>Ga0182030_10000499_pt1 | contig 74061 bp, 62 predicted proteins | sample 812S3MmetaG_FD_121299 | JGI IMG/M metagenome (GOLD analysis project Ga0182030, IMG submission 121299) | Permafrost microbial communities from Stordalen Mire, Sweden - 812S3M metaG (Illumina Assembly) | ecosystem: Environmental > Terrestrial > Soil > Wetlands > Permafrost | place: Sweden...
CGCGGTGGCCACGGTCTCGGCGACTGCTTCTACCGCGGCGGCTCGGTCACCGGGGGCGGCCCCTCGGCGGTGCATGGCGGCCCGGAAGCGGACCACCAGGAACAGGGCGTAGTCGATCCCTAGGGCCAGGGCGAACATGAGCGCGAAGTTCAACGCCCAGATCGACACCGGGGCCACTTTGTCGGCCAGAACTAGAGCGCCGGCTGCCACGAGCAGGCCGGCCATGGTCAACATGAGCGGTAGGCCGGCGGCCACCAGGCTCCCGAAGGCGACCGCCAAGATGGCCAGGGTGACCGGCCACGACAACAGCTCGGAGCGCATCATGGCCGAATGGTTGGCGCTGTTGAAGTTGGCCCATAGGGCGCTGTCGCCCGTCAAGGTGACGGTGATCGACGGGGTCCCCAGTCGCTGCAGAGGGCCTGAGAGGTGTTCGGCCGCGACGACCATGGCGTTGGTATCCGCTGCGGCGCCTGCGGTGACGATCCCGGTGCGCCCGTCAACTGACAGGGAGGCTCCAGCCTGGGGAGCCACGACGGTGGAGACTCGCCTGTCGGCCCGCAGCATGGCGGTCACTTTGCTCAGGACCGTCTGGGCGGCCGGATCGCTGGCCAGCGCGGCGTTGTGGTCGACGACCACCACTTGAAGATCGCTCGATCCCAGCCCGGAGAAATCACGTTGGATCAGGTTTCGCGCGGCGACGGACTGGCTGGTGGAGTCCTCCCATCCGGCGCCTGCCAAAGACGACTCCACCTTGGTGGCGAAGATCCCGAACAAGATCAGAACCGCGAGCCAGATGAGCAAAACGGCATGTAGGTGTGAGGCGGCCCAGGCGCCCAGGCGGCCCATCCCCCGCAGCGCGGGAGTTGGAGTGGAGGAGCCGTCGCCGGCGGTCGTGCTGGAACTGGTCGCGATCATCGGTTACGGGCCTCCGACCCGGACGCCACGAAAGGCGAGTTCTCGACTGGCGGGATCATGTGCCTTCTCTGTATACCATACGGGGTATGGGATGCCAAGATCGTAGTGTGGCGAATCGAGAGGCGAGGAGCCGACCGTGGAGCTGCCAGAAGACGTTGTCGACGATGTACGCAAACGCTTGCGGCGCATCGCGGGTATGCGGGGTTGTCCGGGTTGCTAGTCAGAAAGGGATGGCAATGGCTCGTGTCGTAGTTCTCGGTGCCGGGATCTCCGGTCATACCGCCGCACTGCATCTCCGGCGCCGCCTCGGTCATGCTCACGAGGTGGTCGTCGTTTCGCCGAACGCCAACGGGAACTGGATACCGTCCAACATCTGGGTGGGGGTCGGCGGCATGAACACCGCGCAGGTCACCTTCCCCCTCCGCCCCGCCTACCGGCGCAAGCACATCGAGTTCCGCCAGGCGAAAGCTGTTGCGTTCCATCCTGAGGGCGACGCCGAGCGGGCTTCGGGGTTCGTGGACATCGTCTACAGCGACCCTCGGCGGGCCGGCGAAGCAGAGCAGTTGACCTACGACTACCTCATCAACGCCACCGGTCCCAAACTCAACTTCGCCGCGACCCCCGGGCTTGGGCCGGACGGCAACACCCTATCGGTGTGCACCGCCGGGCACGCACAACAGGCTGCCGTCGCGCTCAACAAGGTCGTGAAAGCGCTAAAACGAGGAGAACGCCAAACCTTGGTCATCGGGGTCGGGCACGGTGCGTGCACCTGCGAGGGCGCGGCCTTTGAGCACACCTTCAACGTCGAGCACGAACTACGCGAACGGGGGGTCCGGGATCTCGCCGACATTATCTACCTCAGCAACGAGTACGACTTCGGCGTCGGGGGCATGTCCTTCGCCCAGAACGGCTTCATCACCTCCTCCAAGATGTGGACCGAGTCGCTCTTTCGCGAAAGGAACGTGCGGGCCATCCTTCGCGCCCATGTCGAGCGGATCGATCCCGGCGTCATCCACTACGAGCAACTCGACGGCGAGAAAGGCACCCTGGCCTTCGACTTCGCCATGCACCTGCCCCCATTCCGGGGCGCCGACCTCAAAGCGTACGACCGCCAAGGCGGCGACATCACCGCCGAGGACTGGCCGAAGACCTACCAGAGCCCCCGCTACGACAACCTGTTCGGAGTGGGCATCGCCTTTGCCCTACCGCATCCGATCTCCCGGCCGCGGACCACGGCCACCGGCACCGTCATCTGCCCTGCGCCGCCCCGCACCGGCATGCCATCAGGCGTGATGGGCAGGGTAGTGGCCGAATCGATCGCCGAGCGCATCCACCGCGGCAACCAAGCCCCGCTGCACTCGGCGTCCATGGCCGCCATGGGCGCCGCCTGCATCGCCTCCGCAGGCGCCGGCATGCGCACCGGAACCGCGGCGGCCATGACCATGTACCCCATCGTCCCGGACTACGCCCGCTTCCCCGAAGCCGGTCGCAGCCTCACCGAAACCTCCGGCGAGATCGGCCTCGGCGCCCACTGGACCAAACTTCTCCTGCACTATCTGTTCCTCTACAAGGCCAAAGCCCGGCCCAGCTGGACCTCATCCCCGAATAGACAACCACGATCCACACGAAAGGCTGACGAGCACATGGACGACGCCAACCAACGCATCGCTGACGCACCCCTGCCCACCAAAGCCACGCTGCGGGCCCGCTCCAGCCTCCCCTACCAGGCTGTCCGGTTCATGGCCTTCAACCTCAAAATGCTTCGTATGGTCCGCAAAGGCCACCATCGATGACCGTCGTGGCCTGCGGTGCGTGCGCGAAACGCAATCGGGTGCCCGACGCCGCTGCCGGGGTGCCGACGTGTGCGGCGTGTCACCAGCCGCTGCCTTGGGAGGTGGAGGCCAACGACGCCACCTTCACCGCAGCGGTCGACACCAAGATCGCGGTGCTGGTCGATCTGTGGGCGCCGTGGTGCGGTCCTTGTCGGGCGGTGAGTCCTTCTGTCGAGGCAATCGGACGGCGCCTCGCCGGTCGGCTCAAAACGGTCAAGGTCAACGTCGATGAGGCACCCGGGGTGGCCGCCCAACTCGCCGTGCAGGGGATCCCCACCCTGCTCGTCTGGCGCGACGGCCGCGAGGTCGCCCGCCAAGTCGGCGCGCTCCCTGCAGTGCAACTCGAACGCTGGGTGAGCGACCATCTCGAAACCCACCCGACCGGTCGGCGGCCATGACCGAACCCGCTCACGGTGCGAGAGTCCCGGCCCCGTTGATCGGCGACGGTGTCGCCGTCCCGTGCATTACCAGTGAAACGAGGCCCTACATCAACCTTGACGCCGCCGCCTCCACCTCCGCGCTGCCTGCGGTCGTAGCCCGGGTGAACGAGTTCCTCCCGTGGTACTCCAGCGTTCACCGGGGCGCAGGGTACAAGTCCGGGCGCTCGACCGACGAGTACGAAGCGGCGAGGGCTGCCGCCTTGGCCTTCGCCGGACGCGCGAGGGACGGTTCAGAGGTCGCCATCTTCTGTCGCAACACGACCGAGGCCATCAACCATCTGGTCTACCGGCTCCGTTTACGCCCTGACGACGTGGTGGTCACCACCGTGGTCGAGCACCACGCCAACCTGCTGCCATGGGCACGGGCATGCCAGCGCCGCTTCGTCGAGTGCGGCACAGACGGGACCTTCACCCTCAACGACGTCATCGCCCAACTCGAGACCACACCACGCCCACGGCTGTTGAGCGTGACCGGCGCATCCAACGTCACCGGCTGGCTACCTCCCATCGAGGAACTCATCGACGCCGCCCACAATCGCGGGATCCCGATCCTGGTCGACGCCGCCCAACTCGCACCCCACCGCCCACTGCCCGAACGGGCGGACTACCTGGCCTGGAGCGGCCACAAGATGTACGCCCCCTTCGGCAGCGGAGTCCTCATCGGCCCACGCCACACCTTCGCTGACGGCGACCCGTTCCTGGCCGGCGGCGGCGCCGTCGACCTCGTCGATCTCGACGAAGTGGTCTGGACCGATCCCCCCGACCGCGAAGAGGCCGGCTCGCCCAACGTCATCGGCGCCGTCGCCCTCCGCTCCGCGATCGACACGCTCACCTCCATCGGCTGGCCCGACATCATCGACCACGACCACCACCTCGCCGAGCGGCTCCGTCACGGTCTGGCCGGCATCGACGGGGTATGCCTCCTTGGTCCCGAACTGGGCGTGCCTACGCTGCCTATCGCCGCCTTTGTGGTCGAAGGAGTCCCGCATGCGTTGGTGGCGGCGCGTCTCAGCGCCGAATACGGCATCGGCGTCCGCCACGGCTGTTTCTGCGCGCACCCCTACCTCACCCGCCTCCTCGGCCTCAGCACTGCCGCAGTTGCCGCGTACCACCAAGCCGTCCGGGCGGGCGACCGTAGCCAGGTCCCGGGCGCGGTGAGAGCCAGCTGCGGCATCAACACCTTGCCCGGTGACATCGATTGGCTGCTTGCCGCGGTCGCCGAGATCGCGCACGGGCAGCCACCAGTTCCCTACGTCCAGGATCGGGCGACCGGGGACTACTGGCCCCAAACGGGCGTACCCGGGTGGTCGCTACCCGAATCGCGCCCAGGTGCACCCTGCTCGCCCGGGTGACCCTCCAAAGCACGAGAACCCCAGCAGCGAGCCTCGACAGGGAGCCCGCAACGCCTTGGATCGTGCCGACGTGGCCGTCCGAGTTCGCGCTTGGCCGCTCGAGTTGCTCAACAACAGGCCGCTCGACCCACAAGCGACGGCTGGCCACGTCGAGGAGCTCCGCTCCCAAGTAGCCCCAGACCTCTTTGCCGGCTTTGATGAGCGATGATTCCCCCGCACGACACTGCCCGCCCGCGCCCTAGCCGCCGCCTACCGCCGCGACGACCGGACTGACGAAACCGTCAGCTTGGCTCTGCGCGACGCGCTCTTCGAGCAGGGCAAGGACATCTCCGATCCGCGGGTCCTCGCCCAGATCGCCGACGCGTACGAACTTGCTGGCGCGGGGCCCGACGACGAGCGGCACGTGCTCGGGGACTGGGAGCACGGACGATTCCGGGGCGTGAAGGGATCGCCACACTTCGTCTGCGGAGCACTGGAAAGCTTCTGCCCCGCGCTCGGGATCTCCCGAGACGAGTCCGGTCACCTTCACATCCACAACGACACGGAGCCCTCGACGCCCACCTCGCCATGTGCTTCAACCGCTGACCAGGTCCCGCGCTCCAAGCTAGGCGAGCGACAGGAAGAGACGTTCCATGCGGGCGATGTCAGTGTCGGAGAGACTGCCGTCGGTTTTGGCGTCGAGACATAGACGCATCCCGGAGGCCACCAGCTTGAAACCGACGCGGTCGAGGGCTTTGCTGGCCGCGGCGAGTTGGGTGACGACGTCCTCGCAGTCGCGGGCGTCTTCGATCATGCGGGCGATGCCCCCGATCTGGCCCTCGATGCGGTGTAGTCGTTTGATGACATCGGTCATGGTCGCCGGTTCGATCTTCACACGCCCAGCTTACTGTACCCCTAGGGGTACTCAGGTGGTTGCCCTGGCCGCTGCGGAGGCTTCGGTTTGCCACCACCCGGGGTGCGCCGTGCCCTGGACCACGCGATCCAGGTCTTGTAGCCGCCGTCGAGATTGCGGGCGGGGATACCCGACTCGTGGAGTAAAGCGGTGGCCGTATGGCCCCGCTGGCCGACTTCGCAGTACACGACGAGGCGACGCCCATCGAGCTGATCGAGTTGGTCTCGGAGCGAGTCGACAGGGATGTTCACCGACCCGGGGATAGCGCCGGCGGTGTGCTCGGTTTCGGTGCGGACATCGACGAGTGTCCAGCCGTCGCCAATGAGGCCGTCGAGGTCGGCGGGGGCCACAATGTCGCAATCGCCGCTCAGCACGTTCTCGGCCATGTAGCCGAGCATGTTGACCGGATCCTTCGCCGATGAAAAGGGCGGCGCGTAGGCCAGCTCCAAGTCGGCGAGCCCGTCGGCGGTGATCCCCCCGGACATGGCGGTGGCGATGACGTCGATGCGCTTGTCGACACCGTTCCGGCCGACGATCTGGGCGCCGAGGATGCTCCCTCCGACAGGATCGAAGATGAGCTTGGTCGCCATGCGCGTGGCGCCCGGGTAGTACGTGGCGTGATCGAAGGGATGGGAATGGATCGCCCGGTACGGGCGGCCGGCAGCCTGCAGGCGTCGCTCGCTCCATCCCACCGTCGCCGCCACAATGTCGAACACTTTCACAATAGCCGTGCCCAGCGAGTCGACCGGATGCGACCCTCTACCGGCAATGTGATCCGCGACCCGGCGACCTGCGCGGTTGGCAACATTCGCTAAAGCGATCAGCGACGTGGCATGCGAGACGGCGTCGGGCTTTTCGACCGCGTCACCTACCGCGTAGATGTCGGGATCGCTGGTCTGGTTTACGGGGCTAACAGCCAGTCCACCGCTCGGGCCGAGATCGAGACCTGCTAAGGAAGCAAGCCGCACGTCGGGTCGCACACCGATCGCACCGACGACCAGATCGGCGGCCAGGACTCTGCCATCCGCGAGCGTGACCGAATCGGGACCAACCGCCTCCACGGTCACTCCGGTTTCTACCGCGACACCATGAGCGACCAGCTCATCGGCCACCAGGACCGCCATCTCTGCATCCAGCGGCGGCAGGACCTGGACGGTGGCCTCGACCACGGTCACCGCAAGCCCCCGGGCGACGAGGTTCTCGGCCATCTCCAAGCCGATGAATCCCGCTCCGATCACTACTGCGGTTTCCGGTGCGGCGCCGACATCAGCGGCCAACGCTGCGGCATCCTCGACGGTGCGCAGCGTCCGGACCCGGTCGTAGCCGGGAATCGGGGGGCGTACCGGCGCGGCGCCCATGCTCAACACCAGCTTGTCGTAGCCGACTACCGTCTCCGCTTCCGTGACTGTCGAACGGACCGTAACGGCATGCGCAGCCCGGTCGATGACCACCACCTCACTGTTGACCCGAACGTCCAACCGGAAACGGTCAAAGAGCTGCTCGGGGGTCTGTAGCGTCAGATCTTCCTCGGCCTCGATCAGGCCGCCCACAAAGTACGGCAGCCCGCAGTTCGCGAATGAGACATGTCCGGAGCGCTCGAGCACTGTGATGTGCGCCGTCGCGTCGAGGCGCCGCAGTCGCGTGGCCGTCGACATCCCCCCGGCCACACCACCGATGATCACGACCCGCCTGGGCGCCGATGCTGCGTCCTCCTTTTCAGCGCAGCTCAACGGGCGAAACATGGCTGCGCCCGACTTCCCGCTTTGTCCGTCCCGTGCTGACAGCGACCGCGTTGTGGGACGTGACCTAGTACGCGCTCTGCGTGCGAGCCGCGTTGTGCCCAACCTGCTCGCCAATACGTGCGCCACATCGCAAGGTTGTTCATACCCCCTAGGGTACCAGGGAACACGGGTTCGCGCCTAACTTCTCGTTCCTTTCGGTCAGCCGTCGAGGCCTCGATTCTGTACTTCGTTTGGCATCATTTTCGGGTTGGCGCCTCGGCGGCCGGGAGCCGGGCGGAGTAGACGGAGCAGCCGTCGCTGTGGCGCGCGACCGCGGTGACGGTGGCGAGGGTGCCCGGCGGGCGAGCCGGGCCAAAGGTGGGTCCAGGCGATGCCGAGAAAGCCTCCGAGCGCGGCGCCTGTGAGTGCTAGCCACGGCAGGAGTTGAGTAGTGGCGACTCCGGTGGCGATGAGAGCCGGTGCGGTACGGTTCCAAGCTAAGAACGTTCGCTCGTTGGCGTAGGTGAAGCGAACGTCAGGTTCTTCCGCGGTCTCTTGGGCTGGCGGGTTGGCTATCTGATCCGTCTTGGCGGCTGCGCCGGCCTTTTCGGGATCCGCCGGTTGATCGGGAGCCACTCGTTAGCCCAGGTCGGCGATATGGCCAGTCAAGATGTCGACTGCTGACAGCGGTCGAGCGAGGTCGGCGGGGATATCGTGGCGGGTGGCCAGCCACTCACTGGAGAGGTAGCTCATCCAGACTTCTGCGTCCTCGTCGGCCCACACCAGGACCTTCAGCGGGAGGTCGAGCGCTGCGAGGGGTGCCACTTGCATCACCGGCGTGCCAGCGGCCGGATTGCCGAAGATGAGGAGCTTGGTGTCGCGGAGCGACAATCCGGCAGCCTGGGCCTCGCCACTGTGGTCGACGATGACGAAGAGTTTGGCACCGGCGTTATGGATTGCGTGGGTTAGGCGTTCGACGGTTTCCGCCACTGGTAAGGGGCTGCGGCGGTGGACGATCCCGGTCGGGCCGTCGGTTCCAGTAGGATTCATCACGAGAGGTAATTCAGGCATCTCCAGCGCTGTTTCGCAACAGGTGCTCTTTGGCAGGTCGCGATCCGGTCGGTCTCCAGCCGACTGGGTTGAACGACAAGCGCCGAGAGCCGTCGACTCGAGGGCGAGCCCGACTGTCCAACTAGGAACCTGGTCGGCGTCTTGACGGCAGCCGCTGGAGATCGGTGTCGGGTGTGGGGCGCTAGAGCGGCTCGCCCCATGGCCCAGATCGAGCTTGTAGTACTCCGGTCCCGTGACCTCGCTCCACCGTTCAGGCGCGACTGTCGGAAGGCGCAGGAACTCCGAGGGCGTGGAGCCGGCGGTCTCACTCATCGGACACATCCACGGTGTAAGTCGCCGGTTGTCGATCGGTGCCGTCCCCCCCCCGACGTGAACCCCCTCGTTTGGCGCCTGTCAGCGGGTCGTAACTGAGTTTGCGGTGCGCCAATGGCATTGACCATCTCGAAGGTCGACCCGCAATACTCGGCGGCTATAGCCAAACGACGTCACCGTGCGTATGTCTCTTGGCCAGCAGGGCAATGTACCGGGGCGGTGTTTCAGGGGTAGCGCAAGTGGTGCCAACCCCCGAAGCGACGTCGGCCCGGTCGATAGCCTCCGCCGAGAGGCTCGCACCAGAGGACTTTGCTGCGGTATAATCTGTACCGCAACCAGTGTGGAGGTATGGGTACGTGACGGCGACGCTCGAGGAACTTATCGAGGCGATGTCCGCGGCGGAGGACGCAGACGGATCCAAGGCGACCTCCGTGCGCCTTCCCGAGGCCCTTCACCGCGCGGTGCTCTTGGCGACGGAGCTGGGCATGGACGAGTCGTTCACCGCGGCGACGAGCCGCGCTTTGCGGGAGCGTCTCGGTGACTTCGTTCGACGGGAGGCACTGGCCGAGCATTTCAGCAAGTTCCCCGCGGACCTGCCACGCCTCGCCGATGTCGCCCGGCGCCGGGTGCAGGGCAGCGACCATCCGGGCGTTTCGCGCCCGGAGCTGATTGAGGAGGCTGCCGCCTGGGTTGAGCAGCGAAGGCCCGAGTGGGCGGTCAGCGGCGCAGTCGACGACACCGTGGACGAGGTGCTTGGCTACGTAGAGATGCTGGCGGCTCGCGTGGGCCGACGCAGGCGGAGCACTTGATGGCGAAGGGTCCTGTCCGTCATCTGGTTCTTGACTCGGAGGCCGCGTCCGCGTTGTTGTCATCGGTTCCGGTCAGCGCGAAACGCGCTGCGGTCATGGAAGCAATCGCGGCGGCGAATGGTCGGCGCCTCGTGCCTGCCGCGGTCAGAGGCGAGTCGGGTTGGGATCGCACCGATCCAGTCGCGGCAAACACCAACCGGCTTATCGGGGCCGACGATGTCCTGGATCGCACGGCGGCCAACCGGGTTGCCCAGTTGCGAGTTGTGGTGACCGGAGCGTCGGTCGTTGACGCGGCGGTGGCGGTGGCCGCCGAGCGGGCGGGTTCCGACGGTGGCGTGGTAGAAGTCTTGACCTCGGATGTGGCGGATCTCCGGGACCTTGCAGCGAACATCCGTGCCACCGTCGACGTCGTCCACCTATGACACCCCCTTTTGATTCTGTGCCCGACCTCCCTGCTTTTACCCTTCGGGCGTCTAAGACGTATCTAGAACGCGTATGCTCTATGCCCTGAGCTACGAGGGCGGGATAGCTCAAAACTGCTGGTGAAGGTGCCTTTCCGGACTCGGCGGGTGCGGCCAGCTGGTCGAGGCGGGCAAGGTGCGGTATCTCGGACTCTCCGAGGTGAACGCCGACCAACTGCGAAGGGCGCACGGGGTACATCCGATCGCAGCGGTCGAAAGCGAGTATTCGCTGTGGACCCGGGAGGTTGAGGTGGTTGCGCCGGTCATGGCGGAGCTCGGCATCAGCCTGGTTGGCTATGCACCGCTCGGGCGGGGTTTTCTCACCGGCACGTTAGACGTCACTGCACTGGGCTCGGAGGACTTCCGTAGCCGCAACCCTCGATTCCAAGGGGAGGGAGGTCGGGCGAACCTGCGTATCGTCGAGGTCGTACGAGCGGTCGCTGACCGGCTCGAAGTAGCGCCGGCTCAGGTCGCCCTGAGCTGGGTTTACACGCAAGAAGACCGGCTTGGTGTGACCATCGTGGCGATCCCCGGCACGAAAAAGCCGGAGCGGGGTGAACAGAATGTCGCCGCCCTCGATATCGTCCTCGACGCAGAGGCGCTCGCTGATCTGGACCCGCTCGGCGACATGGTCGTCGGAGAACGCTACGGCCCTGGAAGTGTTGGAGGTTCACGTGCTGGTGCGGGGCGGACTGCAGCGGCATGACGACCACGACACCAGAAGGTGGGGTTCAGCCTATCGGGGCGCCGTCGCGTCGCCAGCAACGGCGGTCCACCGCCGAGATGCGAGCCGCAGTCGTCGCCGTAGCGAGTCAGTTGCTGCAAGAAGGGGGCTTGCCACTCGTCACAATCGATGCCGTCAGCTCCCGAGCCGGCGTCAGCAAGCCCACGATCTACCGTCACTGGCCCAACCGCACTGCGATCGCGATCGACGCGTTCACCGCTCATATGGCGGAACAAGTACCCATCGCCGATCTCGGGGACGCCCGAAGCGACTTGACCGAGCAGGTACGCCGCGTGGCCGCTTTTTACACCACTCACGCCGGAGTCATAGTGTCCCAGCTCGTAGCGGCCACCGTGTTCGACGAACAGGCCCGCCAACAATTAAGGAATCACTTCTTTAGCGACCGTTTCACCCAGACCAGCATCATCTGGCAGCGGGCACTCGCCCGAGGTGAGGTAAACCCTGACGTCGATGCGGGTACGGCTATAGACATTCTCTTCGGTCCGATCTTTTTTCGCCTTCTTGTTGGCCACGCCCCTATCGATCCGAACAGCGCCGCAATTCTCGCCGACGCCGCCCTCACGGGCCTGTCGTCGCCCCATCGTCCACAGAGCCGACCCACAAACAGCCGCCGGAGGAAATAGTGACCACAATCAATGACCTAAACGACGGCGATGCGCTCGGTGGGCGGTTGCCTTTGCTGCGTCCAGCAGAACTGACCGGTGATCAGCGGAGCGTCTACGACTACCTGCAAGAATCCAAGATTAGTTGGGCCAACAGCGCACCTTCCAAGCCGAAACAGATGATGGGCGTCTTATCGGGCCCTTCAATGGGTTCTTGTACAGTCCCCAGATCAGTCGTGCATTCAACGGATTAGTCGACGCCGAGGCCGGCAGTATGGCGCGGCACTTCGCCGACTCTGGCGTCGCGCACCGCCGGTCAACTCATGTCGTGATCCTGGTCCGATAGCTGAGCGCATCGTGGCGTCCAGGACCGCGTCGTCGGGTAACGCGGCTCGGACATCGACGGGCAGGTGGGTCGGGAGGGGCGTGCAGTTACTACAGGTCTGCGAGGTGGTCGCCTTGTGACCGGAGGATATGGCCGGCCGCGGTTGGGGCTGGGCCATGCTGATGAGGTGAGCGCCTCCGGGGTAGATGTGCAACCGTTGCGGCCATTCATTGCCGCTGAGACCGTCGCGGACCTTCGTTACCGGTTACGCCATAGCCGCCTACCCAAACCGGCGGGTGACAGTTGGGAGCGCGGAGTGCCGGTCCGGTGGCTGGCAGACCTGGTTTCTGACTGGCTGGCGCACGAGACGGGAGGTCTGCAGGACCGCCTCGACGCGCTGCCCCACTTGTCGGCCACCATTGACGGCCAGCTGGTGCATCTCGTACACGTCCCTGGGAAGGGTCCCGACCCGTTCCCTCTGCTACTGACTCATGGCTGGCCAAGCTCATTCCTCGAGCACGAGGCCCTCATCCCGCTGCTCACCGACCCACAAGCGGCGGGCGGTTCCGCAGCCGACGCTTTCTCGGTGGTGATGCCTTCGCTGCCCGGCTTCGTCTTCTCTGGCGGTCCGCCGCCTGGTGGACTGACCTACCAGGCGGTGGCAACGCTATGGCACCAGCTGATGACTGAAGGACTGGGCTACCAGCGATATGGGGCGCACGGGAGCGACATAGGCGCCGGCGTCACCGCATGGCTGGCTCGGATCGCTCCCGATTCCGTTGCCGGCATCCACCTGGCAACACCCGGGTTGGCTCCGCCCCCAAGACCTTGGACCCCGACGGTGGAGGCCCACCTCAAAGAGCTCGAAGCCTGGACGGCCGAAGAAGGCGCCTACGCCCATGAGCACGCCACCAAGCCGTCCACCCTTGCAGCTGGCCTCCTGGACTCCCCCGTCGGACTCGCTGCCTGGGTAGGCGAGAAACTCACCTCGTGGAGCGCCCCAGCTGCCCTCGAGCCTGGATTCCCGCGCCAGTTACTTCTCGACACCCTGACCCTCTACTGGGCGACGGGCACCATCGGTTCGTCGCTGCTGCCGTACTGGACCTACCGACATACCGCTGGCGCTGTTTTGCCCATCGACCACCCACCCCCGGTGCGGACCGCCATCAACCTCTTTGGTGGAGAGCGCGTCCCATTTCCGAAACCCCCTCGTGAGCTCGCCGAGCGCTACTTCACACTGACCGGATGGGCGGAACACGACCGCGGCGGTCACTTCCCGGCCGTCGCCGAGCCAGCCCTGCTCGCCAATATCCTCCGCGATTTCTTCAGACCGCTCCGGCAGCACTAGTCGCAGACCCTCAGGCACAAGACAGGGATAAGGTCGCGCACGTTTGGATAAGCCGACATTGCACAAGGCTGATCGCCTGCCGGGTCTTGGGGATCCGCCGCGACAACTCAGAGACCGTGATACGCCCGGGTCGGTGAGGACAGTCGTGGGCATACGGCTCGAGGACAGCGACAGCGGCGTGTGCGCGAGCGGCGTCTCCGCCATCAGCTCGACGTAGACGGTCGTGTCAACAACAGGTCGATGAGCTCGATTGCATACGGTGACGTCGAGTCGGCCGCGTTGGGCGCCAGCCAGTCGGAAACAGGCCCGGTCGACGCCCTCCACCTCGGGCTCACCGACCGGACGGATCATTGCGATCGGCTTGTCACCCATGGGCCAATGCCACCAATTCGGGTGATCGAGTACCGCACGATGAAACCAGGCTCCGACCCCTCGGGAATGGGGACTTCAGCATCAGGCGAGACGTAAATCTTCGCATGTTTGGTCATCAGGTCCCAGATGCAAGAGCTGGGTTCTACCGTCGCCCGTGCATAGATGACCGCATAAGGGTTGATCCAGACGCCGGGCTCTCGCGGTACGTCGAACGAAAGCGCTACGCGGGGGTCGCGTCTGATGTTCTTGAGTTTGACGTTGTCCCGCAGGTGGGTGCTCACCAGATCATCACCGTCTAGCCCTATCCAAATGACGGTCACTTGGGGGCTCCCGTCGGGATTGATGGAGCTCAGGTGGGCCATGGGTCCAGATTCGATCAGCTTGCGAAGTTCCGGCGGTAGTGCTGGCATGGCCTTAGCGGAGTGACCTGCCGGACAGCTGGCAATGCTGGGAGGGCCAGCCAGTATTGGCAACCACATAATATGTACTGTACGGATAGTACACTTTCAGCTGCCGTGCGTCCCCGGCTGCGCCTTTCGACGCCGCCCTACTCCGCAGAAAGTCGATCTCGCGCTATTCCGGTGTCGTCGAGCGAGACCTTCGAGCCGACCATAAACGTCACGATGGGGGGCCGATGATCGGCCTTGCGTGCTCTGGCGCTGGCTGCTGTCGCGGTCACCTGGCGGGCCAGCGCCCTTCGGTCGTTCCCAGCGGCTGCGGTGTCAGTGACAGGCCACGATACGCGTGACGGTTCCTCGGATTGCGTCTACAAAGCTGGCGGGAGGCCCAAACGGAGCACCTGTCCCGCCCGGAGTACCGACACCGGGCCGTCTTCGCTCACCACGATGACCGTGGCGGTCGGATCGTCGTGGCTATAGCGAACCCCTGAGGTGTGGCGGGTTCCGCCCAGGGCGTCGACCTCGGTTTCCGCGTTGGGGCTGGGCACCATACGGACGCCAAGGTGGCGCAACACACCCTCGGAGTCGAACACGGCGGCCCCGTCGGTCTGGGCCAGAGCGTGGCGCAGCGGGGCGAGATGGGCCGGTTTACGGACGCGCAGTGGAGGTGGTACCGGCAGCCGCTGCTCCACTGAAGGACCGAGAGAGTCGTCGGGGCGATAGACCAGCAGGGCCCCGATGCCTAAAGACCCCAGGTCGTGTACGGCCATTTGCAGCAAGGCTTCGAGCACGTTGCGATCGCCGGCGTACGGTCCGACCGACACCGTGTCGATCCAGGTCCGGACGGGCGGCTCGTGATGCCACGTGAGCCCCTCCCAGCGCAGAACCCCGAACCGACCAGCGACGCGGACCGCGTCGGAGGGGTGGCGCTGGACGATGGTGGCGTCCATCACGGCGGCCAGGATGGCCAAGTCCCGCTCCGAACCAGCCGGGCGGTCGAAGAGCAACCACTCATTTTCGGCGCCGTCCCCCCAGCGGAGCAGCCAGCTGGACAGCCCGTTGATAAACCGCCGGGACGCTGCCAAGGTGGGTTGGCGCAGAGGTGTCCGGGAGATCTGCAGCTCGGTTCCCTCCGTCCACGTCGCCGGGTCCGACTTGGGTTCGAGGATGGTGCCGCTGCTGACCACCCGTCGCTCATGCACGGTCGGCCTAAGGGCATGGTCGACCTCTTCGAGCAGCATGGACCGAAACGCCGCGCTGCCGTCGGCGGGCAGACCGCTCTCCTCCAGCTCTTCGGCCAATCGCTGCAAGCGGCGGGACTCGGTGTGGACCATTACGCCACCAACACTAGGCCTGGGCAGGCCCGGACCGTATCTGGCACCGCCCATCACCTCGAGCCACGGACCCGTTGCCAATCACACAAAATAGGTCTGCGGCGATTGTCCCGGGGAAGGCGTGCGACGCAGCGTCGTAGAGGCAGTTGTCACCGCCGCAGCGAGCTGCCGGAAAGGCGATCCACGTTGTCTGACAGCGCGTCAGCCACGCCGAACATTCCATCACGCGGTGGTTCGAGGCAAAGGCCAGGAGGGCTTCATCGGTGTCGGGCGCCGGCACCGACCCTCCTCGGTCGGCCACACTTGACTGCTTTGCCGGATCCTCAGCGGGCAAGCGGGCTATGACAACGACGCTCAGGCGATGTCCTCGAATAACTCGATGCCGGGATCGCGGACGACGCCGGCGTGCGCCATCGTCGAATGCAACTCGGAGTCCGCGGCAAAGGCTTCTGCCTGCTCCACCGTCGGGAACTGGTGGGTGATGAACACCAGGTTGTGATCCTTCGGAGAGCGGAGGACCGACTCGCCGGTGCATCCGTGGCGGTCACGGATGGTCTCGGCGCTGTCGTACGCCTTTCTCCAACCGTCGTACTCCGACACCTTCTGACGTGCGATCAATGTTGCGGACATTGGCTCTCTCCTTCTCTTTCGGGGTACTGCGATGGCCCATGCCAGAGTGAGGCAATGCTCCCGCGGGCGCTGTCCGGCTCTTTCGTGGGCACTGTGACAGCGGAAAAATTCCGGTGCCGGCGAGTGGGCGAGACCAGAATATTCTGATTGATTATCCACCTAGGCGCAATGGTTCTGGCCGTAGCGTCTAGAGGTCCGATGGGGTCAGTCGCGAACTTGTCGCCCCATTGGGTCTTGCCGTGGTGTGGTTCGAACGAGGCGCGTGCCCGGCGCGCCCGCAACAACGTTGCGGGTGCCTTCCGCGATGTTCAGCCGTCCCCAATCTTCCGTTCGACTCTGTGGACGACTACAAAGCCGCACATCAATACGAGGAACAGTCCCCAGGACACCGGGTTCCAGAGGCCTGTTGCGATCACATCGATGACCGAGACGCTGGTTGAAGCAGGAATCATCCCCCCGGCGATGGGAGGTATGGCGTCCGCCCTGGTGGCGGCATCTGCCGACACGAGAGCGGTCCCGCTCGGTTCGACATAGCTCACTCGGGGCCCCTTCGCCGGGACGGTCTTGGCGACCGTCACCGTGACTTTCGACTTGGGCAGCGTGGCGCGGGTCGTCGTCGCGAACTTTTCCGTCGAGCGGCGCTTCGTTCGCGAACCTGAGGCCGCAGAGGTCGATGTTGCATTCTGCTGACTCACGCTCGCAGGGGAGCCAGTGCCGAGCACATCCGACGCGGTCGGGGGGGAGTCGAGGTTGGTTGGCTCGGTAGCGACAGTGGTGGGCGGGTCAGGGATGTAGGTGGTCGTGCCGGTAGAGGGTGACGGCGTCGTTGGAGGCGGCGCGGCGGTGGTTGTCGCCACGGGCGATGCAGTGGCGACCGTCGTCTGACCCACGGTGGTGGGCGGTGCTTGGTCCGTCGAGGCGGGCGCCGGCGTTGTAACCGGGGGGTCGGTGATCGTCGGGGGCGTGGTGCTGTCAGGAGGCACGGTCGTCACGTCCTGAGGTAACAGTCGGATAGCGGCAGGGGCCGCGGTCCCCGCCGCAGCGGGGATCGACATTGCCACCATAAGGCCCATGCCGAGGAGTAGCATCGGAGCAACTCGATGCCGGAACCCGCGGAGCACGAAGATCATCTTCCTATCTTTCCGCAATTTCTCCCGGGCCGCTCATTAAGTCGGTCGCGCACGGGTGCAAATGCGGCGAAAGGCACTTACGAGGGGAACGCGAGCACTCGCAGGGCGCCCCACGGGATGTGCGGCATCGTCCAGTAGTCATCCACAGGATCACCGTACTGAGCCCACGTGGCGCCGTTCCCGGAGTCGTCGGCGTCCTGAAAAGAGATCGCCATAGGATCGCCCGAGGTGTCTTTTACAAATGCTCCGTATTGCTGCAGGGCGGTGCCCACCGCCAGTTCGAATGGCGTTATCCCGGGGATAGTTGCCAGATCTATTGACGGATCGAGTTGGATTCTGGCGCCTTCTGGAATACACAGACCGGTGGCCGTACCGTCATTGTGTGTTGCTGGGGGAACCGAATAGTCGCAGGTGAATTCAGTTGCCACGCCCAAGGCGTGTCCAATGTTTCCACTGGCCATTTGAGCCAGCGTAACGGTAAGCGCAAGGTCGCTGATTCCGGATCCATTTATTGTACTGATCCCGCCGAGGATATTGTGGTTTACATCCGTTCCGAATATCGGTGTGATATCTCCCCAGGACACCGTGACTGTGCCTGAGGTGGTTGATTGAACCTGCCAGAGGGAATATGCCCACCCCTTGACTGGATCTATGATCGTCAGCTCGTGGTCGGTTCCCGGCGATGGCTGCGCATCGGCTGGGTACGGTATCGGACTGTAGAGCTGCGGCAGACACGTTCCCCAGGATTCGGTGCAGGTGACCGACCGGGTTGGATCGCCTGAACTCGCGATGTAGATCGGGTCGCCGTACGCATGAGTATCAGCCGCTGGGCTCGGGTTGGTCAACAAGCCGGCGAGCTGTGCAGAGTTCCCCTCGAGGGTCGGGTCCGCGGGGATCCGAGTATTTGTAATGGCCGTCGCGTCGAACGGCGAGACGACTCCGTTGTATCCGGGGGCTGTTGTCGAAGGAGCTGTTGTGGTCGGGACCGCTGTGGTGGATGATGTGGGCTCAGTGGTCGATGTGCTCGTGGGTGCCGGCGTTGTGGTGTCCGTCGGGTTGGGCGCCGTCGTCGAAGAAGACGTGCTCGTCGGCTCTACCGGAGCCGTTGAGTCTACGGAGGTCGAAGGGTCCTCGACAGTGGTGGAGGTGGTGGGATCTGGTGCAGACGAGACAGTCGGCGATGGCGTCGTCGTGGTGGTCGTCGGCGTGGTCGTGCTTGAGGTCGACGTGGTGCTTGTGGTGGTTGAGGGCGAGGTCGAAGTCGTGCTCAACGTGGAGGCTGGAGTTGTACTTGTACTAGTCCTGCTCGGGACGGTTCCGGCGGGCTCTGAGGTCTGTGTGGTCTCGGTCACTGACTCGATGCTGCTTTTTGAGCCGCCCAGGGGGGTTTGGGCCGGCGCCTCGGCGGACCCCGCAGCGATCGTCGACGGTGAATCGATCTGCGGAGTGGCCGGCGCCTCGCATACCAACAAGACCTCTACCGTTCGTACGTAGAGATAGCCCAACTGCGGGCCGGCGCAATCGACGGCGAGATCGGAGCCGGCGTCTACCGTGAGGTGCGGCGCCCCCGTGACGGGGCTGGGGTCTTGTGAGGGTGAGGTGCTGCTCTCGGTTTGGTCGCAGTCGAGCAGGACGTTGCTGGCTAGTTGACTTCCAACATCGAGCGTCGGCCCGGCGCACTTGACATCGAGCGTCGTTCCCGACGACATAGCCGTTCCAACGATGTCTGCGGCTTCCGTGGCGGTCGGAGTGCACGCCGCGAGGAGAGGGAGGATCACCATCGCAATAACGGCGATGATCCATCGCCCTTTTCGAAGCGCTGTACACCGTGGCAAAAGATGAGCGTGGCGAGGCATTGCGTCCTCCTGAGGCATTGGCGGGCGCGGCGCCCTTCGATCGACTTAGCCGGTGTTTTAGAACTCTCCGTACCCAGCTAGCTCGTAGAAGCGGGGTGAACCCAGGAGCGCAGAATGCCGGCGAACTCCCGTGCGATTCCCGGCCAGGGAGTAACGATAATCTGGAAATGCAGGCAATTTGCTCTTCGGAAACTTAATGCACAACGAATTGTTCGGAGATCTGAATGGGTAGGTTCGACCGTTCACCAGCACGGGTATTCTGCTGCAACGAACTGCCCTGTGGTGCCAATCCGGTGAAGTGACTTGAATAGTTCACCGCCGAGCAACCACGGCGTCATCTCTATTTATGATGGCCCCCCTGACCATCACTGGATCGGCTTGTAATCGGTCATTAGGTACGGAACAAGCGATAGCCATAAATAACCTATAAAGAGCGTAAGTTATACAGAGCCGCTTTTCGCCAGGCTGAGGCTGTTCGTCACGGTGAGTGGCGACTCGCCCACCTGGATGGGGGGGGTTCGGGGCCTGACCCCGGTTTGCAGGTCCTACCGCGGACTTTTCGCAACGGCACCATTGCCTCCCGGACGGCGAGCCTGTTCACCGCTAGAAAACGCTTGGGCGACGCCTCGGGGATCACAAGCGGTCTTCGTGTTTTTCGAGGTGCGGGTCACCGATTGGGGGTTCATCCGTCAGCGGTCACAGCCCTGCGCGAGAGTGGTGGACGCCACTCGCCAGAGGAGGTTCACATGCCCGACCAAGCCCGCATCACCGTTCCCGGGAGCCAGCATCCAGCGCCGAGAAATGGACGAGCGGCCGGTGGAGTCGATCCCGATGAGGCAGCAACAGTCACCGTCTACCTGCGGCAGCGCCCCGACAGCGCCGCGCTGGACTGGGTGGACGGGCCGCCCCCGACGCGTCGGGTGCTCAGCCGAGCGGACTTCGCCGCCGCTTACGGCGCCTCGGAGGACGACTTCAACGCGCTGGCCCGACTGGCGGGGGAGTACCACCTCTCGGTCGGCGAGCACGATCAAGGTCGTCGCAGCGTCGCCGTGTCGGGTCGCCTCGCCGACCTGCAGGCCGCGTTCGGCGCTGAGCTCGAGCTGTGGGAAGGTGAAGACGGGACCCACTACCGGACCCGCACGGGACCGTTGCAGCTCCCTGCGGAGATCGCTTCTGTGGTGACGAGCGTTCTCGGGTTCGACCAGCGGCCGCAGGCCCGTACCCATCACCGCGTGAAGCCCAGCGCGGCGACAAGTTACTCACCGGTACAGGTGGCGGAGACCTATCAGTATCCGACGGGCGTCGACGGCACCGGCGAGTGCGTGGCCATCATCGAACTCGGAGGCGGTTTTCGGGCCGCCGATCTGAGCGCATACTTCAAGCAGTTCTCTATCGCCGAGCCGAGCGTAGAAGCCGTCGGCGTTGATGGAGGCGCCAACAAGCCCGGGAAGGCAAACGGACCCGACGGCGAGGTCATGCTCGATATCGAAGTTGTCGGAGCGGTGGCCCCCGGGGCGAAGATCGTCGTCTACTTTGCTCCCAACACCAACCAGGGCTTCATCGATGCAGTCTCCACCGCCGTTCACGACTCCACGTACCGGCCGTCGGTGATCTCCATTAGCTGGGGTGGGCCTGAAAACAGCTGGACAGCCCAAGCAATGACCGAGATGGAGCAGGCCTTTCAAGCCGGCGCCGCCATGGGGGTGACGATCACTGTCGCCGCGGGGGACAGCGGTTCGACCGACGGGGTGACCGATGGCGCGCAGCACGTTGATTTCCCCGCTTCAGCGCCCCACGCCCTGGCCTGTGGCGGCACGACCCTGCGGGCCGGTTCCGAGACCGTGTGGAACGATCTGGCGACAAGCGAAGGGGCGACCGGAGGAGGCATAAGCACCCAGTTCCCGCTGCCCAGTTACCAGACCTCGGCCGGTGTCCCGGTATCGGCCAATCCCGGTGGCACCGCAGGGCGCGGAGTGCCCGACGTCGCCGGGGATGCCGACCCCAACACGGGCTACACCATCCGGGTGGACGGGGAGACCACGGTGATCGGCGGCACCAGCGCGGTGGCCCCGTTATGGGCCGCGCTCATCGCTCGTTTCAACCAGGCGCTCGGTCATCCGGTGGGATTCGCCCAACCGGTCCTCTATAAGAGCCCAACGGGATTCACCGACATCACTTCGGGCAACAACGGCGCCTACACCGCGGTTGCCGGTTGGGACCCGTGCAGCGGCTTGGGGTCACCCAAGGGCACGGCCCTGCTGGCGGCGTTTCAGAGTCCCAGCCCATAGCTACGCCCTCCTGAGCTTTATAGGTAGGCCTTCGCCAGCCGCTTGGGAGCGCGGCACAGCCATGCCTCGAGCACCAGTGGCTGCAGCTGAGCGAGGGTGATGTTGCCGAGGCGGACCAGCACCCAAGGCGTCAAGATCACCGGCTCGGGGGGGCCGCTCCCAAACGAACAACTTGTTGGTGCGGGCAACTTTTAGTCTCGCAACGAGTACAGCAGCTGCCCTGAAGTGGGATCTTGGCCGTAGCGAACGCACAGGTCAGCCAGAACATCCTCGTGGCTGAACCCGACGTTGAGGACCGTGTCGTTTCCCGAATAGTAGATCAACAGTGTCCCGTTGTTCCGGCGCAGCATGCCGCAGGAGAAGACCACATTGGGGACGTGCACGTAGGCATCCTCCGATGTCCGACAGTCGGCAGGGGAGGGGAAAAGTACCGGAATGCTCGACATGCGCACCCGGCGGTAGTCGTCAAGGTCGTGTAATGCCACCCCGAGAACATACGGATTGCCGTCCATGGTTGACCGCACCCCATGAAACAAGTTCAACCAGCCGTGAGGTGTGCGCACGGGCGGAGCGCCGGGGCCGAGTTTGTCGGAGAACGCACTTGGTCCGGCGCCGGTGCGCATGATCGCTTCGGTGTCGATCTCCCAGGGACCGGCACGAAAGTCGTCGGCCTCTCCGACCCGGATTTGGGTGTAGGCGCCGCCGACATCTCCGGGCCGAGCGTCGTTGGGGCGGAACAGCCCGACGCAACGGCCGCCGGACCGCTCCGGGAAAATGACCACGTTGCGCATATCCCGATCCAGCATCGGTCCATGGCGGGTGAAGGTGCGCAAGTCGTCGGTGGTGGCCAATGCCACCCGCACCCGATCTTTGACCCGGCTGTCATAGGCGCTGTAGGTCACCGCGATTGTCCCGTCGAGCGGGTTGAGTCGCGCATCCTCGAGGCCGCCGGACTCCATTTCGATGATCTGCTCGACGTTGGCGGCCGCCCCGAAGGAGTCGTTTGCGGTGGCTGGCACCAACGCGGGGCGGGCATCGATCCGCCACCCGCTCACCCCGTCCACGCTGCGGGCCACCCCCAGCACGCTGATCCCGCAGCGCAGATGCGACCGAAACAGGAGAACCGTCTCCCCCTCCACGATCGCCGCGCCGGCATTGTGCACGGTAACAACCTGGAGGCCGGGGTCATCCCAGACATCGTTGACGTCGCTGGCGGTAAGGATCGGGTTTGCCGTGTGGCGAAGGACCGGTTCGCGGGTCGAGACCCTTCCTTGGGGGTCGCCACCGATCTCGATCAACCTCTCGACGTTTGCCGCCACTACTCGACCTCCAAGCGCGCGCTCTCCGCCCATATGCAGTCGGCTGGGACACCTTTGCATCCCGGAGCGACGCCCGATAGGGCCGGATGGCCCTACCCCTCGCCTGGCTCGGAAGGAGAAGCTGAAACCATGGTCTTGGCGGAGCGTATGTTCTCCGGCGAGTTCGACCTGGCCGAAGCAGCCGGGCTGGCGCCCGACGAAGTTCTGGCGCGCCTGGGTACCAGCGTCGAGGGGCTGTCGTCCGAGGTGGCCGGCCAACGCCTCGCGCAGTACGGCCCGAATGCGCTGGGTACGCACAGAGTCCGGGTGGGCGCAGTGCTTTTCCGTCAGGTCCGCAACCCGATCATGATTCTGCTGCTGGGAGCAGCCCTGGTATCGGCCCTGAGCGGTGGTGGCACCAACGCCGTCATCATCCTGGTGATCGTGGCGCTCAGTGTTGGTCTGGGGTTCTTCAACGAGTTCAGGGCTGAAGTGGCGATGGAGGCGTTGCGCGGCAAGATCCGCCAAGAAGCGGAGGTCCGCAGGGACGGCAAAACGTGCCGGGTCCCGGTGACCGCCCTGGTGCCGGGCGATGTGGTGTCGCTCCGCATCGGTGCACTGGTGGCGGCCGATCTCCGTTTGTTGGAGGTCGACGAGCTCGAATGCGACGAAGGCGTGCTGACCGGCGAATCTATGCCGGTGGTCAAGTCGACGGCGCCGGTGTCGGAGGCGGCAGCGCTCGACCAGCAGGGGTGCGCTTTCATGGGCACGATCGTCCATCAAGGATCCGGCCTGGGCGTGGTCGTGCGCACCGGGCCCCGCACGGCGTTCGGGGAGATCGCCGCGGGGCTCGCCGAAAAGCCGAGCCAGACCGCATTCGAGGTCGGCCTCTCGCGCTTCTCCCGCCTCCTTTTCGCGGTGGCGGGGATATTGACGATCTTCATATTTGCGGTCAATGTGGCCCTCTCGCGGCCCCTCATCGAGGCACTGCTGTTCTCGCTGGCCATCGCGGTGGGCATCGCCCCCGAGATGATGCCGGCAATCGTGACCGTGAGCCTGTCCGCCGGTTCAAGGGCGCTGGCTGCCAAGCGCGTCCTGGTGAAGCGACTGGTGGCGATCGAAGACCTGGGCAACATCGAGATTCTCTTCACCGACAAGACGGGCACACTTACCGAAGGAGTCATCACCTTCGAACACGCGCTAGACCCCGACGGCCACCAGAGCAGCCGGCCGTTGCTGTTCGGTCTCGTGTGCAACGAAGCTACGGTCAGCGCCGGGGGACCAGTCGGCGGGAACGCCCTCGATCAGGCTCTGTGGTCGGCCCCGGAGATGCCAGAGGCGAACGCAGCCGCAGCAGCCGGCTACCGGCGACTCGCGCTGCTCCCGTTTGATCACGAGCGCCAGCTGGCTTCGGTGCTGGTCGCCGATCCCGACGGCCATCGCTTGGTCATCACCAAGGGTGCCCCCGAGATCGTGCTGGATCGGTGCGTGGACGTCGAGGCCAAGGCGCGTCGCACGCTCGACGCGCTCTTTCGCGGTGGCGCCCGAGTGGTCGCCGTGGCCTCCCGCCGTGGCGAGGGTATAGCCGCCATCACTGATGAAGCGGAACGAGGATTGACGCTCATCGGCTTTCTGACCTTCGCGGATCGGCCCAAGGCCGACGCTGGTTCCTCGATCGCCCAGTTGCAGCGACTGGGAGTCGAGGTGAAGATCATTACCGGAGACAACGGTTTGGTGGCGGCCAAGGTGTGCTCGGACATCGGCTTCGAGTGCACCGGGGTGCTCAGCGGGGCCGAACTCGCAGCGCTCGATGACGATCAACTCGAGGCCGCGATCCCCGCCACGACCGTCTTCGCCAGGATCAGCCCGGATCAGAAATCGCGGATCATCAAAGTAGCGCGGCGCTCCGGGCGCGACGTCGCCTTCCTCGGTGACGGCGTCAACGACGCAGTGGCGCTCCATCATGCCGACGTGGGGATTTCGGTCGACTCGGGGACCGATGTGGCCAAAGACGCGGCCGACGTGGTGCTACTGGACAAGGATCTCGGCGTGCTGGCCGAAGGGGTGATGGAAGGCCGCCGCATTTTTACCAACACCATGAAGTACGTGCTGATGGCCACCTCCTCCAACTTCGGCAACATGTTCAGTGCGGCAGGCGCTTCGGTGTTTCTGTCGTTTTTGCCCATGCTGCCGTCGCAGATCCTTCTCAACAACCTGTTGTACAACACCGGTCAGCTGGTCATCCCCACCGACCGGGTCGATCCGGAGGCGCTGGCCCGTCCAGCGGCGTGGGATATGAAGTTCATCCGGCGTTTCATGTCGGTCTTCGGCCCGGTGAGCTCGATCTTTGACTTCCTAACGTTCTGGGTGATGCTCTCGCTTCTGCATGCAGGCAACGTCGAGTTTCGGACAGGTTGGTTCGTCGAGTCGATCGCCACGCAGACGCTGGTCGTCTACGTGATCCGTACCCGCCGTGTCCCGTTCTTCAAGAGCAGGCCGAGCAGGCTGATGCTCCTGGTGCCCACCGGTGCGGCGGCCATCGGAGCCATCCTGCCCTACACGGGACTGGCCCACCTGCTGGGCTTCAGTCCGCTGCCCACCCGGTTTTTCCTGCTGCTGTTCGCCATGGTCGTGGTGTACCTGCTCCTGGTGGAGGCGGCCAAGACCCGCTTCTACCGTGCTCCACGCGTGCGCCGGCCGCGGCATCCGTTGACAGCTCAGGAGCGACGCCAGCGCCGCATCTTGCGCCGGGCGGCCCGCTTCATCCGCCATCCTGGGCGCTAGGCGGGCAGGTCTCGGGACGAACCGTCAGCTTCGTTCGATCACCACGTCGAACGCGCACTCGTTTGCGTCCATAGGGGCGATGATCGAGTTGCGCACACCGAACACCGCGTCCTCTCCCAACCACGGCGACGCCTCATCGAACACGTGGGTCACCAGGGTCTTGAAGCCGGGGGCCGCAACCATCAAATGGATGTGCGCGGGCCGCCAGGATCGCCGGCCGCCTGCCCGCAGCATGACACCTACCGGGCCGTCGTCGGGAATCGTGTAGTCCACCGGCCGCACCGTATGGAACCGGTAGCGTCCATCGCCGCCCGTCGTGAAGACAGCCCGCAAGTTGCGCCGCAGCGGATCGTCTTCGATGTCGTAGCGCCCATTGGGCTGCACCTGCCACACATCGACGGTGGCGCCGGCCACTGGATGTCCTTCGAGGTCGCTGACCGTGCCGTGCACCACCAGGGGATCGCCGCCTGTTGCGGGGTCGTCGACGATCGAGTCGCCGAAGGCTCGGGCTGGGGCTCCATCCACATAGAACGGACCGAGCACCGTCGGCTCGGTGGCCCCCGCCGCGGGCTGCTCGTTGACCATTTCTACGAGCATGGAAACTCCAAGGGTGTCGGACAGCAGGATGAACTCTTGGCGCAGCTCGTCACAGTTGTGGCCCACCGAGGTCAAAAACCTGATACCGGCCAACCATTCTTGGTGTGTGAGACCGACCTCTTCGACGAAGCGATGGAGATGGCGCACCGCGGCCTGCATGATCTCGGCGAGGCGTGGATCGTCCGCGCCGGCGAAGGTTTGTGCAACGTGGCGCAAATGCTCGGCCGGGGTGGTCGCCGCCACCGTCGTCCCAGGGCCCGTGGATGATGCTGGCTGCCCGGTCATTGTTGTTCCTCTCGCAAAGGTCGTCCCGATTCGGCGTCGCAGTCCTCGTTGATGATGGTCACCAGGAGGCGGGCCGTCCGCCGATCGTAGACCGGGTAACGGTGCGGGGTGCCTCCGGCGTAGGTGATCGAGTCCCCCGCCGATCGCCGGGAGGCGCAGCTCGTCAAGGGACCGTTTGCGACGCAGTACCCCGGAGCGCCGGATCGTGATGTCAGATCCGGAAGGCAACATCTTCGAGGTTTCGGACACGCAGGATGCGCTCGATGTCCACGGTTAGGGTGGACGCCCACCATGGCATTCGCACACGGCCCCGACGACACCATCACCGTGGAGGACGCGCTCGACCCTGACCTGGTGATCTGCGATCCCCACCACCATCTGTGGACTACGCCGAGCAATCCGTACATGCTCGAACACCTCGAAGCAGACATTCACGGCGGGCATCGGGTGGAGCACACCGTGTATGTCGAGTGCCTCTCGGGATACCGCGACGACGGGCTCGAGGCGCTCCGTCCGGTGGGCGAGACCGAGTTCGTGGTGGCCGCCGACCCCGGTGGACTGATCGCTGGCATCGTCGGGTACGCCGACCTGCGCGCCGACGCCGTCGAGGATGTCTTGGACGCCCACCGGGAAGCTGGACTCGGGCGGTTTCGGGGGATACGCCACGCCAGTGCCTGGGATCCGAGCCCTCAGGTTCGCAACGGCCACATGAATCCGCCACCCGGATTGCTGTCACAGCCGGCCTTCCGCTCCGGCTTGGCCGCGCTCGGCCGAACCGGTCTCAGTTTCGATGCCTGGCTGTATCATCCGCAGATTCCGGAGTTGACCGACTTGGCACGAGCACACCCCGAGGTGGTCATCGTCCTGGACCATCTCGGGGCGCCGCTGGCCATCGGGCCCTACCAGGGGCATCGCGCCGAAGTCCTCCGAGCATGGCGTCACACCCTTCGGGAACTGGCCACCTGCCCCAACGTCGCCGTCAAGCTCGGCGGGATCGGCATGCCCCTCATGAACGACGAGCGGTACGACGGTGGGGTCGGCTCCGAGCAACTCGCCGTGGCCTGGGGCGAGGAAATCCGTTGGTGCATCGAGCAGTTCGGGGTCGACCGCTGCATGTTCGAATCAAACTTTCCGGTCGACAAGGTGTCCTGCACCTACACCGTGTTGTGGAACACCTTCAAGCGGGTCACCGAGGATGCGAGTTCCTCCGAGAAGGCTGCCCTGTTCCACGACACGGCGGTGCGCGTCTACCGGCTCTGAGCCTTTTACCGGTGGTATCGACATAGGATTCGCCGTGCACCCCACGCCCGAAGAGATCGTCCGATCCCGCCGCGAAGGCCAACCGTTGGACTCTGAGCGTCGATCGCTGTCGGCTGGGCGGCGACATCGTCGATGGAGCAGTCGTCAGTTGCACCGCTTCGGGGTAGTTGCGTCGCACGCCTGGGCCGGGGCCTTCGTCCTCGGCGGGGCGCTGGGATGGGTCGCTTGGGGGGTCTGGTCCGGGTTCCCGTCGTACTGGTCGGTAGCCTTGGAGTCCGTCACCGCCATTATCACGGTGGTCATGGTGTTCGCCATCCAGCACCTCCAAGCACGCGACCAAACAGTGATCCAACGCAAACTCGACGAGATCCTGCGGTCAATCCCGAGGGCCGACAATCAGGTGATCGCCCTCGAGGAAGCTCCGGATGAGCATCTCGAAGCGCTCACCAAACAAAACCGCCAGGATCGTCTCGCCTGAGCTCAGCTGCGGGCTTGGGCCGAACGCCGACGGTTAGCGCTTGATGGCGTCGACGAGCTCGTCTTTGCGCATGTGGGAGCGGCCCGACACGTCGAGACGCTTCGCTACCTCCATCAAATGTGCCTTGGAAGCATTGGCGTCGACCCCTTCGGCGGTGGGCCTGGGATGTTTCAGAGCTGCCTGCCCGTCTGCGGTGTGGTCATGCAGAGGGCGGTCCGGCCAGGAAGCGTTGGGTGGCGGCAAGTCCGCCGTGGATCAGGCGACGGCTGCCCGCTCGACGCTGGCGCAGCGCAGCGTGTGCCGCATTTGCTCCGCACGCCCCATGGACGCCCCCGCCGGGGTGGGCGGACGACGACGCCAGGTACAGTCCGGCCACCGGGGTTTCGGGTCGGCCCAGGCCAGGCGTTGGTCGAAACACCAGTTGTTGGTGCAGCGCGGCGGTGCCACCGCCGATCGCGCCGGCCACGGCGCTGGCATTGTGCTCCTCGAGCTGCCCGGGCCCCAAGATGTGGCGTTTGATGATTCGGCCCCGAAACCCCGGTGCGAAACGTTCGAGTTGATCTTCGATACGCGCCGCGAACACGTCGAGCTCCCCGCTGTCCCACCGTCCGGTGAGGCCTTGGCCGCCCGCGTCGCTGCGCACCTCCCGAGGAACGTGGGTGTACGCCCACAGCGATTCGGTGCCGGGCGGCGAGCGGCGGGGGTCGGCGGTGGTCATCTGACCCACGAGCACGAACGGCCTCGAGGGCACCCGGCCCATGGCGATCTGAGCACAGTATTCGGTCATCTCGTCAAGGTCGGCGCTCAGATGAACGGTGCCGGCCAAACTGGCGTCGCGGGCCGTCCAAGGCACGGGGCTCGACAGCGCCCAGTCCACTTTTACCGTGGAGAAGTCCCACTGGAAGCGGGCCATGTCGTCGCGCAGGCGGGTCGGAAGGTCGTCCCACGCCACCAGTCCTCCATACAGCAGAGGGGCCGCCACGTCGGCCAGGACGGCGTAACGGGCGCCGACGCGTTCGCCTCCGCCGAGGCGCACGCCGGTGGCTCGCCGATCATTGATGAGCACCTCGTGGACCGGCGCGTTGCAGCGCACCCGGCCGCCCAGGTGCTCGAGGCGTCGGACCAGTGCTGCGGTGAGCGCTCCCGCCCCCCCTTCGGGCACGGGAAAGCCATGTTGTTGGCCGGCCATAGCCAGCAGCCAGCCGTACAGGGAGCTCCCGACGGCTTCGGGTGCCAGGTCGGCATGCATGGCACACCCTGCGATGAGCAGTGATCCAGGTCCGCTGAACTCCTCTTCGAGGAGCCGACGCACCGGGAGCGTGGCAAATCGGGCCATGCGCAGCACACCCGCAGCCCGCACTTTCCCCGCCAGTTTGAGCCCGCTGCGCAGCGGGGGGAACGGGGTGAACAAAGCCTCCATGAGCTGGCCGCCCACGTCCTCCCACAGACCCTGCAGGCGCCGCCACGCCTCGCCGTCGCCGGCGCCTAACTCCTCGACCCCCGCGATGGTGGCGGCGCTGTCGCGCCACAGCAAGGCGCAGCGCCCGTCGAGAAGTGGGTGGGCGAGCACGGCGGGCGAATGGGTCCAGCGCAGGCCGTAGCGTTCGAGGTCGAAACCGCCGATGACCGGCGAAGCGGCGGCCAGAGGGTAGAAGGCGCTGCACACATCGGCCACGTAGCCCGGACCCAGATAGTCGGCACTCCGCACCCCGCCTCCCGGGTCGGGCTGCGCTTCGAGAACCTCGACCTCCCACCCGGCGTCCGCCAGGCAGTTGGCCGCCACCAAACCGTTGGGGCCGGCGCCGATGACTACGGCATCGGCGTCACTCACCGGGGGCCGCGGTCGTGCACCGAGTCGGTATCGGGCGATGCGGCGCGCTCGGCCACCACCCGCTCGAGGCGGCGCAGCGTCTCAGCGTTGCGCAACCGGTCATACTCCGCTGGTCCGGTGGCCCGCGTTCGGGTGCCGTTGGGGATCTGTACCCATTCGGCGGCCGAAGGCACGCACCACTGCGTAGATGGCCGCGGCGAGGACGAAGCCCGCTTCGGCGGTCAGGTCGCCGACCGCGGGATGGTGCGTGGGAACAAGGCCCACATATTTAGTCTGGTTGGAAAAAAGCCAGATGGAAACCCCGCCTGCCACGATCATGGAGATAGGCCCCGCCCAGTTGCGATGGCGGCGGTCCTGGGCGATCATCCCCGTGGGCTGTCCCCGACGAAACAGGCGGTCGGCGAACACCACGCCCAACCAGGGGGCGATCCAATAGGAGATGATCAAGAGGAAGTTCTCGTAGTCGGTGCCCGCGTTCTTCAAACCGAACGAGGCGACGACGAAGCCGATACAGCCGAAGATCACGGCCACGATGGCCCGGGCCCGGGTTGCGCCGACCTGGAAACCGAGCGCCATGAACGACAGGGCCCCCGAATACACGTTGAGGACATTGGCGGAAATCGCTCCCAGGCAGATGGCCAGCAGCGTCAACTTCCCGATGGCGGTGGGTAGCAGCGCCGTGAACGAGCTGGGATCGACGCTGGTCTGGCCGCCGGTGACGATGGCTGCGCCCGCAACCTCCAAGAAGGCGCAGGACAGAAACAGCCCGAGCCCCGCCCACAGGGCCACCGCGGCAGACTTGGTTTCCGGCGACAGGTAGCGGGTGTAGTCCGAGGCGTAGGGATTCCAGCCCGCGGCGTAACCGAACGAGGCTCCGACGGTGATGAGGAACCCGCCGAGGGGCGGAGGTTCGTCCTTGGTGAACGCCGGCATCCCGGGATGCGCCTTGGTCAACACGATGACGGAGGCCACCACGAAGATGGCGCCCAGCACCGGAAAGGCGTAGCGCTCGAAGGCCTGGACCAGGTTGTAGCCGAAGAAGGCGATAACCAGCTGCGCGGCGACCACCACGACCAGCGACAACTCTTTGGGTAGATGGGTGAGGGCGTGGAGGGCCAGCGCCCCGCTGATGCTGTTGACCGCGAACCACCCGATGCCCGCGGTGACCGCGTTGAGCCCCGCCGGCAGCACGTTGCCCAAGAACCCGAAACCGGTCCGGCTCAACACCATCTGGGCCAGGCCGTCGCGGGGACCCCAGGTGGAGAGCACGGCATGCGACAGCGACCCGAGTGCGGTGCCGATGAGGACGGCCGCGACGGCCTGCCAAAAGTCGAGCCCGAAGGCCAGCACCGCCAAGATTCCCACCGCGACGGTGGCGAACTCCATGTTGGGGGAGGTCCAGGTCCACAGCAGCTGCAGCGCTTTACCGTGGCGTTCGGCCAGGGGGATGACCTCGACGCCGCCCGGCTCGACGCCCGAGACCTTGGTCCCGTAGGCGATCTGGGCTTCGGTGACGTCGTAGGCGATCAACGCATTATGGTCGAAGCGTGAGTGATGGGGAGCGGTCTCCCGCGTTGTCCGGCAAGACGCGGGTGGCGGTCGAATGGGTGGTGGTGATCGCGGTGACCGTGGTCCTGGTGCTGGTCATCAAGGCGTTCCTGATCGAGGCGTTCGTCATCCCGTCGGGGTCGATGGAGCCCACGCTCAAGTTGTACAACCGGATCTTGGTGGAAAAAGTGGGCTATAGCCTGCACCGGGGCGACCTGGTCGTGTTCGACAAACCTCCAGCCGACACCCAGCCCGGCGAGCCCCATCTGATCAAACGGATCATCGGTCTACCCGGCGATGTGGTCAGTGCCCGAGGCGGCTACTACTACATCGACGGCAAGAAGCTAAACGAGACATGGCTACCCCGCGTGGACCGGGGGGTGACCTGTGCCGCCTACTCGGCTCCTCCCACGTGCCGCCCGTTCGCTCCAGTCACCGTGCCCCGCGGCGACTACTTCGTGTCCGGTGACAACCGTACGAACTCGTATGACTCGCGCTATTTCGGACCGATCACCGGGCGGTCGGTAGTGGGCAAGGTGTTCATCAAGATCTGGCCGCTATCGGAGATTTCGCTGTTCTGAACCAGCCCGTCCGAGCCGGCCCCGTTATGCTCGGGCGCCATGCTGGTAGGGGCCAATCTGATCGTCAACGAGGACACCCCCTCGATCGTCGATATCGCCGTGAGGGCTGAGGAGCGGGGGATCGAGTCGATCTTCCAGGGCGAACACACCCATACCCCGGTGGCCACCGTGCACCCGGCCATGCCCGGCGAGGCGCTGCCCGAGTTCTACAAGAAGTTCCCGGACGTGTTCGTCACCCTGGCCGCCGCGGCGGCGGTAACCACCCGCCTGCGTCTGGGGACCGGGGTGGTCCTCGTCGCCGAGCACAACCCGTTGCAGCTGGCCAAATCGGTGGCCAGCCTGGACCGTCTCTCGGGGGGCCGCGTGGAGTTCGGGGTGGGCTATGGATGGAACCCGTTGGAGTTGGCCAACAACGGGGTCGAGTGGGCGGAGCGCCGCGCCGTGTTCGGCGAGAAGCTGTCGGTGATCAAGCGGTTGTGGAGCGAAGAAGTCGTCGGCCACGACGGCAAATACAGTTCGTTCAGCGACTCGTGGCTGTGGCCCAAACCGCTCCAGGCGCCCCACCCCCCGATCCTCGTCGGCGCCGCGGGCAACAAAGCGACGCGCCGTGACGTGATCGCCTTGGCCGGCGGCTGGTATCCCATGGACAGCCCCGAGGTCCCCGCCCAGCTCGCCGCGTTGCGGGCCGAGGCGGCCGACGCCGGCCGCCCCGAGCCGGCGGTCACCATCAACGTCATGGCCGGACAGTTTCCCGGGGTGCCGTGGTACTTCGAGGACGCCGGCGCTCGCGACGCGCTGATCGCCACCGCCGAGCGCTACCAGGCGCTCGGGGTGCAACGCATCGTGGTCGGTGTACCCATGGACGACCTCGACCGTCTCAGGCTCGGCCTCGACCATCTGGCCGGCCTGGCCGAACGCTTCGCCTGAACGACGTGGCCCACCACGACGAACTGCCGGCCGGGGTGGTGCGCACCCCCGACGAACGTTTCGTCGACCTGCCGGGTTTTCCCTACCAGCCCCGCTACGCCACGGTCACCGCCGAGGGCACTGCGCCGCTGCGGATGCACTACGTGGAGGACGGCCCTGAAACGGGGGAGGTGGTACTGCTCCTGCACGGCCAGCCCACCTGGTCCTACCTGTACCGCCACGTCATCCCCGTGCTCGCCGCGGCGGGACTGCGGGTCATCGCCCCTGACCACATCGGCTACGGGCGTTCGGACAAGCTGGTCGAGCGCACCGACTACACCTTTGCCCGCCACGTCCAATGGATGGTCAGCTTCGTCAACGCGCTCGACCTCGAAGGCGTCACCCTCCTGGCGCAGGATTGGGGCGGCCCCATCGGCCTGAGCGCGCTGGCCGCCCAGCCGCAGCGTTTCGCCCGGGTGGTGGCGGCCAACACCATCCTCCACACCGCCGATCCGGCGCTGGCCGACCGTTTGGTGTGGGCCAACCACGGCCTGGGGGAGCACCGGGTGGTGTTGGAGGAGGCGCTGGTCGACTATCTCCTCTACTACTACCGGGCTCCCGACATCGTGGCCAGCTTCTTTGTCGACGCGGTGGCCGGTCCGCTGCCCCGTGGCGTCCTCGCGGCGTACGACGCCCCTTTCCCCGACGCCCGTTACAAGGCGGGATTGCGCCAGATGACGGGGTTGCTGCCGCTGACCCGTAACGATCCTGGTGCGGCCATCGGTCGATCGACTATGAACGCACTGGCCCATTTCGAGCGCCCGTTTCTCACGGCCTACTCCGATGGCGACCCGGCGACCGCGGGTTGGGAGCGGGTGTTTCAGGAGTGGGTGCCGGGAGCCGCAGGCCAGGCCCATGCCCGCATCGCGGGCGCCGGACATTTTCTGCAGGAGCAAAAAGGCGAGGAGTTGGCGCGCATCGTCGCGCAGTTCATCGCGGCGACCCCGGCGTCCTGAACCGTCTATTCGCCGAGATCGCCGACGGCTTGTTGCGCCCGGGCGGTGGCCTTGGGGCCGGTGGTGGCCAGGGCCACCACGAAGATGGCCACCCCAGCGCCCACCGCCACGAGCCATCCCGCGTGACTGGCCGCCGTGAACGCCGAGTTGACGGTGTTAGTGACCGTCTTGTTGCCGGTCGGTCCGCCGAGGCCGGTGGCCCCGATCGTGGTGTGGAGGAGGGCGGTCTTGGTTGCTGCGGGGACATCGAGGTGCGCCAACCGGCTGGCGATTTGGCGGTGAAAGGCCGACGTGACCACCGACCCGAGGATGGCGACACCCAACGCGCTGCCCAGCTGGCGTGCGGTGCTGGTCACCGCGGCGGCCACCCCGGAATGCGAGCGGGGCATTCCCGAGATGGCGGTATTGCTGATGGGAGGGTTGACCACGCCGAAACCGAGCCCCAGGAGCAGGTAGCCCGATGCCAGGAGCAGGTAGTTCGATCGGGGGAGGTCGAAGGCCAAGACAGCGGTTCCCGCCGCCAGGAACAGCCCGGCGGCGGCCAGCGGGAGGCGGGGACCGCTGCGGCCCACCAGGCGCCCGGTCAGCGGGGAGACCACGGCGATGACCACCGTGGCGGGCAGGGCGGCCACCCCGGCCAGGAGGGCCGAATACCCGCGCACCTCCTGCAGATACAGGGTGTTGAGGAACAAGAAGCCGGCCAGGATCAAAAAGGCCAGCAACGCGATGGTCGCCGCACCGGAAAACGGGGGGCTGCGAAAGAAACGCAACTCCAGCAGCGGCTGCTCCCGGCGCGACTCGACCAGCAAAAAGGCCATCGCCCCGGCCGCTGCGACGACAAAGCAGGCCACGATGGGCGCCGAGGTCCACCCGTCGGTGGGTCCCTCGATGATGCCGTAGACCAAGGTGGCCAGGACGACCACGGCCAGGACCTGCCCCGGCGCGTCAAGGCGGCGGGGGCGGTCGGAACGGGATTCGGGCACATACCGGTGGGTCAACCACAACGCCAGAACGCAGATAGGGACGTTCACCCAGAAGATGGCCCGGTAGTCGATGAGCTCGATCAGCGCACCGCCCACAATGGGGCCCGCCGCGGTGCTCAGACCGGAGACGCCGCCCCACACCCCGATGGCACCGGCCCGTTCTTTGTTGTCGGTGAACACATTGGAGATGATCGACAGCGAGTTGGGGTTGAGCATGGAGCCGCCCACCGCCTGCATCATGCGGAACACGACGAGCAGCGGCAGGGTGGGGGCCACGCTGCAAGCCAGCGAACCGACGCCGAAGATGACCAGTCCGATTTGGAAGATGCGTCGCCGGCCGAAGCGGTCGCCCAGCGATCCGGAGAACAACAGCAGGCAGGCCACTACCAGCAGGTAGGAGTCGATCACCCATTGCAGCCCCGACACCGACGAATGGAAGTGCTGCTGCAAGGTGGGCAGCGCCACGTTGACGATGGTGCTGTCCATGCTGACGATGAACAGGCTGAGGCTGCAGATGGCCAGCACGCCGAGGCGGCGCCGGCGTCCCTGCGGGCCGGCAGGGATCTCGGTTTGGACTACTGCCAAGAACGGCGAAGGGCGGCGCTCAGCACCCGGTCGGTGGACGCCGCGATGGCGTCGAGATAGGCTGGCACGTCGAGATCGCTCATAGTTCGCCACGGCAGACTACGCGGGGGGTTCGCTGTAGGGTCCCGGAAATGTCTTCGGCTTCGCAGGGACACGACGTGCTGATCGTCGGCGCCGGTTTGGCCGGCCTGCGAGCCGCCCGGGTGCTGGCCGGGGCGGGGCTCGACGTGATCATCGTCGAAGCGTCGGACCGCGTGGGCGGCAGAGTGGCCACCGACCTGGTGGACGGGCTGCGTCTCGACCGTGGATTTCAGGTGTACAACACCGCGTACCCCGCGGGAACGGCGGTGCTCGACTACGGGCGGTTGGATCTTCGGCCATTCCTCAGCGGCGCGTTGGTGGCGCTCGACGGGCGCCGCTACGTGGTGGCCAACCCGCTGCGCCACCCCCGCTACATGCTCGCCACCCTGCGCGCCCCGATCGGCTCGCCGCTCGACAAGCTGCGCCTGGCGGCGCGCAGCGCGCAGATCGCCTCGGTGTCGGTGCGCCGGCTGCTGGCGTCGGCGGAGCGCACGACGGCGGAGGAGCTGGGCCGTTGGGGCCTGTCCGCCGCTGCGGTGGAGCGCTTCGTGCGCCCTTTCTTGGCGGGGGTGTTCTGCGAAGAGGAGCTGGCCACTTCCAGCCGGTTCTTTGCGCTGGTGTGGCGAAGCTTCGCCCGGGGTGTCGTGGCGCTCCCCGCTAGGGGGATGGGTGCGATCCCCCAACAGCTGGCCGGGCGCCTGCCCCCGGGCACGGTGCGGCTGGGGGCCGAGGTGGCCGCCGTGGTTCCCGGGGCGGTGCGCCTGGCCGAAGGCGAGGAGGTGGCCGCCCGGGCCGTCATCGTGGCCACCGACGCCGCGACGGCCGCCGGACTCCTGCCTGGCCTGGTCGCTGCCCCGGCCACCAACGGCTGCACCACCTACTACCACGTGGCCGACACGGCGCCCACCCCGTTGGCGGTACTGGCGGTCGACGGTTCGCGTTCGGGTCCGTTGGTCAACTCGGTGGTGCTGACCAACGCGGCGCCCTCCTACGCCTCCGGGGGGCGGGTGCTGATCTCGTCGAGCGCTGTGGGGACGGGCGGCCCGCCGCCCGAACGCGAGGTGCGCCGCCATCTGGAGCGGCTGTGGGGAGTGAGCACCACCGGGTGGGAACATGTGGCCACCTATCACCTGCCCCACGCCCTTCCAGCACAGCGACCGCCCATCGGGCACCTGCGGGCGCCGGTGGCGCTGGGCGACGGCCGCTACGTGTGTGGCGATCACCGCGACAGTTCCTCCATCCAAGGGGCGCTGGTGTCGGGCCGGCGGGCTGCGGAGGCGGTCATGGCCGAACTCGGGGTGCCGTTGCCGGGACTGCGGACCAGGCCGGGGACCCTTGCCCGGGTGGCGGGGCTACGCCGCCCGGGCCGGCCGGCGGGGTAGCGGGGATTTACTGCGGATCCGACCCCCAGAGCCGGGGGTGGATCCGCAGTAAATCGAGCAGACCCCGGCCGATATCCGCAAAACCCGGATATCCTTACGGATGTGCGAGTGTTGGACGCCATCGGCCGGAGCCTGGATGAGGGCTTTTTCATGTTCTGGGCCACGTTGTGGGCCCTGGTGCTGGGCTTCGGCCTGTCGGGCGCGGTTCAGGCTTTTGTGTCCCGGGGCGAGATGGAGCGGGTGCTGGGTAACCACCGACCGGCCACCGTGGCCCGGGCCTCCATACTCGGCGCCATCTCTTCGTCGTGTTCCTACGCGGCTTCCGCCCTGGCCAAGACGCTGTTTGTGCGCGGGGCCGATTGGACCACGTCCATGGTTTTCATGGTCGCCTCGACCAACCTGGTGGTCGAGTTGGGCATCGTGCTGTGGCTGCTCATCGGTTGGCAGTTCGCGGTGGCCGAGTTCGTGGGCGGCACCATCATGATCGTGCTGCTGGCCATCGTGCTGCCCCGGGTGATCTCCGCCACCGAGCTGGAAGCGGCCCGCGCCCGCCTCAAGGGGGCGGGCGGTGCTGCGGCGAGCGAGGGGAGTGGGGGGCCGGAGCCGTGGCGGACCCGTATCCGCTCCGCCGCAGGGTGGTCCGACGCCGCGGGATACACCGTCTCGGACCTGCGCATGTTGCGCCGGGAGCTGCTCATCGGCTTTGTGGTGGCGGGATTTTTGTCGGAGCTGGTGCCCGAGCGGTGGTGGCACAGCATATTTCTCAGCGGCCACGGATTCGGATCCAGCGCCGAAAATGTGGTCCTCGGGCCGTTTATCGCGCTCATCTCCTTCGTGTGCTCGGTGGGCAACGTGCCGTTGGCCGCCGCGCTGTGGAAAGGGGGCATCAGCTTCGGGGGGACGGTGGCGTTCGTCTTCGCCGACCTCATCTCGTTGCCCCTGTTGGCCATCGCCCGTCGCTACTACGGGACGCGCATCACGTTGCGCATGCTGGCAGTGTTCTGGGCTGCCATGAGCGTGGCCGGCCTGGCCACCGAGTACCTGTTCAAGGCGGCGGGGCTCGTCCCCACCGTGCATCCACGCACGGTCGTCACCACCGGTTTTGGCCTTGATGCCACCTTGGTCCTCAACGTGGTGGCGATAGTGGCCTTCGGGGCCATCTACTGGCTGTACCGCAACCGGGCCCGCTTCGGTGGCCCGAGCGGCTACGCCCGCGACCCGGTGTGCGGCATGCAGGTGGAGGTGGCTCACGCCCCTGCCGTGGCCCGCGTCGATACCGCCACCTACTACTTCTACTGCGACCGTTGCCACGATCGCTTTGTCAGCGAACCCGAACGCTACCTTCGCAGCGGCGCGTCGCCACCCGCGCCACCCCCGCCGCCCGCGTCGCCGGTGGCCGTCACGTTGGGGCGCAAGCCGGGACCTGGAGGGGCGGCCCAGTGACCGATACCGAGCCGCATGCCCATCCTCTCGACGCGCCGCGGGTGGCGCAGGCTCGCAGCAGGCTGCCCGGCGTCGAGGAGACGGCCAGGCTCACCAGCCTGTTGTCGCTCATGGCGGACCCCGTCCGCCTGCGGATTCTCTACGCCCTCGACGTGACCGAGGAACTCTGCGTCGGGGATCTGGCCCTGGCCCTGGCGGTCAGCGAGGACCAGGTGGGGTACGGGTTGCGCCTGCTGCGCAGCGCGGGGCTGGTGAGAACCCGCAAACAGGGCCGTGTCGTATTCAATCGCCTGGCCGCCAATTTCCCCGAACCCCTCCGTGATCATTGCCTGCGACAACTGGTTGTGCTCTCCCAGCAGCATCCTCTCTGAGACCTACCCCTAAAGACACCTAAAGACATTCGTGAAGCTGTCGAATACTGAGAAGTGGAAGCCGTCGACATCGCGAGGTCCAACCGTTCGTCGATCATCCGCTCGGGCGCGTTCGGCGACGAGATGACCGACGTGGGCGATCTCCTCGACCTCGTCGTGTCGGGGCCGGCGTGGCACGCCGACGCGGCATGCCGGGAGCCGCACCCCGGGGTGACGTTCTTCCCGGGACCGGGGCAGTCGTGGGAGCAGGCCCGCCGGGTCTGTGACCGTTGCCTGGTCCGCACGGAATGTCTGGTGTGGGCGTTGGAGCAGGGACCGACGCTGGTCGGGGTGTGGGGTGGGACTTCAGAACGTAGGCGTCGCGAGATGCGGGCTGGACGCGCCGCCTAGAACAATCTGGACGGCAATCCGGTGGCTGTGGTCTTCGACGGCGACCGGTGAGTTTCGGCCGCAGGCGGTCCGTTGCTGTCCCCACGGCGGCGTGGACCTTCCGTGGCGCCCTGTTCCTCCAGCAACGGCGAGCCGCTGAGCATGACGGCCCCGGCGATCATGAGGCCGGCGCCTGCGATGGCCGCCACCAACCAGTAGCCCGTGTTGGTCCGCTCGTGGAAGGCGAACACTCCCCAAAGGATGGAGCTGAACGGGTCGAGCAGCGTGATCGCCGGTTGTGCAGCAATGAGCCGCCCGGCCTGCAGCGCATTTTGCAGCAACATCATGGACACGAGCCCCGTGACGGCCATGGCATAGGTTTCCCATTGGCTGAACAGCTCGGCGAACCCGTGTTGGATGCCGACTACCACCGCTTTGGTGAACGCTGCGGTCATCCCGAAGCCGATGCCGGTCGCCGCCCCCAGCAGACCGGCGCGCGCCGCGCTCCTCCGGCCCCGGGCGGCGACCACCAGCGCCGCCATGACCGCCGCGCTGAGACCCACACCGAGCGCCCAGGCGCCCGCGCTGGTGGCATTCGTCGCCCCTTCGTGAGGTGACAGCGAGGCCACCAGCAGGGCCATGCCTGCGGTCATGGTCCCCAGCGCCGACCACTCCCGGGCAGGCAGGCGGGAGTGAAACACCCACGACGCCCCGAGGACGGTGAGCGGCAACTCGAGGACCACGATGGGTTCCACCGCCGAGAGCTGCGCGTAGCGCAGCGCCCCCGCTTGAAGAATGAAGGCCAGGATGACCGCCCCGAACCCGGCCAACCAGACTTTGCGGTGCAGCAGATTCCAGATCAGGCGAGGTGACATGCTCCGGGCCATCGGTACCTGCCGGTTGGCGATCCGCTGCAGGATATTGGACGCCGCGTTGCTGATCGCGGTGAGCACCGCCAACCCGAATCCCAATATCACTTGTTGTCTATCCCCCAACGGCGCCGGCCATAATCGGCGGGTGCGCTGCGCCGCCGAAAGCTGGGGGTGGGTGACCTCGCTCGGAAACCGGTCCGTCTACACCTTCCACCCGACGTCGGTGACCTGCTGGGGGCGCCCGAGGAGCCACCCCTGGCCGGCGTCGCAACCGGCTTCGATGAGTAGTGCCCGCTGCTGCTCGGTCTCGACACCTTCCGCGATGACCTGCAGCCCGATGTCATGGGCCATCGTGGTGATGCCCCGGATGATCGCCGCGTCTTTGGAGTTGTGGCCCAGACCCGACACGAAGAGACGGTCGATCTTGAGGATGGTGGCCGACAACTGCTTGAGGTAGGCGAACGACGAGTAGCCGGTGCCGAAGTCGTCGATGGCGATGTCGACTCCCGCTTCGGCGAGTTGTTGGAGAATGCGGGTAGTGGTCTCGTTTCCGGTGACCAACGAGTTCTCCGTGATCTCCAAAATGACCCGGCGCGGGCTCAGCCCGGCCCGTTCGATCACTCTGAGCACATCCGCCGCGAAGGTCACCCGGCGCAGTTGCGCCGAGGAAATGTTCACGCTGATCTGCGAGCGGGCGACGTCGCTGGCGCTGAGCACCGCGCACGCCTGCTCGAGCACCCATTGGCCGATGGGCACGATCAGCCCGGTGCGCTCCGCGGCAGCCAGGAAATCGGCGGGCCCCAACAAGCCGCGTTGGGGGTGCTCCCAGCGCAACAGGGCCTCGGCTCCGCTGGGCCCGCGGGGACTGAAACTCACGATCGGCTGGTACACCACTCGGAGCTCGAGATGATCGACGGCGTGGTAGAGGTCGGCTTCGGTGCGCATCATGGACGACACCGCAGATTCGGCGGAGCGATCGGAGGTGACAAAACGATCACCGCCGTTGCGTTTGGCTTCGTACATGGCGATGTCGGCGTCGTGGATGATGGCTTCCGCCGCATCGTCGGGATCGTTGGCCCACACTGCGCCGATGCTGGCTCGCACCTCCACCTTGGCGCCGCCCACGTCAATCGAGGAGCGCAGGGCCTGGAGCAGTCGCTCGCCGACCGCCTCGAGGTCGTTGTTGACGTCGCTGGCATCACCCGGCGCGTCGGGGTGCTGACCCAGGTCCTCGCACAGCACCACGAACTCGTCACCGCTCATGCGGGCCAATGTGTCCGAGGGCCGCAACGCGCCGCGCAGGCGCCCGGCGATAGTGGTGAGCAGACGATCCCCGGCTTGATGGCCGTACACGTCGTTGACCTGTTTGAAGCCGTCGAGGTCGATGAAAAACACGGCGACGGACCGGGAACGGCGCCCGGTGGCGGTCAGTGCGTGCTGCAACCGGTCGGTGAACAGCAGACGGTTGGCCAACCCGGTGAGCGGATCGTGCAGCAACTGTACGCGTAGCCGCGCTTCGACCGACTCGGAGGCTTTGCGGTCGTGGGCAGACAGAATGCACACCGTGGCCGCGTCGGCCAGCACCCGGGCCACCTGCATGTCGTGATCCGAGAGGGGGTCGTGTTCCACGTGCAGATTGAGCACGCCCCACAACTGGTCGCGTCCCCACAGGGGCAGGGCGGCCACATGATGGATCCCGGCCCGGATGGCTTCGTCACGATACTCCGGCCAACGGTCACCCGTTTGGAGGAGATCGGCTTTTACGGGGTGACCGTCGCCCATGACCGCGGTACCCGGTCCGGCGCCCGCCGCGGTCTGCACGCCCTCCAGGTTCGAGGTCTGGGCGCTGGTGCTGTAGGCCAGGGAGAACTGGTCACCTTCGATCTGCATGACACTGGCGCCGGCGATCCCCAACAGCTTTTCGAGGTGCTTGCACAGGCGCTCCAGCAGCTCCTCGACGGAGAAGTCGGTGAGGAGAAGCCCGGTCAACTCCGACAAGGCTCCGACCAACGGATCACCATTCACGTCGCACCTTCGTTGCTGTCCGCCCACCGGGGCCCGGTTCGCGCCGAAGGCTGTCTCTTCCGCGCCCCCATTGTCTAGCTGTCGCAGCCGTCGTTTGCAACGCAGCGCGGAGGGGTAAGCCATTTAGGGGATGACCGTCACGGGGCGCTTGGACGAATTTCAACGGCGGCATCCGCTGGCGGAGTTCCCGTTGGCTGTTATCTATAAATACGGTGATGACACCGGGTTGTACCTCGCCGCGCTGATCGCCTACTACGGGTTGGTGTCGCTGTTTCCGTTGCTGTTGTTGCTGTCCACGGTGCTCGGTTGGGTGCTGGCCGGGTGCCGCGCCACCGCCGGCCCAACCCGTTCAAAGACCGTACTGTCAACGGTGGGAGGAAGCGGCGCCGGTTCCTTGGGGACGGGGCTGCGCGTGGTGGTCCTTGCGGCGTCGGTCGCGCTCAACGCCGCGGTGTTCGTGTTCGTCTTCCGCTACAGCACGGCCCGCCTCGTGTCGGTTCGTGATGTCGCGCCGGGCGCGGTGGCCGCTGCGGTGGTCTGGCAGTTATTGCAATCATTTGGTGTCATCTACGTTGAACACGTCGTAAAGAACGCGAGCGACACAAACGGTGTGTTCGCGTTGGTACTCGGCCTACTCGCCTTCCTGTACCTCACGGCGGACCGCCGCGCGTATGCCACCCAAGGCGAAGCGCAACAGATGAAAGGCTTCCAGGACGTCGAGGTACGTTTTCGCCAACCTCGCCCGAAGCGCTAGCGGACGGGGCGCATATCGGCCGCGCCTTCGGCCAGCTCGTCGACCAGCGGTTCGGTCACATGGGTGGAGCGGCCGCCCCGCAGGGCGGAGGCCACCACCGCGACGAGGGTGGCGCCCGCCGCGAAATCGAATGCGAGATGCAGGCCTTGGGCGAACGGCTGCTCGATGAGCCGGGGGAAGAACGATCGTCCTGTGACGTAAGCGGTCTGGGAGGCGGAGAGATGCTCCAGGGCGCCGGTAGGACCGAGGAGTTGCTGCACCGGGTTGTAGCCCAAGAAGGCGGAGAACAGGCTGGAGATCGGTGGCTCGCCGGCCACCTGATGGGCTGCCGCCGAAGGCACACCAGCCGACATCAGGCCTTGGTAGAGGTGGGTGGGGAGGCTGGCCGCCAGGCCCAGCGTGACGATGGTGAAAAACAGGCCCATGGACAGCACCTGGGCAGAGTTCTGGAACGTGTTGAGCATCCCGCCGCCTGCGCCGCGCTGATCGGGCGGGATGGAGTTCATGACCGAGGCCGTGTTGGGCGACATGAAGAAACCCATGCCCACCGCGAACAGCAGGATGATCAACGCGAACCACACGTAGTTGAAGTTGATGGGCAGCAGCTCGAGCAGCAAAAAACTGGCGCCCGACAGGACCAGCCCCAACGTGGCGAAGCCCCGTGACCCGTAGCGGTCCGACAGCACCCCCGACAGCGGCCCTACCAACAGGAAACCCACGGTCAGGGGGATCATGTAGATCCCGGCCCACAGCGGGGTGCGGGCGAAACTGTAGCCGTGCTGGGGCAGCCAAATGCCTTGCAGCCAGATGATGAGCATGAACTGCAGTCCACCCCGACCGAGCGCGGCCAGCAGGCCCGAGATGTTGCCGGCCGTGAAGGGGCGGAGCCGGAAAAGGTTCAATCGGAACATGGGGTTTTCGACACGCCGCTCGATCCACACGAACACCGCCAGCGTGGCGATACCCCCGAACACCGCGACCAGCACCCCCGGATTGGTCCACCCGGTGGTGTGGCCGCCGTAGGGCAGCAGCGAATAGACGATGCCGGTGAGCACCGAGATGAGCCCCACGGCGAACGCCGCGTTGCCCAACCAATCCACCTTGGCCTCGATGCGCACCCCGTTGTCGCGCAGCTTGAGGTACGCCCACACCGTGCCGAACACGCCGAACGGCACGGAAACCAAGAACACCAGCCGCCACTCGATGGGGGCCAGCACCCCGCCCAGGATCAGCCCCAGAAAGGAGCCTCCCACGGCGGCCACCCCGTTGATGCCGAGCGCTTTGCCCCGCTCGTTCTCGGGGAAGGCGTCGGTCAGGATGGCGCTGGAGTTGGCGAAGAGGAACGCGCCGCCGACGCCTTGGAAGACCCGGATGATGATGATCCACAGGGCGCCGTCCGCGCCGGTCATCCAGGTCACCGACAGCAGGATGGAGAACAGCGTGAAGACCGCGAAGCCCAGGTTGTACATGCGCACCCGGCCGTACATGTCGCCGACGCGGCCCAAGCTGACCACCAACACCGCAGTGACCAGGAGAAACCCCATCAGCACCCACAGGAAGTAGGACGTGTTGGACGGCGTCAGCGGATTGAGCTTGATCCCCCGGAAGATGTCGGGCAGGGAAATCAGCAAAATCGACTGGTTGATGGTGACCATCAAGATGCCCAGCGTGGTGTTGGACAGGGCGATCCACTTGTAGTGCGTGCCCTGCTCGCCCGACTCGGTCAGGGCGGGGCGCTGTTCCACACTGGCACGTTATCAACCCCTGACGTCAACGAGAGATCGATGTGACAGGGGGCGCAGCGGCGTGCCCCCCGGGCCATCAGTAGCGGGCGAGCTCCCGTTCGAGCTGGTCAAGGCCCATGCCGCCCAGGTCCAGCGCGTAGCGATGGAAATCTTTCAGGTCGAACGCCGCACCTTTTCGGGCCTTGGCCTCGTCGCGGGCCTGGAGCCATACCCGCTCGCCCACCTTGTAGGAGATGGCCTGGCCGGGCAGGCCGAGATAGCGGTCGACTTCGGAGGACATGAAGTTCGCCGGGAAGCAGGAGCGTTCGATCACGAACGGCAACGCCAGCTCGGGCGTCCACCGCTCGCCCGGGTGGTAGCGCTCGTCGGCGGGGATGGGCAGCTCGAGGTGCATGCCGATGTCGACGACGATGCGCACCGCCCGCATGGCTTGCGCCGAGAGCATGCCCAGCTCGTAGGCGGGATGTTCGAGATAGCCCAGTTCGTGCATGAGCCGCTCCGCGTACAGGGCCCACCCTTCGCCGTGGCCCGAGGTGAATCCGTCGAGGCGTTGGAAGCGGGTCAGGCGGTCGGAGCGGTAGCGCACCTGCCCCACCTGCAGGTGATGGCCGGGGACACCCTCGTGGTAGCAGATGGAGACTTCGCGCCACAGGGGGAAGCGGGTCTTGCCCAGCGTCGGGTACCACGTGCGGCCCGGCCGGGAGAAATCTTCGCTGGGCCCGGTGTAATACATGGCGGCCGCTCCGCCCGGAGGGGCGATCATGGCCTCGCAGCGGCGGATGGGCTCGGCGATGTTGAAATGGACGCCGTCGAGGGCGCTGATGGTCGAGTCGATGAGATCCTGGTTCCACGCCCGGAAGGCGTCGGGTCCTTCGATGACCAAGGCGGGATCCGACTCGAGGTAGTCGATGGTCTCGCTGAGCGAAGCGCCGGGCAGGATCTGCTCGCACAAGGCGGCCATGCGCGCCTCGATACGGTTCAGTTCGGCCCATCCGAAGTGGTAGGTGTCGTCGAGGTCGAGGTGGGCGCCGGTGAAGTAGCGGGCGGCCCGGGCGTAGCGCTCGGCGCCGACGGGGTCGATGGGGTCGGCCCGGGGCAGGTAGTCGCGGCGCAGCCACGCTCCGAACTCCAAGTAGGCGTCGCCCGCCTTGCGCGCAGCCCGCCCCAGCGCGGCGCCGCTCGGCCCGCCGGGGTAACCGCGGACCAGGTTGGCAAAAAACGACGAAGCGGGATCGCCCAAGCCGCCCCAGGTCTCGCACTGCTCGGCGCAAGCCGACACCTGGCGCTGGGTGCTGGCCAGTTGCCGGGAGAGGCCTTCCTCCAGGGTGGCGCGTATCCCGCTAAGGGCGGTGGGCACCGCGTCCAACCGGGCGGCGACGGTCTGCCAGTCCCCTTCGGTGTCGAGGCGCATGAGATCGAAGATCTGTCGCACCATGCCGTGGGGGCTGAACAGCACGCGCAATGAGCGGTACTCGTCGCCCGCATCGTGCAACTCCAAGCCGGCCGCCAAACGCTCGGCCATGACCTCGGTTGCGATCCGATCCGCGTCGGTGTCCTGGGGCACCTCGCCCAGGAGCCGCAGGGCGCGGCGCGCTACGTCGGCGCGCGCTTCGAGCCCGGCGGGGGAAAGGTCGGGTAGGGCGTCGTCGTAGCCCGACACGCCCCAGGACGTCGCGGAGATGGGATCGAGCGCCGCCATCTCAACGATGTAGGCGTCGGACACTTCTTGAATGCTGTCCATGGGTCGCTGCTCCTCGTCGGGCCTACCGCGACGCTTCCGCGGCGTGGTGCGGCGCAATGAGATATTTCTCGCCGGTGGCCTGGAGCGCGTAGACGGCGACAGCCTCGAGTTGCAGCGCCCCCGCCAATGAGACCGATTCGGTGTAACTGCTGGCGAACGTGGTTTTGAGTTCAGCAGCGACGCGTTGGCGCAGACGCTGGAACCCTTCGGGTCCGATCTGTTGGAGGAACGGCGTCAACAGCCACCCGCCGATCCCCCACGCCATACCGAAGTTACGGGTCAGCACGGTGGGGCTGCGATCGAGACCGCCGTAGATGTAGAGCTGTTTGTGGGTGCTCGATCCGTAGCGGTTGTACTCGCCGCCTTGGGCCAGCGAAGCGGCCTCCATGCAGGCCAGGATGCGGCTGGCCAGGGATCCGCCGCCCACTGCATCGAAGGCCAGTGTGGCGGAGGTGGCGACCAGGGCATCGGTCAGCTCATCTCGGAAGGTGGGCGACGTCGAGTTGCACACGTGGAGCGCGCCGGCCTCGCGGAGCAGGCCTTCCTGCTCGGGTTTGCGGACGATGTTCACCAGCGCCACCCCTTCACCGAGGCACAGCCGGTTGAGCATCTGGCCGAGATTTGAGGCGGCCGCGGTGTGGACCAGCGCCCGGTGGCCTTCCCGGCGCATGGTTTCGACCATGCCCAGCGCGGTCAGCGGGTTGACGAACGAAGATGCCGCCTCCGCCGCCACTGTTCCCTCGGGAAGCTCCAAGCACTGCGAAGCTTTCACGTTGCGGTACTGCGTGTACATGCCGCCCACCGCCACGGCCACCACTTTGCCCACCAACGCTTGCGCGGCCGCCGAGGAACCGGCGCCCACGACGGTGCCCGCCCCCTCGTTGCCCACTGGGAGTGACTGGCCGACCCGTCCGGCGAGCGCTCTCATGCCCGCAGAAGGAATAGTGGCGTGCAGCGTGGGGTGCGGCGGCGCCCCGGTGACCGTGGCCGTGGCGAGGTCTGCGCCGGCGAGCAGCAGGCCCAAATCCGAAGGGTTGATCGGCGCGGCCTCGACACGCACCGTTACTTCGTCGGCCGCCGGCGGGGGGACCTCTACGGTCGCTACCGACAGCTCGAGCGTGCCGTCGGCACGCACCTGTGAACGCAACTCTTGCCCCGTGCTCACTTCATCGTGTGCAGCCACGGCCCTCGAAGCTACTCGCTGGATGCGTGCCGGCGGCGGCCTCCCCGCAGGGCGGCAGCGTTTGAGCGGAGGACCGCCACTACCGTTGCACCGGTGGACAAACCGCCCCCGGTCTCAACCTATGATAGAGGTTGAGACTCGAGGCGACCCCGACGGAACCGCGAATCCACGAAGTACAGTGCGGCCCCGATGGGGCAACATCGCAAGGGCAAACGGTGATCGGCCTGGAGGCCGACGAGAGCGTTTGGAAGCTGGCGGCCGGTCTCGCGGCGGCGGAGACCCCCGTCGAGGTGGCGGAGGCCCTGGCGCGCAACGGCGGAGAAGCGGCCGGCGGTTCTTTCGCCAACCTGGCCATTGTGGAACCGGGAACCGCCCGTGTCCGGGTGGTGCACCTCGCGCTGCTCGACCCCGACCGCGCCCGGCAGTGGAGCACACTGGAGCTCAGCGACCAGGTCCCTTCGTGCGAGGCCATCCGCACCGGCCTTCCCGTGCTCGTCGCCTCAGAGCAAGACCTGAAGGAGCGCTACCCGCGGTTGGTGAGCCTGGCCGAAGCCACGGGCCTGGTGGCCCGGGCCGCCATCCCGCTGCGCTCGGCGGGGGGCTCCATCCTGGGCGCGGTGGTCTTCGGCTGGATGGGTGCGCAGGCCTACACCGAGACACAGTTGCGCCGGCTGGACCTCATCGGACAGCTGAGCGGTCTGGCCCTGGAGCGCACCAGCGCTCGCCACGGCGACCGGTGGCAAAGCGAGCGGCTGCCCAACGTGTTGGAAACGATGCCGAACGCCTTTGTGTCGGTCGACACCGATTTCGTGATCACCTACGTCAACGCGCAAGCGCAGCGGGTGCTGGGTGCACCCCGCGAGCAACTGATGGGCGCCTGTCTGTGGGACGCGCTCGGCGAATCCGGCGACACCGGGTTCGAGACGCAGTTCCGTCAGTCCCTCCAACAGGGCCGATCGGTGGTCTTCGAGCAGTACTACGCGGCCCGGGACACCTGGTTCGAGGTCCACGCGTGGCCCGACCACCAGGGATTGAACGTCTCGTTTGTCAACATCAACGAGCGCCAGAGCAGCGAGCGGCGAGCGGCTGAGGCTCTCGACGATGCCACGAGCGCCAACGCCCGCCTCAGTTTTCTGACGGACGTGTCGTCGGCCCTGTCGGGAGCGCCCACCCGTCTCGCGGTCTTCGAGCGCTTGGCGCGCGCCGTGATCCCGGCGATGGCCGATTGGTGCACCATCGTCGAACCCGAAGGCGACGCCCTCCTCCGAGTGGCGGCTGTGCATCGCGAACCGGCGCTCGACGCACTAGCCCAGCGCTTGATCGGCACCTATCCGCACTCGTTCTCTGGGCCGTCGCCGGGCGTGGTCGTCTTCCGCAGCCAGGAGCCGCTGCGCACCGACCGCCTGGTGGGCGGCATCGTGGCCGACCTCGACGGCAGTGTGGCCAGCGCGGCTTACGGCCGCACCCTGCAACTGCTGGGCGACGGGCCGGGTCTCATCGTCCCCATCTTCTTGGACGGGGAGGTCACCGCCGTGCTGACCATGACCCGGGTAAATGGCGAGCCGTACTCCGACGCCGACGTGGCCACCCTGCGAGAGGCGGCCATCGCGGTGGGCGTGTCCCTCGAGGGAGCCCGTCACATACAGAGCGAGCGCCAGACGGCCGCCGCCTTACAAGCCGCCGCCTTGCCCAAGGCGCTGCCGGTATCGGCCCGGGTGCAGTTGGCCGCCGGCTACCGGGCGGCCAGCGAAGGCAGCCAGGTAGGGGGCGACTGGTACGACGCCTTCGAACTCGACGACGGGCGCTTGACCCTGGTGGTGGGCGACGCGGCCGGCCACGGGCTCGAAGCAGCTGCCCTCATGGCCCAGATGCGCAACGTGTTGCGGGCCCACCTCTTCGCCGGTCTCGGGCCGTCGGAATCGCTGGCCCGCCTGTGCGGTCTGCTCGCGGTGCAAGAACCCGATGCCTTTGCCACCATCATCTGTGTGGAGATCGACCCCGGGTCGGGCGAGACGGTGTGGACCTCGGCCGGGCACCCCGGACCGATCCTGGCGCGGGCCGACGGGACTTCAGTCCACCTGCGAGGCCAGGCTGCGCCTCCCATCGGTTGGTCGTTCCTGCTGTCGCCGTCGCATCCCGAGCACCGTCTGATCCTCGAGCACGGGGACCGGTTGTTGCTCTTTACCGACGGGCTGGTCGAGCGACGGGGGGTCGATCTCGACATCGGCATCGCCAACCTGATGTTCGTCGCGGAGCGGACCCACCGCGGTGCGGAGATCCAGGGAGCCTGCGAGGCGATTCTGCGCGACATGCTCCCGGGATCCCACGAAGACGACGCCTGCCTGCTCGTCGTGGACTATAAGGCCGCTAGCGACGAACGTCGGCCACCGCCTGCTTGAGGTCGTGGCGCGCCTTGACCAGATCGGCGGTGGCCGTCTTGGTCGCGCCACGCGGCGCGACCAGCAGGGTGTGGTTGGCGTTCCAGTCGGCGGGCGTGTAGCCGATCAGCGCGGCCGTCTGTCCGTCGAGCGCGGTGTTGGCCGCGGTGACCTGGGTGGCCAGGTCAGCCAGGAGCGGTTGCACCTCCGCTTGATTGGCCGGGGTTTCCCGGGCCGCGACGAGCGCGGCGCGCTTGGTCAGGGCGGGGCCCGCGGTGTTGACAATACGGTCGTCGGTGGCCACCAAGCGGGCGGCGGGCAGCGCCAGCGCGTAGATACGGAAGTTGGTGAAAATTTGGGTGTAGCCGGCTTTGGCTGCTGGGACGGTGGTGTCGGCCGCGATGTTGGTGCCCAGTTGCTGCAGGCCGGAGATGTCGCTTTGGAAGTTGTGGATCAGGGTGGCCTGGTCGCCTCCGAGGTCGGTGGCTGCCTGCAGCTTGGCGACGGCCGCGTCGAGGACGGCCACGCGGTTCGAGATGTCGGTGGCCGCCGCGGCCTGTAGCTGCGGCAACGTTGGATTCTTGGGCAGTTTGACGTCGGGGGTGGTGGTGGCCGCGGCAGGCGTGGCGGACCCCGACGAACTGGAGGCCGGCGTGGTCGAGGCAAAGGCGGAGCCGGCGCCCAGTCCGGCGGTCGCCGCGATGGCGGTCACCGCCGCGGAGGTGAACAGGAAGCGGGTATGGCGCATGGGAAAACTCCTTGAGAGATGCGGGGGAAGGTTTGCGAGGAAAGTCTCGCCAGCGCTGGTGATGGGTCGATGTGGCGAATGTGAGGGTTGTGTGATGGCTACCCTCTGACATGGGCGTCGCTTCGTGATCAGTTCCGAGATGGTGACCGGGCGGTCGCTGTTGGTCGTCGTCGAGCCGGGAGAGCCGCTCATGGCGACCGTCCTGGCCGCCTGCGGTGGCCATGGGATCCGCCAGGGCTACCTGCCGGTGTTTCTCGGGGCGTTTTCGACGGTGCGGCTCATCGGCACGTGCGGACCCCTGCTCGACCCGGATGCACCTATTTCCGACGAGGTATGGCTCGACAACGTCGAGGGATCGGGCAGCGGAACCCTCTGCGTCGATCCGCGGCAAGGCGACAGCGTGCTGCACCTGCACGCGGCCCTCGGAGTGAAGCAGTACGCGGCAAACGGATATGCCGGTCATGTGCTGGAGGCCACCGTGCAGTACGTGGCGGAGATCGTGGTACAGGAAATCGTGCAACCCCTCCTGACCCGGCAGGTGCATCCGGGCTCGTCCGGCTTGCCCATCCTGCACTTCTAGCCGCACTGCGTCAGATTCTGTACAGTTATCGTTGCTCCGGCATTTACATTGCGACGGAATCTGCCTTGTAGGCTCGGACGGAGCGGCAAGTAACGCACGGCAGATTTCAATGATGTCCGGTCACCCAAATGGTCCCGGGCCGTTTGATTTCTGTGCTCCTGGGCTTGCGCCGGAAGTGAAGAACCGCAGCCGGAAAATGGAGCGTCGCGACATGGCTGTGCCCGAATCCTGGACCCTGCAGAGACCAAACGTTTGATGAACGGTTCCGCGGTGATCCGCAGGCCGGTTTCCATCGCGGAGGCGGTGGCCGCGATGGGCGAATGCCCCCAGTTCACGGTGTGCGCGGGTGGTACCGCTTTGATGCCGGGACTCAACCGCCATCCGGAATCAGTCCCCGCGGGATGGATTTTCCTGGGCGGCATCGAGGAACTGCGGGGGTGGCGACGCACCAGCTCCGGCGGGTGGCGTCTGGGCGCGCTGGTCACCCTGGAGCAGGTGGCCTCGCTGGGCGACGACCTTTCGTTGCTGGCCCACGCCGCGCGCGGTGCCGGAAGCTGGCAGTTGCGGAACGCGGCCACCCTGGGCGGCAGCCTGGTGGCTGCATGGGCAACGAGCGATGTCATCACCGCGCTGTGCTGTCTGGAGACGCAGGTGGAGATTGTTTCCGCAACCGGCGTGCGCCATGCAGCGCTCGAGGAGTTCATCGTGGGGAGCGGGCACACCGTCTTGGGGGCCGGCGAACTGCTCAGCGCGGTGCTCGTCGGCCCTACCGCAGGCCGCCACAGCTACACCCGGGTCGGGGCGCGGGCGGCCAACAGTCCCCTGTTGTGCGCGCTCGCCGTGTCGGCCGACCCCCGCCTCGAAACGGTGCGGGTGGCGGTGGCCGACGGCAGCCACGTGGCCCGGCGGGCCCCCGCCGCCGAGCGTCTGTTGTTTGCGGAAGCCGACCCGGCAGCTTTTGCGGCGGCTGCACAAAGTGTCGCCGCGCCCGGCGATGATGCGCTGGCCAGCGCTGCGTACCGTCGCCACGCCATCGGAGTGCTGGCCCGGCGCGCGCATCGCGCCCTGCGGGGAGGTGCGCGCTGAAGATGGAGATCGAAGCGGTGGTGAACGGCGTCGCGATGACCCTGCAGTGCTCGATGGGCACAAACCTGCTGTGTGCGTTGCGCGATGCGGGAGTGCTCAGCCCCAAGACGGCGTGCGAGGAAGGCCGCTGCGGCGCGTGTTCGGTCCTCAACGACGGAGCGGTCGTGTACTCCTGCCTGCTGCCGGCGCTGGCCTGTCACGGCGCAGCGATCACCACGGTGGAAGCCGGGGTGGCCGCCGACCTGACCGAGGCCTTGGTGGCGCGCGGCGCCGTGCAGTGCGGGTTCTGCACCCCCGGTTTCGTCGTGACCATCGAAGCGTTGTTGGCCCGCTACGCCGCTCGCCCCCTCGACGACGCCACGGTGCGGGCGGCCCTGTCGGGCAACCTGTGCCGCTGCACGGGCTATGAGGGCCTGGTGGCGGCAACCTTGGATGTCCACCTCGAGCGCACCACGGTCTCGTCGTGACGGCGGTGGGGGCGTGATCGGGGCCGACACGCCGCGCCCCGACGTGCGGGCCAAGATCACCGGAACGTTCCGCTATTCGAACGACCTGGAGGCGCCGGGCATGCTCTACCTGGCCACCGTGCGCAGCCCCCACGCCCACGCCGAGCTGGGCCACATCGACGCCACGGCCGCGGCGGCCGTCCAGGGGTTTGTGTGCGTGCTCGACAGCCGCCACGTCCCGGCCCGCCGCCAGCCCAAAGCGCTGGGCGAGCAACCCATCCTGGCTGAGGGAGTGGTGCGTTTTTGCGGAGAACCGGTCGCCTTGGTGGTGGCCGCCACCGAAGACGCCGCGTGGCAGGCCGCGGCGCTGATCCGGGTCGAGTACCAACCGTTACCGGTGCTGTCTGACGCCACCACCGCGCTGGCGCCCGGCGCACCGGCCGTGCACCCGGGGGGCAACTTGGTGCGCCACCTGTGCCTGGCCCGGGGGGAGCTGTCGACGGGGGCGCCGGTCGAAGTGGAAGGCCGCTGGGAGATCGGGCGCCAGGACCCAGGGTTTTTGGGTTTGGAAGCGGCGTTGGCCGTTCCCGGGGGCGATGGGGGAGTGACCGTGCGCGCCGCCACCCAGGATGTGTGCAACGACCAACGCAGCATCGCGTTGCAACTGGGGCTGGAGGAACACCAGGTGCGGGTGGAGCACGCGGGGATGGGCGGAGCGTTCGGGGGCAGGGAGCGCATCACCTTGCAAGCCCACGTGGCGCTCGCCGCGCTGGCCTTGGGCCGGCCGGTCAAAGCGACCTATCGCCGCCACGAATCGTTTGTGTCGCACGCCAAACGACACCCGGGTCTGATCGTGCTGTCGTTGGGCGCCACCGAAGGTGGGGAGGTGCTCTACGCCCGGGGTCGTGTCCTGCTCGACGGGGGCGCGTACGCGCCCGAGCCGACCAGCGCGGTGCTGGGCGCTGTCTGTTACTTCCTGGGTGGCCCCTACCGGATACCGGCCGTGGACATCCAAGGCGACGCGGTCTACACCAACAACCCGATTTCGGGGGCGATGCGGGGCTTCGGGGCGCCGCAAGCGTGCTTCGCGGTGGAATCCACCATGGATCTATTGGCCGCTCGTGTGGGGATGGACCCGGTCGAGTTGCGGCGCCGGAACGCGTTGCGCCCCGGCGACCTCTTTCCCACGTCCGGGCAACTCGTCCCGGGCCCCGCCCCCGTGCGGGAGGTCATCGACGCCTGCGCGTCGATCGCCATGCCTCCCCTACCGCGGCGGGAGGCGGGGGTGCGCCGTGGGGTGGGCTTCGCGTTGGGCGTCAAAAATGTCCTCTACGGGGAAGGTGAGCCGGAGTGGGCGCAGGCCGAAGTCGTGCTCGACGCCCACGGTGCCGTCGTGCGCAGCTCCGCCGCGGAATGCGGCCAAGGAGCGCTCGGTGTGCTCACCCAGATCGCCACCGCGGCCCTTGACGGGATCCCGGCCACGGTGCCTGCGGGCTCTACCGACGACGGCTACGCCGGTTCGTCCTCGGCCAGTCGTCAAACCTGGATGTCCGGCTCGGCGGTGATGGCCGCGGCGGCCGATGTCAGCGCACAGTTGCGCATCCTGGCCGCCCGTTGTTTCGATGTCGAGCTGGAAAAAGTGGAGATCGTCGACGGGCAACTGCGGGCCCCGGGGCGGGCCGCCACCCTGGCCGAGGTGCTGGGCGACCAACAGCTGCGCGCCGCGGCCACCTACCGGGCGCCGCTCACCCGCCGTGGGGATCCCCTCACCGGGGAAGGACCGGTGCACGCGGCGTGGATGTTCGTGGCCCATCGGGCGGTCGTCGATGTCGACGTCGAGCTTGGATCGGTGCGCCTGGTGCAGATGGCCACCGCGCAAGATGTGGGCCTCGCCATCAATCCCCGGGAAGTCCGGGGCCAGATGGTCGGTGGTTCCATCCAAGGGTTCGGTTTCGCCGTCATGGAGGATCTACGCTGTGAGGAGGGCGTCCCGCTCAACGATTCGTTCAGCGATTATCTGATGCCTACCGCGGCTGATGGAGCGGAGGTGGTGACCGTGCTGGTCGAGCAGGCTGAGCCGCAGGGCCCGTTCGGGGCCAAAGGCGTCGGGGAGCCACCGTCGATCTCGTCGACGGCGGCCGTGGTGGCAGCCATCCGGGACGCCACCGGGCGGCCGTTGCCCCGCATTCCGGCGCGACCCGAGGACTGTGTGGCCCGCGCACTCAGCCCCGACCCCCGCCGATGACCGCCCCCCAGGGCTTGGCCCACACCGGTGCCCGACAGTTGGCTGCGGGCATCGCGGCCAAGCAGATTTCTGCCCGCGAGTTGACGGAGTGCTACCTCGAACGGATCGCCAAGCAAGGCGGCGCGCTCAACGCGGTGGTGGCCCTCGACGCGTCCCGGGCCATTTCCGCGGCCACCGCAGTCGACGCTGCGGCCGCCGCCGGCGAGGCGCTCGGACCGTTGGCCGGGGTGCCCATCACCGTGAAAGAGGCGTTTGCGGTGGAGGGGCTGGCGACCACGGCGGGGATGGCCGAGTTGGCCGGGCGGCCGGCTTCAGCCGACGCCCCGGCGGTGGCGTTGTTGCGTCAGGCGGGAGCGGTGGTGCTGGGCAAAACCAACGTCCCCGTCGCGCTGGCCGACCTGCAGAGCGACAACCCGGTTTACGGGCGCACCTCGAATCCGTGGGACGCCGAGCGCACCTGCGGTGGATCTTCGGGGGGCTCGGCCGCCGCGGTGGCCGCCGGCCTCAGCGCGTTCGATTTGGGCAGCGACCTGGGCGGGTCCATCCGCGTGCCGGCCGCCTGGTGCGGCGTCTACGGTCTTCGCCCTTCGAACGGTTGGATCTCCAAACGGGGTCACCTCCCATGGCCTCTCGACGGTCTGTTGGAGCCCCCGATGTCGGTGTGCGGACCCATCGCCCGCTGCGTCGAAGATCTGGCCCTGGCCTTCGAAGTGTTGACCTCCACCTCACGCGCGTCGCGCCCGGCGTTGGCGGGCCTGCGCATCGGGGTGTGGACGTCAGTGCCCGAGGCTCCGGTGGACGCCGAGACGCGCCATGCCATCGACGCGTGCCGCGCCGGCTTGGAGGACGCCGGCGCGCACACCCAGGAGATGGCGGCCCCCGTCGACGCCGAAGCGGTCCTGGTCCTCGGTGACCGGCTCATGGACGCCGAGATCACGCACGGGTTGAGCGACGAGCAGTGGGAGGCCGCGGCAGCGGGCGCGGAGGGCGGTTCGTTTCATCAGCTGCTCCGCCACCATATGGCCGACCAGGAACAGCGGCTGGCGACCACCCGGGCGTGGGACGCGGTGTTTGATGCGTTCGATGTGGTGATGTGTCCCGCGGTGGGCATTGTGGCGCCACCCCACGATGCCACCCCGCGGACGCAGCGGACGGTCCGCATCGACGGCGTGGCGTTCCCCGCGGCGGGATTGAACGCGTGGAGTGTGTTGACATCGGTGGCCCACCTGCCCTCAGTCACCATCCCCGTCGGCCCCGGCGCGCCCAGCGGACTACCGGTGGGCGTGCAGCTGGTGGGCCGCTTCCGTGGCGACCGGGAGTTGCTGGGGGTCGCCGCGGCGATCGACGAAGTGGTGGACGGATGGCGGATCCCTCCAGGCTGGTGAGGTGCGGTGAAGTGAGGTCGGGTCGGCCCGTGGGCGACTTAACGCTCACGCAATAGAAGGGAAACTTGTCAGACAAGTTGGTCCCGTAGAACCTCGGTACATCGTCACCAAAGGAGACCCCTTGTCCCGCTCCGATAGCCGAGGCCCGGCCCTAGATACTTCGTGGGGTAGCCGAGCCATCTCCCGTCGCTCTCTGCTGCGCGGCGGCGCATCCCTGGCCGCGCTGGGAGGCGCCGGCGCCGTCCTCGCAGCGTGTGGCAGTTCGTCGAAGACCTCGTCGGCGTCCTCCACCGCGGCGAGTTCCACCACGGCGGCGGCCACCGCGACCACCGCGGCGGGAGCCGCCACGGTCGCCCAGTTGGGGTCGGTCGACTACCAACTCGGCTGGATCGCCAACTCCGGATATTCCGGTAGCTACATTGCCAAGACCCGCGGGTACTACACCCGCCACGGCGTGGACGTCAACATCATCCCCGGCGGACCCTCGGTGGCGGGCATGGCCCTGCTCGTCGCCAACAAGCGTTTCCTGGCCATCAGCGACCCGCCGTCGGTCAGCGCCGCGGTGGCCGAAGGCGGCGACGTCAAGATCATCGGCGCCGGCTACCAGACCAACCCGGCGTGCATCATGTCGCTGGCCTCCAAACCGATCAACACGCCGGCTGATCTCAAAGGCAAGACGATCGGGGTCGGCGCGGCCGACGACCCGGAGTGGCACGCTTTCTTGGAGATCAACAACATCGCCCTGACGGAGTTGACCACGGTGCCCGCCGGGTTTGACACCTCGCCGCTGGCCGCCGGCCAATGGGACGGGTATCTGGCCTTCCTCAACGACGAAGTCCCCCAGTTCGCGGCGAAAGGCATCAACACGGCGGTCCTCAAGTTCCAGGACTATGGCATGCCCAGCGTCAATGAGGTCTACGCGGTGACCGGAGCCACGCTCACTGATCAGGCGTCGCGCAAGAAGCTCGTGGCGTTCATGGCCGGCGAAATCGAGGGATGGACGGTGGAGCTCACCAACCCGCAACTCGGTGCGCAGCTCACGGTGGACGACTTCGGCAAGAACAACGGGCTGACCTATCAGGGCGAACTGTTGGCCGCCCAAGCGACCAACGCTATTTCGGTCAGTGCGGACACCAAAGCCCACGGGTTGTTCTACATGTCCGAGGCGGCGATCACCCAGACCCTCAAGACGCTGTCGCTGACCGGGGTGAAGGCCAATCCCGACATGTTCGACACGTCGATCCTGGCCGAGGCCTATCCGCTGGTCATGGCGACCTGAGGTTCTCCGAGGTGCTTGCCCTGCCGCCCCTGCTGGGCGCTGCCATCCCGCCGCCGGGCCTCGTCGCGCCCGATTTGGGCAAGCCGGCCGAGTCGGCTGCTCTCGCCGGGCTGCAAAAGGTCATCGACGACTGCATCGCCCCCATGGCCGGCGAACACGACCGCGCCGGTCGATACCCGAGCGCGTCGGTCGCCGCGCTCAAAGCGTGCGGGATTCTCAAAACCGCGGTGCCGGCCCGTTTCGGGGGCGGCGGAGCGGGACACGCCCTCAGCCTCGAAGCGCAGGTCCGTTTGGCCATGGCGGACTCCTCGGTGGCCCAGATCTTCAAGATCCACGATGAACTGGTACGCGAAATTTTCGCCTACTGCCCCGACGCACTCGGGCCCGTCCTGGCCTCGGCCGTCCTCGACGACAACGCCATCTTGGGGTTGGCCGCCGCGGAAGACGGTGCCACCGTCGACGCTCCCATGGCCACCACCGCGCAGCGCCAGGACGACGGTTCGTATGTCATCAACGGTTCCAAGGTGTACACCACCGGTGCGGCCGAGGCGGATTACATCGCGGTGTGGGCGTTCGACGCCGTCGCAGGAGCCGAGCACCCACTGGCCGGTCTCCAGTTGAACCTGGTGGCCCGCGACACCCCGGGGGTGACGGTGCACCGCGACTGGGACAACCTGGGCCAGCGGGCCACCGACTCGGGCCGGGTCACGTTCGCCGGCGTTCGCACCGAGGCGCGCCTGCGGGCGTCGAGCCCCGAGCGGCCGCCCGGGGTGGACCGCTCGTTGCGCTACCACGCCGGCTTCTCCGCGGTGCTGGTGGGCTTGGCTATCGCCGCGCTCAACGACGCCGGGGAGTTCCTGCGCCACCAGGCCCGACCGTGGCCGTCCGCCGGGGTGGCCCAGGCGTCGGAGGACCCGTTGGTGCAACGTCGGGCCGGCGAACTGGTGGCCGACGTGGCCGCGGCCTACCTCCTGGTCCACCAAAGCGGCTCCCTGCTCGACGAGTTCGCCCGGGGCGGTCTCCGCCGCACCGAGGTGGCCGTCCCCATATCGGTGGCCAAATCGGTGGCCACCAGGGCGTCGCTGCGGGCCACCAACGAAGTGTTCACCCTCATGGGCACCCGATCGACGCGTCGCAGCGAACACTTCGACCGTTACTGGCGCAACGCCCGAACCCTCAGCCTGCACGATCCGGTGGAGTGGAAGCACCTCGAGATCGGCAACCATTTCCTCAACGGATGGGACCCCCCTCCGGGCCTCTACACCTGAACTCATTCGCCCTTTAGAACGGAGCCTCATGCTCGTCGACGACACCTTCGCCCGGAACCTCCCGAAGGCCGAAATACACATCCATCTCGAAGGTTGCTTTGATCTGGCCGACCTGTTGGATCTGGCCAAAGCCAACGGGGTGCCCGTCACCGTGCCCGGGGCGCGTCTGTTCGACCTCGAAGGAGTGGCCCACAAACTCGAGGGGGTAAGCAACTTCCTGAGTTTTCTTGACTGGGAATGCGGGCTGGTGCAAACCGCGGAACAAGCGGCGCGCGCCGCCTACCGCTTTGCCGGCCGGGAGAGCGCGTCGGGGGTCCGCTACGCCGACCTGATCGTCAATCCCACCCACTGGGGAGCGTGGAAAGGGCGGGTGCCGCAACTCTTCGACGCGCTGGCCGCGGGCCTCGACGAAGCAGAAGCCGACGGTTTGTGCCCGGCGTCGCTGTGCCCCAGTCTGCTGCGCCAGCAAAGCGCCACCGAAGCCGCGGCGTTGGTGGATTGGATGCTGGAGGCCAGGCCTCGCCGGGTCACCGCCTTGTCCATCGACGGAAACGAGCACGCCGCGGGCCGTACCAGCGCCCGTTTCGCTGACGCCTACGCCCGGGCCAAGGGAGGTGGGTACCGGGCCACCGTGCACGCCGGCGAGTCGAGCGGACCGGAGGGGGTATGGGACGCCATCGACGTCCTGGGCGCCGACCGGGTCGACCATGGGGTGCGGGCCGTGGAGGACCCCGAGTTGATGAAAGTGCTGGCCGATCGTCAGATACCGCTCGACTTGTGCCCCCGTTCCAACCTGGTGCTGGGCCTGTACCCGGACCGGCAATCACATCCCATCGACCTCATGCGGACCTCGGGGATCCCGGTGTCGGTCAACACTGATGACCCATCGCCGTTGGGGTTCCGCCTGGAATCGGAGCTGGCCACCTGTGCCGGCGTGTACGGATGGGACCGCTCGGTGCTGGGAGACCTGGCCCGCACGTCCATCGAAGCCAGTTTCGCCCCCCCGGAACTGAAAACACAGCTGCTGGCCGATTTGACGGCCTATCTGGCGGCCACCGCCGTCACCTCGAGCGAGGTCGGCGCGTGAGCGGCGACGCATCGATTCGAAGCGACCTCCTGGCGTCGGTCGAAGAGCTGGGCCGCCTGCGGGCGGTGGCCGCCGGCCACGAACAAGGCGACCTGATCGTGGCTGGAGGGACGGTCCTGTCGGTCCACACCGGCGAGCTGTTGGAACGCGATGTGGTCATCGCAGACCGCCACATCGCGGCGGTCACCCCGCCGGGGCGTATGGAGGCACCGCGGGTCATCGACGCCGCCGGGTGCGTGGTGGTCCCCACCTTCATCGACGCCCACTTCCACATCGAATACTCCATGCTGCCCCCCGGTGAACTGGCCCGACTGGTGGTCCCCAAAGGGACGACCACCGTGCTGGCCGACCCCGACTGCATCGCCAACGTGCTGGGCGCGCCGGGCATGGACGTCATGCGCAGCACCGACACCCCGTTGCGCATCATCGAACAGGTCACGCCGCTGACCCCCGCTTTCCCCAACGTGGAGCTGGGCGGCGCGCATGTGGCCGAGGCGGAGGTACTGCGTCGCATCGCGTTGTCGGAGTCGGTCACCCTGGGTGAAAGCAGCCCCTTCGATTACTCCGAGGTGGCCACCGCACGTTACCGACACACCCTGGCGTCGGCTCGCCGTATCACCGGACACACCGCCCGTCTGGGCGATGAGGCCCTGTGGGGGTACCTGGCCGGCGGGGTGGGCGACGACCACAACGCAGCGACCATCGACGAGGTACTCGAACGGCTCCGCCTGGGCGCCATGGTCACCGTGATGGCAGGGTCCATGAACGACAACACCACCGCCATCTTCTCGGACCTCGACCGGATTCGTCACGGCTTCCATCGCCTGTGTTTCTGTGCCGACGACAAACATGTCGGCGACCTGGCCGACGAGGGCCACATCGATCACCATGTGCGCCAAGCCATCCGCTACGGGGTGCCGGCCCCCACGGCCTACGCCATGGGTTCGCTGTATGCAGCCATCCACTACCGCATCGACCACCTGATGGGGTCGCTGACCCCGACCCGCCTGGCCGATTTGCAACTGATGGGGGACCTGGCCGACGTGCGCCCCCGGATGGTCATGGTGGGCGGCAAAGTGGTGGCCGAGGAGGGCCGCGCCATGTTCGACAATCACGACCAACTGCCGGAGTGGTTGCGCGGCACGATGCACCTCGCGGACGGGTTCGGGCCCCGGTCGTTCCGGGTGACGGTGCCCGACGCCGGCCCCGATCCGGCGCCCACGGTGTGGGTGCAGGCCATGGAGATGTACGACGGCTACTTCAAACGGGCGTTTCATTGCCAGGTGCCGGTAGAGGATGCCAACGCGCTGGCCGATCCCGGGCGCGACGTGCTCAAAGTGGCCGTCGTCGACCGCCACCACGCGCTGGACAAGCTGGGTCTGGGTTTTGTGCGCGGGTTCGGTCTGCGCAGCGGGGCGATTGCCATCTCTACCAACTGCACCAACCAGAATGTGGTGGTGGTGGGGGCGACCGACGCCGACATGGGCGCCGCGGTGGCCGCGCTGCGCGACCTCGACGGCGGGTGCGTGGTGGTGGACCACGGCGAAGTGCTGGCGGCCATGCCGCTTCCTCTGGCCGGCATCATGAGCGACCAGCCCTGGGAAGTGGCCTACGAGCAGCTCCGGTCGGTGGAGGCCGCGGCCAACGCGCTGGGCTGCCCGATCCCGTCGCCGTTCATGATCCTGTCGTTTGTGGGCCTGGCCGGTATCCCCGATCTGGGATTGACCGAACTGGGATTGGTCGAAACGGCGACGCAGGAGTTTACGTCGGTGACCCTGGGCAGCGAACGCGAGCCACTGTCGTGTCGCTGCCCCAGCCACGTGTACGCCGTCCACCACCTGATGGACCCGCTCAGCGCGACCGCGGCGAGCTGAGTGTCCGGGCGCCGCTGTTGTGGATTCAGGGGCGCAGCCCGGCCACGAAGGGGTCGACCAGCGCGGCGGCCCGCTCCGTCAACGCTTGCAGCAGCCGGCGGCCCTTGTCGGGCGAAGCACGCCGCGGATCGCCAAACACCCCGCTGGCCGACACCTCCCGCAACGGGATGGGGGTCGCGCCGTAGCCCACTGGGAACTGCGGGTATTCGGCGACGGCCAGGTCCATGTTGACCGTGTCGGGCTCCAAGGCCAACACGATCGACGTCTCGAGTTCGTCGGCATGGTAAAAGCCCGGGCCGGCAGGAGGGGTTTCGCAAATGTCGGCCGCCACCTCGGCCAGACCCGGATAGTCGATGACCAGCACGGGGAAGCGCAACCGGTCGCGGGCTTGGCGGGCGGCCAGTTTGAGCGGGGCCTGATTGCCGTAGTCGCCGTTGACCACCACCAGGCCGAGCACGCCGTCGTCGCGCAGGCTGGCGCAGATGTCGAGCGTGAGGTGGCGGACCGTTTCAAAACTGAGCGACACCGTCCCGGGAAAGGTCTCGTTGTTCCACGTTTCCCCGTAGTTGACGGCGGGCAACAGAATGGAAGGGAAACGGGCGGCCAGGTGGCGCGCCAGACCCGACGCCATGATGGTGTCGGTGGCCAGGGGCAGATGCGGGCCGTGCTGCTCGAAGGCTCCGAAGGGCAAAAAGGCCACGCATCCCTGCGCAATGTGGGCTTCTGCTTGCCTCCACGTTGCGCTGTGGCCGTTGAGCATCGATTCGGACATGATCCATCCTCGCACAGAAGAGAGAAGTGCCATGAAGCTCGAAGGCATTCGAACCTGGAACGGTCACACCGATTTGGGGACGGCCACCATTTCGTGGGAGGAGGGTTCGCTCACTGCGGTGGCCCCCTATCCCGAGGACCATTTCGCCGATGTCTGCGTGATCCCCGGCCTCGTCGACACCCACGTGCATTTGGTGGGAAACGCCGGCCCGGGACCGTCGGATTATTCGACGTGGCCGCTGGTGACCACCGTGCACGAGCAGGTGCTGCACGGCGCCGCCCACGCGCAGCAGGCATTGCGCTACGGGGTGACCACCCTGCGCGACCTGGCCGCCGACGAAGCCCAGGTGGCATTGAAGCGGGTGTTCGACGCCCGCCTGTTGCGTGGACCCCGGGTGCGCGCCCACGGAGTGGTGGGGATGACCGGGGGGCACAACGACCTGTTCGTGCCGCCCGCGGTGGCGCAGCGCAAACCGTCGGCGGACGGCGCTGACGCCTGCCGACAACTGGTGCGCACCTGGGCCAGGGCCGGGATGGACGGCATCAAAGTCACGACCAGCGGTGGGGTGCTGTCCATGGTGGGCCAGACGTCGTGGCGCAACTACACCCTCGCCGAAGTGAACGCCATCGTCGACGAGGCCCACGCGCTGGGCATGTTGGTGGCCGCCCACGCCCACAGCGAACACGGAATCCAAGTAGCGCTCGACGAATGTTTCGACTCGATCGAACACGCAACCCAGATGACCGCGGCGCAGGCCGAGGTGGCGGCCGCCCGGCAGGTGCCGGTGGCGCCCACCTTGCTCATCAACGAGGCGATCGCCAAAGGTACGGTTCCGGTGACCGTAGAAGCCATGGACAAAGCGGCGCGGTTGGTGGCCGTGCGCGACGACCTGCTGCGGCACGCCGCGGATGTCGGCGTGCGTTTCGTGCTGGGCACCGACGCCAACGGCCACCACGTACAGTTCGGCGACCAAATGGCCGAGGTGTACCGGATGAGCGAGGTGCTGGGCTACAGCCCGACGCGCGCGTTGGAGGCGGCCACCTCCGATGCGGCAGCGGCCATCGGGCTGGGGGAGTCGCTGGGCACCCTGGCCTCCGGTTACGCCGCCGATTTTGTGGTGATGCGGGGCCGGCCGTGGGAAGACCTCAAGGACCTTTCCACCGACAACATCGTTGCCGTTGTGTGCCGCGGCGAACTCGTCTTCGGAGAGCTCCCCTGTTAGGCCGGAACCGCTGAGCGGCCCATCAGTTCACCAGGCAGCGGATAAGGCCCTGGGGCACCGTACCGGGCACGTGGTACTCGGTGGCCAGGTAACAGCGCAGTCCGCTGCGAGAGATGCCCACCAGGTCCAACGCCAGCACCGGTGTCCCTTCGGCCAACTCCAACCAGGCACCGAGCTGTTGGTCGACAATGCACGGCTTCGGCCACGCCGGTTCCCAAACGGCTCCCTCGCCGTAGAGTTCCACGGTGGAGGCAAACACCGACGGGTGAGGGTCGACGCCGTCGGCGTCGACTTCGTCGGGGATAGGCAGAATGTCGACGGCCACCATGGCCACCAACCCATCGGCCCGCCAGCGCTTCACCGTCCGCAACGCCGTGGCACCGCACGGCCGTCGCAGCTGCGCCGCCTGATCGCTGTCCAACGCGAGGCGTCCACTTTCGAGCAACTGCATCTCGGTGGCGTAACCGGCGCGTTCCAGGGCGATCTCGAAAGGGGTCTGGCGGTCGAGACGGATAGGCATTTCCAGGGCCGCCCGGTTGACGACGGTGCTTGCCCCTTGGCGCCGGTCGATCAATCCTTCCGCGGCCAGGCGGACCAGCGCCTCGCGCAGCGCCGGGCGGCTGACCCCCAGTTGTTCGGCCAGCGCCGACTCGCCCGGCATGAGATCCCCTTCATCCGCCGCGTGGTGCCACACGGCTCGCAGACGCTCCGACAAGCTGGCAGTGGCGCTAACCGTGCCAGGCGGCGCGTCGGCGGGGGGACGAGGAGTGGTGGTCATCTCAGGGTGGTTCCGATGTGGGGGACGACAAAGAAACTACCCGCAGACGCAAAGAAGGAGCGAATGTGTCCGCACTTCACCTGGGAGTAGTGACCTTCGGTCACCGCGGCGCGGCGGCGGTGACCGACGATCTCCAAAGACGGCTGCCGGACTTCACGATTGTCGAGGTCGGCCTCCTCGATGGCGTCCCCTCCGCGCGGTTGCGCGAGTGGGTCACCGACAACGACAGCACCGAAGCCACCATCGTCCATGGGGGCGACGGCGCCGAGTTGAGCCTGCAGTCGGAGCCGTTGATGGCCCGGCTGCCCGCCGCGCTCGACGCGTTGTCCGCCGGCCATCCCGACGCCATCCTCTTCGGTTGCGCCGGCCCGCTTCCCGAGCTGGCCGTCCCCTGCCTCTCCATCAGTCCCTTTGCTTTGCTGCGATCGTTCGTCGACGCCGTCGTTCCCGTCGGTCGGGTGGCCATCATCGTGCCGTCCCCGTTGCATGTCGCAGCCACCGAACGCCGCTACGCCGGTGCCGCCCGCACCGTGGCCTGTCGCTCGGCATCTCCCCGTGATCTCGCTGCGGTGACCGCCTCGTTGGCCGCGACGGTCGACGACGGCGCCCTACTCGGGGTGCTGGCCTGTTTCGATCACACCGACGCCGATCTCGTCGCGGCGCGCCGGGCGGTGGCCGCTCCGGTGGTGTCGTCCCGGGGGCTGGCCGCCATGGCCCTCGCCGCCCTCTTCGACGGGTAGGGCGCTGAACTTCGGGTGTTCAGGCGGCCGCAGCCCGCAGTCCGCGCTCAGTGAACACCGCAGGACCACCCAAATTGGTGCTAAAATGGCGAAGATCGCACTAAAGGTGCGGTGATTTCGGGTCGACGTTCATGGTGCCGGTGTTGGCATGGCCTGTCTCCTGCTGGCGGAAAGACGCCACCGATGTCATCTATGGAGCCAACCGAGGACGTTGCTGCGAAGTCTCGTCCGGTGAGCGCCCGGCTGATCAGGTTGAACGCGTGGCGGGCGCTGGCCTTGGCATTAGCGGTGATAGGGGTCGTCGCGTCGTTCGCGCTCGCTACCCATATGGCGAACGAGGCCACCGCGCAGTCCCAGCGTCGGTCCGTGGCCACGGCCACCGAGGAAGCATCGACGTGGCAGCTCGACATTCAACACGAGGCCGACCTGGCCACCGACACCGGGGGCTTCATATCGAATAACCAGGCGATGTCGAACGCTCAGTTCGCTGGTTGGGTGAGCAGTGTAAACGCCTACGGCCGCTATCCGGAGCTGCGGTCGGTGGGCGAAATGTTGCTCGTTCCGGCGGCCGCGCTCCCCGCCTACGCGGCCCGTGTCGAGGCAGATCCATCGAGCAACTTGGGTCCTCATCACGTCTTCACGCTCACACCGTCGGTCACGGCAGCCTATTACTGCTTTCTTTCCGTTCAGGACCCGTCGAGCCCGTCGTTCGCCACACCGGCGGATTTCGACCTTTGTGCCACCGCGCTGACCCCTGTATCTGTGGCGCTGGCCGTCCGTGACTCGGGGAAAGGCGCCTATCTCCCCTACCAGGTCGGCAACGACACCTTCCTCGCCGTGTTCGTGCCGATCTACAAAGGCGGAGCAGTTCCCGCCGGACTCCAGGCCCGCCAATCGCTATTCGACGGGTTCGTGGGCACCAGCATCAACCCCCAGGTATCGTTAGCCGCGGCGCTGCAGGGTCACCCCGGCGACACCCTGGCGGTGAGCTATCCCCTGAGCTCATCAGCGGCGACGTTCAGGTCCGGAACACCCCGGAGCGGCAGCCAAACCCAGACCGTGGTCCTGTCGAGCGGTTGGACGGTCACCGTGTCGTCTGCTCCTTTCACTCGAGGGGTGCTGGCCGACAGCTCGGCGCTGGTCCTCCTGATCGCCGGTCTGATGATCAGCATGCTGCTCGGTCTCTTGGTGTACGTGCTGGCCACCGGCCGGGCCCGAGCGATACGTGTGGTGGCCGAACAGACCGGGCAGTTGCGCCATCAGGCGTTGCACGATGCGCTGACTGATCTGCCGAACCGAGCGCTCATCCTCGACCGCGTCGAGCAGGCGTTAGCCCGATGCCGGCGCCAGAAAACGAGTTCGCTGGCTGTCATGTTCTTGGACCTCGATGGGTTCAAGGACATCAACGACACCTTCGGGCACGCAGCAGGCGACCAGCTCCTGTGCGCCGTCGCCGCTCGCCTCAGCGGCGTGTTGCGCGCCAGCGACTCTGTGGGCCGCTTCGGGGGCGACGAGTTCGTGGTGGTGGTGGACGGCGACTCTCTCGACGCCGGTCCCGAGGTGGTCGCGGAGCGGATCCGCGACGCCCTGGGCGAACCATTCGAACTGCACGGGGCCGAAGAACTTACTTTGCGCATGCATGCCAGCGTGGGCATCGCGCTGGGCGTTCGAGTAAGCGCCGACGAACTGTTGCACGATGCCGATGTGGCATTGTACGAGGCCAAAGCCTCCGGCAGGGACCGCTTCGTCATCTTCGCTCCCGAGATGCAAACGATCATCAAGCAGCGGGTACAACTAGAAATCGATCTGCGCGCCGCTATCGGCACCGATCAGTTGTACCTCGTGTACCAACCCATATTCGACCTGGCCTCCAACACCATCATGGGCGTCGAAGCGCTGATCCGTTGGCTGCACCCCACATCGGGTGTCATTATGCCCGACGACTTCATCCCTCTGGCCGAAGCGACGTCACTGATCGTGCCCATCGGCCGATGGGTGCTCGACCAAGCGTGCGCCCAAGCTGCTCAATGGCAGCGAACAGGCCGTAGCCTCGGGGTCGCCGTCAACTTCAGTGGCCGTCAGCTCGACGACGACGTCGACTTCGTGGGCGACGTGCGCGCCGCGTTGTCCAACAGCGGCCTGAACCCGGGTTGCCTAACTCTTGAGATCACTGAGACGATGCTCATGCGCGACGCGGTGGCCAGCGCACGCAAGCTGGTGGCCCTCAAGCAACTCGGGGTCAGAATCGCGATCGACGATTTCGGAACCGGATACTCGTCGTTTGGCTACCTCCAACAGTTTCCCATCGACGCGTTGAAGATCGACCGATCATTTATCAGCGGTCTGGCGGGGAACCCCGAAGCGGCAGCGCTGATTCATACCATGATCCAGCTTGGAAAAACCCTCGGAGTCGAAACGCTGGCCGAAGGCATCGAAGACCAACAACAACTCGTCGGGCTGCGCAAAGAGCAATGCGACAGCGGCCAAGGGTACCTGTTCGCCCGACCGCTGCCCCCGGACGACCTCGAGGCCTTCGTCGACAGCCAAGCCCAGCAATCGATCCTCGACACGGGCCAACTCAACGCCCGCACCTGAGATGTAAAGCTAGGCGCCGTCACATCAGCTTGGTGGCAGACGCCACCTCGTACATGACGATCTCCGCCGATTTTGGTTTGGGCCGGTTTCCCGCCGGGCGCGACGCCAGGCGGTCGAGGTGCTGGCGAAGGAGCTCCATCGACGCCCACCGCTCCGAAAGCACCACCCGGCCCGGCTCGAGCGGATCGGCGGCGAAAACGTACTCCACACAGCCCTCCTCTGCCCGCGAGGCCCGCATCCCCTCGATGCTCGCCTCGATGAACCGGTCCCGGTCCTCCGGGTCCACCACAAACACGCCCTGCACGATCATTTCGGACATCACGCCCCTCCTGTCTCGATGTAGAAGTCTTCGTCCAACAAGCTCATCATGCCGCCTATCGGCTTGTCCACCGCCCCGCCCGGCGGCCGCCTTGTCGGCGCTGAGACGAGGAAGTCTTCGACACTGACATCTCGCTGCCCAACAGGTGGGGAAGCATCGGTGCTGCGCTCCGCCCGGAAGCCTCGCCATGGCTTCGTGTCGAAGAACCGAACCCAAATTCATGGACGCAAAGAGCGGGGCTTTGGGAGGGCGTTGTGCGTTCTCTGTCCCAGCACCTGCCGGCGAGGGGTGGCTGCGTGGGAAGCCGAGGCGGGCCCGTTGACTGAGAAGGAACTTGCCGAGGGTCTGGCTAGGGCTCGGGAGCTCGCTCCAGCGTATGAAGACGCCTTCCTGTCTTGGGACGATTCATCTGACGCAGCGGAGTGGGACGTCACCAGCGCCGACAACCTGTGATCTGATGCTGCGCGGGGAGATTCGACTAGTAAATCTCGACCCCGTCGTCGGCGCCGAAGCGAGCAAACGCCGGCCTGCGGTCATAGTGAGTAACGACAGTGCCAACGCTATCGCCGCGCGTGTCGTCCGCGGCGTTGTAACCGTGGTCCCAGTGACATCCGACGTTGAGCGGGTGCACCCGTGCCCTGGCCGCCCTTCTGGTCCTCGGACGTTCTGTCGTCCTGACCGAGCCCGCCGGGCGCGCACCGGTGTGCCCATGCCGACTCGGTATCGATCGTTGCGTTCGCAACCAAGCGTTGGACTGAGCGTTATGGGCTCTACCGGTTGGTCAGGCCAAGGCTTCGGTCAACTCGGCGAGCAGTGCTTGTTCGGCCTTGCTGTCGAAGAGGTTGAGCTGTATCCGAGCGTTGATTCCCGCGATCCACTCCGCCCGCGTCGGGGGACCGAGTTGTGGCTTTACCCCAACAATCCGGTTGCGCACCTCCTGGTCAGTAGCTGCTGGACTGGCCTCCTCCCCGGGAAGGGTTCGGCATTCCCATGACGGGGTGTCATCCACCCCTAGCTGCTGGCTTGGGCCGGGACGAGAGCTTTCGCAGAGTTGTCTTCTGAGCTGGGGGCCGGCGTTTCGGAGCTGAGATGGTGTCGGTCGTTGAGCCAGCGGGTCACCTCAGAGGCGGGAACCGGTTTGCTGAGGTAATAGCCTTGGGCGAGGTCACAGGACATGAGTCGCAGGCGGTCCCAGCTGATCTGGTCTTCGACGCCCTCGGCGACCACTGAGAGGTTTAGGTTGTGTCCGAGTTTGACGATCGATTGTACGATCATGGCGTCGTTCGAGTCGCTGGCCATGCGAAACACGAACGATTTGTCGACCTTGACTTCGTGCACTGGTAGGCGTTGGAGATAGGCGAGCGATGAGTACCCGGTGCCAAAGTCGTCGACGGAGATTTTCACGCCCATGGCGGCCAGTTTCTCCAGCGTGGTGATGGTCCGGGCCGGGTCGGCCATGATGCTGGATTCGGTCACTTCAAGGGTGAGCCGGCCGGGGGGAACGCCGAGTTGGTTGAGCAGGCCGGCCACCATGTGCGGGAGCTCCGCGTCGAGGAGGCTGCGCATGGCAAGGTTTACGGCCACTCCAAGGTCGTGGCCCATCTGGCGCCACATTGCGCATTGCATCAAGGCGGAACGCAAGACATGCACGGTCAGCACGGATATGAGCCCGGTTTGCTCCACTACGGGTATGAACTCGTCCGGGCTTAGCAGACCATGCACCGGGTGACGCCAGCGTACCAGGGCTTCCGCTCCGGTCACGGTGGCGTCGGAGAGACGGGCTTTCGGTTGGTAGTAGACGACCACTTCGTCGTTGTCGATCGCTTGGCGTAGCTCACCGGCCAACGCCAGGCGACGGGGGCTGTAGTTGTCTCGCTCGATCGAGTAGACGACGGTGCCGGCCTTGGCCGTTTTGGCTTCGTACATGGCTACGTCGGCGCGCTGCAAAAGCGTGGCCGCGTCGTAGCCGTGCTCGGGGGCGAAGGCGATACCGATGCTGGCTCCTACTTCGAGTGTTAGCTCTTCGATCACGAACGGTGCAGTCAGGGCATCGATGACCCGTCCGGCCATGACTTCGGCTTGACGGGCACTGCCCAGGGCGGGGAGCACGATGGCGAACTCGTCGCCGCCGAGGCGGGCTACGGTGTCTTCAGGACCCATAACGCTGAGCAGGCGGCTGGCTACTTCGATGAGTAGCTGGTCTCCGTTGTGGTGGCCGAGGGTGTCGTTTACTTCCTTGAAGCGGTCGAGGTCCATCAGCATGACGGCCCCTAACGGGCCGTTGCCAGAGATCGTCTTGGTCATCTGGTCGACTTGTTGAACAAATAGAGATCGGTTGGGTAAGCCCGTGAGGCTGTCGTGAAGGGCCTCGTATTTTCGTTCCAGGGCCTCTCGTCGCAGTTGTTCGACGAGCCGGCCGTTCTCGAAGGCCACGCTGGCATGATTGGCGAGCGTCTCGAAAAGGCGGAGGTCCTGGTCGTCGAAGGTGCTGACCTCACCGAGACGGTCGGCCACCATGATCGTCCCGATCACGGTGTCTTCCGAGCGCAGCGGGGCCACGATGGCGTCGCGGACGCCGAGTTGGGTTAGGTAGGCGCGGTGATTCGGCGACCGTGCCGATCGGGCGATGACGATGGCTTGGTCGTTGTCGACGACCTGTCGCCATACAGAGTCTTGCTCGTCGGTCCCGAAGTCGAACATGCCGCCCTCGAGACTTTCGACGCCAGTGTTCTGCTGACGCAGACTGGGTTTTCCTGTTTCCCGATCGAGCAGCACGATTTCGGCAACCCCGGCTCGCAGGAGCTTGCGGGCCTCGCCCAGGACCTCGTCCATCACCGCCTCGGCCCGCATGGAGGCGCCCACCGCCTTGGTGAAGTCGTAGAGCAGTTGCAGGCTGGCGTAGCGCTGGTGCAGGTTGGCGTAACCGCGACAAGCCAGCCCGGTTACTGTGGCTACCACTGCGAACAACAGCATGGCCACCGGGCTCACCCACAAAATGATGACCGCCAACATTGCTAGAGCGACATTGACGGCGGCGGTCACGATACTGGTGCCGGCTATCGAGGCGAGACGCGTGCTGCCGTGATGCCAACGAATGGCTTGGGAAACCATGGCCGCTCCGATCAGGTCAGCGGCAGCCACCGCGACGAGCGCCGGAAGCCAGCTGGCAGGATGAAGCGGCGAGCGCCCAGTAGACAACTCCCGATAGATGACTACGGCGACGGCTGTCTCCAACAGGAACATCGACAGGTTGAAAACTAGTTTCACTAACGCTTGCCGGCGACGTAAACCGAAGTGGATGGCTTCGCCAATAAGGCGACCCAGGATGATCGCCCACGGTGATGCGAAAAATAGCCCTACCACTAACGGCAGTTCACTCAGAAGGAAAGAATGCGCTTCCTCGCGGACCTCAAGGTGGAACACGAAAGTGTCGCACAGCACAACGCCGGGGACGAGCATCCACCAGGTTACGTGGATCGGTGCCACCGAGGTGCCCCAGCGTCGGGCGTATAGCGCCAAGACGACCCCCGTAGCGGTCATAGCGACCGACAGGCAACCGACCCGGGCGGTCGGCGACCCCCAACCACAGGACCATCTCCGCGCAACCCAGCCGCGACCCTTGTGAGTGGGGTGGAAGCCCGTCATGGGTGGTCAGCTCCGCCCGTCGCTCGCGCTGACATTGCCTAGTCCGTCGGCATTTTCACGGCGAACCTTAGCCGACGGAAAGGGGGGCATCTAGGCGTGACGGGGCGGCCTAAGCCGAGCCGGAACACGGTGGCGCGGTGGGAGAGCCCCACCTCTGCTACAGAGGACGCTGTAGGCGCCACGGCGGCAGTTAGGATCTCGATGGCCAGGCCCGCGGGGCGCCCCGGCGGGTCATTAGGACCACGCCGACCCGCTCCACGCCGAGCCGCTCCACGCCGACCCGCTCCACGCCGAGCCGCTCCAGGCGTGGCCGCTCCACGCCGAGCCGCTCCACGCGTGGCCGCTCCACGCCGACCCGCTCCATGCCAAGCCGCTCCAGGCGTGGCCGGTCCAGGTGAACCCGTTCCATGCTGAGCCGCTCCAAGCGGACCCACTCCAGGCGTGACCGCTCAACGCCGAGCCGCTCGACACCAGACCAGTCCACAGGTCTGGGTTCCATGTGTCCGTGGTACCGGTGGGCGACAACGAGACGGTGCCGGCCAGCTTGGCGGCGGCGACACCCAACGTCGATTGGTTGAGATTCACTGGTGCGGACTGGACCGCAGCGGCCACGTTGAGTGCGCCGTGGCCGTCGACGAACGGGTTTCCGACTGGCCCGGGATTGGTCGTAGCCAGGAGGCGGGCTTTGAGCATGTTCGGGGTGAGAGATGCATCTTGCGCGAGGAGCAACGCTGCGGCACCGGAGGTGATGGCGGCGCTGAAGGAAGTGCCCGACCCCACAAAGTTGCCCGTGCCGATCCGGGCTGACGGGTTGTTGTCGTAGACGGTGGATCCGGGTGCGGCCACGCTGACCACTGAGCGCCCCGAGGTGACCAGGTCTGGTTTGACCCACCCATCGGGGGTGGTCGGACCGACACTGCTGAAGTTGGTCATCTCGTCAGCGGCGACCGAGCTCTGGGCCAGGTCATCGAGGGATCCGACGGTGATGACCAGCGGGTCGTCGCCAGGGGAGAGAATAGTGCCGTTGAACGGGCCGGCGTTGCCGGCCGCGGTGACCACTGCGATCCCCGAGTTCCAGGCCATCTCGACGGCCATGTCCAGCGGGTTGAGGACCGAAGACGTGGTGGGCTGGAAACCCAACGACATGTTGAGGACCCCTATGTGGTAGCGAGCCCGGTTGGCGATGGCCCACTGCACGCCCTCGATAACCGTGGCGATGTCGGTGGTGCCAGTTGCTCCGGCTGCTTTGATAGCCACCAGGTCGGCGCCGGGGGCCTCGCCTGAGAACTGACCTTGCGAAGAGGCACCGTTACCGGCAATCAGACCGGCCACGAAGGTACCGTGTCCGTAGCTGTCTTGGAAGGGATTGCCAGCGCCGGTGAGGTCAACCCCTCCGATGAGGCGACCGCCGAAATCTGGGAGGTTATCGATCCCGGTATCGAGGACAGCAACAGTGACCCCTTGGCCGGTGTCGCCGCCCCGAGCCACGGTGGTGGCCCCCGTCTGCGCCAAGAAGGCGTCTGAGGGACTATGGGGGCCGGTGGACTCGGTCGTCGATTGCACGCTCACCGTCAAGTCAGGCGTGACAGTGATGCCGGGTACAGCCTCCAGAGCTGGAAGTAAAAGCGCGGGAAGCGACGCCTCGACCCCGTTGATGAGCGGGAACCCCTGCAGGACGCTGCCCCCCACAGCGACGACACTGTTCACAATGTTGATCCCAGCCACACCGGTGACAATGACCGTTTCGTTGAGGCTGGCGGAGACTGGGGTTGCGCCGGCGAGCGATCCGCCCAACGCAACAACAGTCGCTACAACCGCAGCCTTAGCCCACCGACGCACGCTTGGACGCCGCTCTCGTTCGGTGCGTCCGCCGACCTGCGTTCCTTTGCTCAAAGGATGCCCCTTGCACTCGATCACTGCCGTGACCGTACCGACACAACTGCCAAAGAGCGTCGAATCGGATACGTCAAATTCGCCGAGCAACGATCCTTTCCTCTAAAAGCAGATTCGAGGCACTTATGCATACTTTCGCTACAGATCCCTGGCGAGACGAACCGATAATCGCACGCCCGTGCTCAATCAGGAGGCTTGGGACGACAGCTGTACGAGACGATGCTGTACTGGGAGACCGCCGACCAGGGCCGATCGCTCGACGACTCAGAGCTCGAGTGGGCCGCGATCTGGAGGGCGCTCCCGAAGGTGGTGTTCTCCACCACGCTGTCGGCGGTGCAGGGCAATGCCCGCCTCGCCTCCCGCGGCCTGGCGGAGGAGATTGAGCAGTTGCGAGCCGAGTCGAGTGAGGGCGACATCGCGATTGGCGGCGCAACTCTCGCTGCCGAGGCGGCCCCGTTGGGTGTGATCGACGAGTACCGGTCCAGGGTCTACCCGGTGCTGGTTGGCGGGGCGTTCCGTTCTTTCCCCAGCGCGAGTGCCGAGTGAATCTCGAACTCGTCGAAACCCGCACCTTCGGCTCGAGAGTCGTCAACCTCCGCTACCGCGTGGCGCGCTAGCCAGCTCATCCGGGCCATCGCCGCGGGGTCTGGATGCCGCCCTTTTTCACTCATGGGTACCGCCTGGCCGGTCCGGCTGGCCAAGTCCGACAGTTGCGTTCGCGGCGAGCTGAATCCGCGCTTCGTAGTCTTCGGCGCGGCACTGTCTTCGCC
>Ga0182030_10000500_pt1 | contig 74020 bp, 57 predicted proteins | sample 812S3MmetaG_FD_121299 | JGI IMG/M metagenome (GOLD analysis project Ga0182030, IMG submission 121299) | Permafrost microbial communities from Stordalen Mire, Sweden - 812S3M metaG (Illumina Assembly) | ecosystem: Environmental > Terrestrial > Soil > Wetlands > Permafrost | place: Sweden...
CACCCCACCCGACGCGTCCGCGCGCACCCCACCCGACCCGTCCGCGCGCACCGGATCCGAAAAATGCCCCGCTGCCGAACAGGCTTCCCGCCTCAACATTCTGGCAGTGGACGACGATCTGCTGGTACTGCGCAACATGGCGGAGATGATGGAGGATCTGGGCCATGCGGTGGTTTCGGCGTCATCAGCAAGAGAAGCGCTCGAGCAGCTCGGCAGGGTCCGGTGCGACCTGATGATCACCGACCACGCCATGCCGCTGATGACCGGAACTCAACTGATTCTCGAAGCCCGGGCGCGCTTCCCCGAACTTCGGGTCATCTTGGCGACCGGCTATGCGGAACTGCCTCGCGGCAGCCAGCCGGGGGTGGTTCGTCTGTCGAAACCGTTCTCGCAGGCGGAACTGGCGGAGGCGATTTCGGAGGTGAGGGGAGGCTCGCGCTGAGGGAGCCAAGATCTCGATTGGCACGCGCAAGCCGGCTACTTGTGCGGCATGACCGCCGCGAAAACTTCTTTGAGGCTGTTCTTGAGCACGCTGCCAAGTTCGGGTTCCGTCGGTAGCATCCGCATGAAGTTCTTGGCGTCCTTCAATGTGATGTGAGGCGGCAGCGGCGGCACGTTCGGGTCCGTGTAGGCCTCGAGGATCACCGGACGGTCCGCGCTCAGCGCCTGCCGCCATGCCTCGGCGACGTCTTCCGGACGGTCGACGAAAATGCCGCGCAGGCCGAGGAGTTCCGCGTACTTGTGATAAGGCACGTCCGGAATGGCCTGCGTCGACTCGGTTTTCCCCGCACCCAGCTGAATGCGTTCCTCCCACGTGACCTGATTGAGATCGCGATTGTTCAGGACGAGGACGATGAAGGTGGGCGTGGTCCACTCGCGCCAGTATTTGGCGACGGTGATCATCACATTCATGCCGTTCATTTGCATGGCTCCATCGCCGATGAATGCGATGACCGCACGCTCGGGAAATGCGAACTTCGCCGCGACGGCATACGGCGTTGCGGCGCCGAGGGAGGCCAGGCCGCCGGAGAGGGAACCTTTCATGCCTCGGCGTATCTTGATGTCGCGTGCATACCAATTTGCCACCGAGCCGGAATCGCCGGTCAGAATGCAGTTGTCAGGCAGGAGCGGCGACAGTTCCCAGAACACGCGCTGCGGATTCAGCGGCTCGGCGCCGACCATGGCTCGTTGCTCGAGCGTCTTCCACCACTCACGGACCTCCTTTTCGATCTTGGGACGCCAGGCCGATTCGGTCTTCTGCTCGAGCAGCGGCAGGAGCGCCGCGAGGGTCGCCGCGCTGTCGCCCAGCAGATTGATTTCCATCGGGTAGCGCAGGCTCAACATCGCCCCGTCGATATCGATCTGAACTGCGCGCGCTGCACCCGGCTTCGGCAGGAATTCCGAATACGGAAAGGCCGATCCCACCATCAGGAGGGTGTCGCAGTCCTTCATCAGATCCCAGCTCGGCTTGGTGCCCAGCAGTCCGAGCGAGCCGGTGACGAACGGCACATCGTCCGGAACGGCGGCCTTGCCGAGCAGCGCCTTCGCAACACCCGCCTGCAGCCGCTCGGCGACCGCGAGAACTTCCGAGGTGGCCCCGAGTGCGCCGGCGCCAACCAGCATGGCGACCTTGCGGCCTGCATTCAGCACGTCGGCAGCGCGTTGCAGCGAGGCCGCATCCGGTACCTGCGCCGCGGCGGCGTAACCAACGCCCGTGTGAGTGCTGCCGTGCGCCATGGGGGGTTCCTCGTAGTCGAGAAGCTGCAGATCGTTCGGCAGGATCACGCAGGTCACCGCGCGCCGGGTATGCGCGATGCGCACCGCGCGATCGATCAGCTGTCGCACCTGGCTCGGCACGCTTGCGCTCATGACGAAATCGGACGCCACGTCCTTGAACAGATTTTGCAGATCGACCTCCTGTTGATAGCTCGCGCCGAGCGCGGTGCGTGCCTGCTGCCCTACCACGGCCACCACCGGTACATGATCCGCTTTGGCGTCGTAAAGGCCGTTCAGGAGGTGAATGGCGCCGGGCCCGGAGGTGGCGTAACAAAGCCCCACTTCGCCGGTGAACTTGGCGTGGGCAGTCGCCATGAACGCGGCCATCTCTTCGTGGCGCACCTGCACGTAGTGCATGTACTCCTTGGCTTTTTCCAGCGCCACGTCAAGACCGCCTACGCCGTCTCCGGGATAGCCGAATACCCGGTGTATCCCCCACTCCGCCAAGCGCTTCCAGACGAATTCGGACACATTGATGCTCATCGGTGGATCCTCGGCAGTGGGGCGTTGAGCGTGCCGGGAAAGCGAGGCGACCGGCAAGCCAGCGCAGCAGACAAGCGGCGTCGCCATCTCCCAGTTCGACGGTCGGTATCGTCCTACGCCTCAGCGCAGTTGCGCATCCGGCACCGGATAGTTAGTGCGGGTCAGCGGGTCGACGCTGCCGAGGACCAACAGTACCAACAACCAGAAAATCCCGGCGACCGCGAACGCACGCACCAGCACGCTGCCGCGCCGCACCTCCATGAAGCCGAGGGCGACGACGCCGACCATCATCGCGCCGGGGAGCATGACCAGAGGACGCCACGCGCGCGGCAGCGGCAGGTAGCTCGCGGCAACCTCAGCGGCTCCGAGAATCAAGAGCAGCAACCAAACGATGAGCAGCCGGTTGAGATCCCTCCTCATTGGCCCCGACCTACGAGATAGATGAGCGGGTACAGGATGATCCACACAACATCGACGAAACTCCAATACAGCCCGACCACCTGCACTGGCGTGTGATACAGAGGGGAGAACTCGCCGCGGCGCGCGCGCCGTATGATCCAGAGCAACAAGCCGACGCCAATCACCATGTGCAGGCCATGAAGCGCGGTGCTGATGAAGTAGAAGACGAAAAAGAGCCGGGCGCCGCCGGAGAGGGAGCCTGCAATCCAGAAATACGGGTCTGCCGGAAAGAGATGGTGCGCGAAATCCAGGCGCCACTCGAGCCCGAACTTCAAGCCGAGGAAGGCAATGCCGAGCGCGAGGGTGAGCAGGCAGCATTGGATCAAGCGGCGCGTGTCGCCCGCGCGGACGAATGCGAGCCCGATCGCATAAACGAGACTGCTGGTAACCAGGATGGCGGTGTTGAGGGTGCCGATCCAAAGCGCCGTTTGCCGCGCACCGGCGTCGAACCCCGGCGCATTGAAGTGCCGGGAATAGATCCAGCAAAGAATCAGGCCGCCGAAGAACAACACCTCGGTCGCCAGGAAAAGCCACATGCCGGCGATCGCGGTCTCAGCTTGATGCGTGGGGCTTGCATACTGAAAATCCTGGCGGACCGTACTAGCCATGCAATTGCATGCTCTCGGGCGTGGGATAGTGATACGGACCTTGGGTGACCACCGGCGTCTCGACGAAGTTCGCTGTCGGCGGCGGCGAGGCGGTTTGCCACTCGAGCCCGGTCGCCCCCCACGGATTGCCGGTGGCGCGCTCGCCGTAAAGCAGCGACCAGACCAGATAGCCCAGAGGCAGCAGATATGCCGAGGCGAGGATGCTCGCGCCCGCCGAGGAGAGGACGTTCAGCACCTGAAACTCCGGCGCGTAAGAGAAGTAGCGCCGCGGCATGCCGAGGTAGCCCAGAATGAACTGCGGGAAGAAAGTGAGGTTGAAACCGATGAACATCACGAGCGCCGCCACCCTTGCCCACATCTCCGGATACAGTCGTCCGGTGATCTTCGGCCACCAGAAATGCAGACCGCCGAAAAACGCGGACACCATGCCGCCGACCATGATGTAGTGAAAATGCGCGACCACGAAATACGTTTGAGTCAGGTGCACGTCGGCGGCGAGCGCCGCCACCCACAAACCGGTGAGGCCGCCGATGGTGAACAGGCCGATGAAGCCCAGCGCGTACAGCATGGGCGCGTCGAAGCGGATGAAGCCCTTGTGCATGGTGCCGAGCCAGTTGAATACCTTGATGGCCGAGGGAACCGCCACGAGGTAGCTGAGGATGGAGAACAGAACTGCCGAGTAGAGCGAGGTTCCTGCCACGAACATGTGGTGACCCCACACGAAGAAGCTGATCACCGCGATCGATACGCTCGCCCAGACTATGAATTTGTAACCGAAGATACGCTTGCGGGAAAATGCCGGGATGATCTCACTCACCACGCCGAAGCCCGGCAGGATCATGATGTAAACCGCCGGGTGCGAATAGAACCAGAACAGGTGCTGAAACAGCAGCGGATCGCCGCCGATCGCCGGATCGAACACGCCGATGTGAAACACCCGCTCGAGCGCCAGCAGCAGCAGCGTGATAGCCAGGACCGGGGTCGCGAGCACCATCAGGACGCCCAGGGAATAGAGCGACCAGAGAAAGACCGGCATCCGGTACCAGGTCATGCCGGGCGCGCGCAACCGATGGATGCTGACGATGAAGTTCAACCCCGTGGCAATCGAGGAAAAGCCCGATATAAAGATGCCCGTGGCGGCGAGCACGACATGACTCTTCGAGTACATGGTCGAGAGCGGCGTGTAGAAAGTCCATCCCGTGTCGACGCCGCCAGCGAACAAGGCCCAGAGCGTCACTGCACCACCCAGCATGAACAGGTACCAGCTGAGCAGGTTGAGCCGGGGAAAGGCGAGGTCGCGGGCCCCCAACATCAGCGGTATTAGAAAATTACCGAGAGTGACCGGTACCGCGGGTACCAGGAAGAACCACACCATCACGACGCCGTGCATGGTGAACAGGCGGTTATAGGTCTCCGCGGACCCGAGCAGACCCTGGGGCACGATCAAGTTCAGCCGCACGAGCGCCGCGGCAAACCCGCCGATGAAGAAGAACATGGTGATGGCGGCGAGGTATAGCAGCGCGATGCGCTTGTGATCGGTGGTGAGCAACCAGCTGCGCAGCGTGTAGCCGTCGGTGAGATACGAGCCCTCGATCCCGCTCTTCTCGACGGCCACGGTGCCGTCGGCGGTAACCGCGCTCATGGCGAGCCCCCGGCGGGCAATGACTTGATGTACAGGATGAGCTTCAACAGATCCTCCTCGCCGATCTGGCCCGCGAATGACGGCATGATGGGCGCGTAGCCCGCGACGATCTGCCGCTCGGGATCGACGATCGAATCGTGCAGATAGCGATCGTCCGCGATCACGACGCTTCCATCGGTGAGCGGGACGGGAGCGCCGTAGAGCCCCCCCAGGGAGGGCGCACGCACGGTGCTCTGCGCCCCGCTGGTGTCGTTGCTGCCGTCGATGCCGTGACAGCCGCTGCAGCCGTATCGCATGAACAGGGCGCGGCCATCGGCCGCCAGCGTGTGCGAGCCGCCATTCTGCGCAAGCCAGGTCTGGAACTCGGGTGGCGACAGGACCACGACATTGCCGCTCATCTTGGAATGGTCGAGGCCGCAGAACTGCGTGCAGTACAAGGAATAGATCCCGGGACGGTTCGGAGTGAACCACAGCGTCTCGTAGCGCCCCGGCAGAACGTCGTGCTTGATCCGAAAAGCCGGCACCGCGAAATCGTGGATGACATCCTCGGAGGTCATCACGAGTTCCACGGGCATTCCGACCGGCAGATGCAGTGTATTGATCTCGCGCTGTCCGCCCGCGTGCTCCACCTTCCACATCCATTGCTTGCCGACCACGTAGATCTTCAGCGCTCGTTGCGGGGGCTGAAATAGACGCACATACAAATCCGCGCCCCACACGAAAAGGCCGAAAAAAATGACGAGTGTGGCGGCGGTCCAAGCTGTCTCGACCCTCCAGGTCTTTTGCGCGATCGCGCCGCGATCGATCGGGCTGCCGGCTCGGTATTTGATGAGGTAGACGAATAACAGACCGAAGACCAGCAGCAGCACGGCGGCCGAAATCACTAGCAGCGCGCCGATCAGGTGGTCGACTTCGGCGGCATTGTCCGAGGCGGCGGGCAGCCAAAGGCTCATGGGGACGCCCGCGGCCGGCGATGCAGAAAAAACAACGTGCCGGCCAGGGTGAGCACAGTCAGGATTCCCGCGAGCCGCAGCACTTTCAGGATCTCGAGCGTGTACCGCCCCGTGCTCGGATCGAAATGAAAACACACGAGGAGCAGCGGCTGGCCAACGGCGGCGATCGTGCCCGTTTCGGCGCGCTGCACGGCGGCGCGCACGGCGACCGGCGTGTATCCGACCCCGAGAAGGTAATTGGAGATCACCCCCTCGGGAGTGGCAAAGATGACACCGAGCGGATGAACGAACTGCTCGGTCGGCTCATCGAATCGATCTCGAAAACCCACCGCGGCGGCGACGGCGGCGATCTCAGGCGCCGTACCCGTGAGGTAGTGCACGTAGCGCGGATCGCTCACACGGAAGGCGGCCACGTCCTGTGCTTTCGCCGCACGCGCTTGACCGTCAGACTCTCTCGGGTCGATGCTCAGGACCGCGAGCGCGTAGTCGCGGCCGGCCCGAAGATTCGCAGCAAAGAGCGCACGGTAGAGGCTTGCACGGACGATCCCGCAAAGATTCGAACAGCGAAAATAGCCGAGCACCAAGATCAGCGGCTTTCCCTGTGCAAGCTCGCTTAAGGTGACCGTGCGACCGTCCGAGTCGCGCAGCGGCATCTGTGCCGGCAATGCGGTGCCGGGGCGCTCGATGAACCGGTAACGCCCGGGGTCCTGCGGGTTGCTGCGCGCACAAAGCGGCGCGAGCAGCGCCACCGCGAGCAGTAAAACAGCGTTCCGGGCAATCATGGGGTGATTACCCTCGAGTTCGGAGACACCCCCACGGGCCATCCGGGAATGCCTTCCTGCGCGACGAGGCGCATTGCCTGACTGATAGGTATGTGTACGATGCTGCCGGCCTTGTCGACCCAGCCGGTGCCCTGGAGGACATGCAGCTCCTCGGCACGCGATTTTTTAAGGTCCGCGGCCGGGCTCGGCTGCAGGCGCGGCGCGGGAAAGACGGGCAGCGGCAACGTAAGCGTGCGGTCGAGCGGGGATTGCGGATAGAGCCAAAGCACGATCAGCGCACAAAGCACCAACACGCTGACCCCGGCGGCGAACGCGCCCCAGATAAATCCTTCGCCGATGTCGGTGGGTTCGTGACGGGCAGCCGGGATGAGGACTTCAGGCATGGAAGGTGAGCTCCGGTCGGCGCACTGCCAAGCGCGAACTCCGCAGCGCCAGGGCCGCCGCGACACCCAGCAGCGCGAGCATGGCGGCGGCATCGATGACGGAGAGATCCCGTCGCGCAGCGGGCACGACGATCCACCACGAGCGTGGGATTTGGATGAGCACGAGCACCGCCGCGACCGCGCCGATCACTGCGCGGGAGCGTTGCATCGGCGCCCATACCAGTACGAGGAAAGGCAGCACGAAATGCAACGCGGCGATCAGCGCCTCGATAACCCCCCATTCGCCGACCAGGCGCTCCGCGTACCAGCCGGCCTCGTCCGGCAAGTTCGAGTTCCAGACGATAAGCCCCTGCATGAAATCGAGGTATGCCCAAAGCACGAGCAACGCGAACAGCAGCCGGCCGAGATCGTGCACGGCCTCGCGGTCCATGGGACGGCGGCCGAGCGCCGCGGCCATGAGCGCGATCGACAGCGCCAAAAGCACGTCGGTGCAAGCCGCGAGCATGCCGCAGATGCTCGACTTGAAACGCGGCTCCATCGAAAGGGTGAAATCGATGACTGAGAACGTAACGGTGAGCATCATGAGGATGAGGCCGGCCGGTGCCAGCCGGTACAAAATGGGCTCCGGAGTTGCCTGCCGCAGCGCCTTGAGCACGCGAACGGCGAGTCCGATCCAGACCACGAGGTAGAGGATCACCCGGATGTAAAAGAATGGCGCGTTCAGATAGAAACGATTGTCGGGCAAGCCGGAAGCGCCGGGGCGCATCCAGGGATAGAGCGCGTGGCTTAGAAGGAGCAGCGGAACGAGCGCCGGCAATACCAGCGGCAGGGTTGCGGTTCCGGCGGCGAGCTGCGGTCGGATCGCGAAGCCCCAGCGACCGCCGGTGAGAGCGTGAATCAGGATGAGCGCGAGACTGCCGAGCGGCCAGCCGATCCAGTAGACGAGCGCGGCCACCCACGCATGTGGAAAGTCTCGTGGTGCGACCAGCGCGCAGAGCACGCAGCCTGCGAGGCCGATCGCGGCCGCGATCCAGGCGCTGCGTTCGGCACAGCGCCCGGTCATGGGAGGCTCCGGCGCTCATCCGCCGAGGCATCGGCAGGCGTGGCGCGCTGGCTGAGCTGGAGGGCGCGAATATAGGCCACGATGGCCCATCGATCGCCGGGCACGATCCGATCGGCGAAGCCATACATGACTCCGTGCCCCCGGGTGATCGCGTCGAACAAATACTGAGGCGGCGCCGCGCGCAATCGGTCAAGCTCGAACGACGGCGGCGGCGGGAAGCCGCGCTCGACGATCACTCCGCGGCCGTCGCCGAGCTCCGAGTGACACGGGGCGCAATAGATCCGATAGCGTTCCTGGCCGCGATCGAGCAGGGCAATGGTGACGGGCGGCACCTCGGGCGGCCGGCTGTCGTATTCCACCGTGTCCGCCGGGATGGAGGCGGGTCCGGGCTCCGGTGCATAAGCGGTCTGCTTGGGCTGATTCACCATGTCGTTGCAGCCGCAGACCAGGAGCGGAGCGGCGAGCGCGATACGTTGAAGTAACGGCTTCATCCGGTGAACTCCTCGAGGCTCGAGGGTCCGAGTCCGCGCAACACTCGGCGCGCCTCAGACATAGACTCGACCTCGAGTGCGCGCAGCGCAACAAACCAGCCGTCGCGCGATGCCTCCGAAAAATGCTCGCAGCCATCGATGGGGTCGTAAAGATGCGGCATCCGGCAAACCACGAAGTAGCCGAAGAAGCCGGTCACCATCGCACAGAGCACGCCAATCTCGAAGGCGATCGGCACGAACGCCGGCCACGCGAAGTCGGGGCGGCCGCCGACATCGAGCGGATAAGCGCGGGTGTCTGCATAGACCATCAGCAGAAAGAACCCGGCGAATCCCAGCATGCCCGCGACGAACATCAGCACCGGCACGGCAGAGGCTCCGGCCTCCGCAAGCGGCAGCCCATGGCTCAAAGGGCGCGGTGTGTAGGTCTCGAGGTTCGAAAGTCCCGCAGCCCTCAACCGATCGAGCGCCACGCCAAGGGCCTGTTCGGAGGCGAAACCCGCGAGCAGGCTATTCATGCGGGCCCGCCCCGGAGGCCACGGCGCGCCGCTCGGCGATGAGAGACCGCATCTCGTGCATCGAGACGATGGGCACGTAGCGCAGCGACAGAAGAATGCCGCAGAGGAACAGGCCGACCGTCCCGAGCAGCGTCGACCAATCCCAGAAGGTGCCGTGGTAGTTCCCCCATGCGGACGGCAGATGCGGCCTGTGCAGGCTCGTCACGACGATCTCGTAGCGCTCCAACCACATGCCGACGACGACGCCGAGGCAAATGAGCACGATGGTGGGCTGATGAACCCGCAGGCGGCGCGACCAGAGAAGCTGGGGCACGAGACAATTGAAAATAAGCGCGCCCCAATAGACGTCCTTGTAAGAACCGAACAGGCGCTCGAGAAACATCACCCGCTCTGCGCGATCGCCGCCATAGAACGTAGTGAAAATGTCCATGAGGTACGCATAGGCGACACACAGGCTGCTCGTCAGCAGGAGTTTGCAAAGCACGTCGAAATGCCGTCCGGTCATCAAATCCTCGAGGTTCAGCGAGCGCCGCAGGAGGATGACGAGGAGCAGCACGATGGCGAACCCGGACAACAGCGCCCCGAACACGAAAAACGGCGGGAATTCGGTCGAATGCCAGCCGGGCGTGGCGGCGCCCGCGAAATCGAGCCCCACGATGCTATGGATCGACACCACGACGGGCGCCATGATCGCGGCCATGACGGCGTAGCTGGCGCGCAGATGTTTCCATTGCCGGTTCGATCCGCGAAAGCCGCAGGCGAGCACGCCATAGATGCGCCGTTTCGTCTCGCTCGTCGCCCGATCGCGCACGCTGGCGAGGTCTGGAATCAGGCCGAAGTACCAGAACAGCACGGAGGCGAGCACGTAGGTCAGTAGCGCCCAGAAATCCCAGAGCAGCGGGCTGCGAAACTGCGCCCAGAGGGTCATGGTGTTCGGATAGAAAAACAGCCAGTAGAAAAGCCAGGGACGCCCGAGATGCAGGATCGGGTAGATGCCGGCCGCGGCCGCCCCGAACAGCATCATGGATTCCGCGATGCGATTGATGGAGTCGCGCCAGTCCGCGCGCACCAGAAAGAACAGCGCCGAAATGATGGTGCCGCCCGAGGCGATGGCGATCCACCAGACGTAGCTCAGAATGGCGAAGCCCCACATGACCGGCCAGTCGATGCCCCAGATGCCGATGCCCGCATAAAAGAGGTAGCCGATCGACGCGACCAGGAGGAGCGCCAATACCAAGCTCGGCACGAATGCGATCCACCACCAGAGAGGCGCCTGCTCGCGCAACGCGATGGCGCAGATGCGATCGGTCATCGAAGCAGCGGTAACGTCCGGGGACACCACCGGATCGTCGTTGCGGGGTGACGCCCGCAGGTCCCGGCCCGACGCGATCGACGCGCCGCTCACGTCCGTCCCTCCTGGATGCTCGGGTTGGGGTTGCGCACCAGCGCTTCGTAGGTGGTGCGAGGCTTGGTGGCCTGCGCTTCCAGCATGGCGAAATCGAGGGGACTCTGCTTGCGCCGGGAGACCTCGCTTTCCTCATCCGCAAGATTTCCGAAAGTAAACGCCTGTGCGGGGCAGGCAGCCTGGCACGCGGTATGGACCTCGCCCACGGGTTGCCCGGCGCGATCGGCGGCGATGCGCGCCTCGGCGATCCGCTGCAGGCAGTAGGAGCATTTTTCCATCACGCCGCGCGCGCGCACCGTGACATCGGGATTCCAGGATGCGGCGGGACGGCGCTGCGCTTCGGCAAAGCCGTAGAAATTGAACCGCCGCACCTTGTAGGGGCAGTTGTTGGAACAGAAGCGCGTGCCGATGCAGCGGTTGTAGACCATCACGTTGAGCCCTTCGGAATCGTGCACGGTCGCGCCGACCGGACAGACGTTTTCGCACGGCGCCTGCTCGCAATGCATGCAGAGGACGGGTTGGAAGAAGCTTTGCGGCGCCTCCGGTTCGCCCTCGAAATAGCGGTCGATACGCAGCCAATGCATCTCGCGCTGATTCAGCACTTGCGCCTTGCCGACCACCGGGATGTTGTTCTCCGCCTGGCAGGCAACGACGCAGGCATTGCAGCCGATGCAGGCGTTCAGATCCACGCTCATGGCCCAGGCGGCCGGACCCGGCGGCTTGCGTTGATACAAGAGCGGCTCGGCATGCTCGTTCGCGGCAAAGCGTGGATTAGCGCGATACTGCTCGAGCGTGCCGTGACGCAGGATCTCCGGGGGCGTCCCCATCAGCAGGTCGTGATGCACGGTGCTCGCGATTTCGACGTGCTTGTTTTCCCTGGTGAGCACCACGGGACCCGCGAGTGCGGTCAGCGGATAGAGGTCGACGCCCACGCCGGTCCCCACGCTGCCCGCCGCGCGACGCCCGTACCCCAAGTGCGCCGTGACGGCATCCGCTGCCTGGCCCGGCAAGATCCACACCGGAGCGACGAGTTGGGCGGCGCCTTGAACCACGCGCACACAGTCGCCATTGGCCAGCGTCATTTTTTTCGCGAGCGCCGGCGAAATCAGCAGCGGATTGTCCCAGACCACCTTGGTGAGCGGTCGGGGCAGCTCCTGCAGCCAGGGATTGTTGGCATAGCGGCCATCCCAAAGACTCGGGTCCGGCCGGCAAAGGATGCGAAGCGCGTCAGCCGGACGCGCGCTCGCGACATCAGCTCCTGCCACTGCCGGGGCCGCTGCCACTGCCGGGGCCGCTGCCACTGCCGGTGCCGGGGCCGGGGCCGCTGCCGCTGCGGCCGCCATCGCGGACGGCTGCAGGCGGGCATTGTTGCGCGCGGCCGCCGTGCCCGGAATCACGCCCTCAGCCAGCGCCTCGCGCCAGCCGCTCTCCCCGTTGGCTCCGACATGGGAGCTCCACCTCGCCTTGACCGCGGCTTGTGCTGTGGCGGGTGAACCGTCGAGATAGAGGGCAAGCAACTCGTGCGGGCTCATGCCGCCGTAGAGCGGCAGCGCCTGTGGCTGCAGGATGGTCGCCGTGCCGTCGTAGCCGCGGGCATCGCCCCAGGTTTCCCAGTCATGGGTCTTTGGCACGAACCAGACGGACGCCTCAGCCGTTTCGTCCACGCTGCCCGCGAGTGCGAGGCTGAATGGGACCCGCTCGAGTGCCGCTGCGAAACCCCACGTCCCGGGCGCCGTGAACACGGGATTGGCGTCGAACATCAGCAGGTGCGTCACCTCGCCCGCCTGCATCTCGGTAACGAGCTGGCGCAGCGCGGCGGATTGATCCCCAGGCTCCGCCTCCACCGGATCGATGAGGTCGTAGGTCGAGCCTCGAGCGCCGAGCGCCTCGTTCACCGCATGTGCCGCCGCGTGCAGCGCGGCGGGTTGCTCGGCCCCCACATGCACGAGGGCACGACCTCGCGCCGCCCGCAAATCGGCGACCAGCGCGTCCATCCACGGCGCTCCGTCCGCCGCGCGCTCGTTCCGAAGAATCGCAGCGAACAGGCGCTGCACCAGCAGTTCGAAATCCGCTGCCTGCACGATGAAGCGGTGGTCCGCCACCGATCCCACGAGCGTCGGGGTGGCCTCGACCGCATAGACCCGGCTCATCGCCGCAGTGCGGGTCGGATTGCGGCGGCCCGCGAAATCGCGCGCGTAGCGCAAATGGCCGGGCGCATGACTCAGCAGATCGCTCTCGACGGCGAGGAGCACATCGACGTTCTGCAGCTTCGTGACCATGGCGAGCGGCTGTCCGTAGGCGAGCTGCGCGCCCTGCCGCACGGCGTCCCGGCTGATGGGGTCCCACTGAATCCATTGCGCCTCGGGATATCTTTGACGCACTCGCTGCAGCTGACCCGCAAGCGTCGGCGAGGTCACGGTACCCGTCAAAATCTTCAGCCCCCTGCCGTGTCGGGCCGAAAGCGCCGCGCGTTCTTGCGCGAGCGCGGTGAGGAGTACCGGCAGGCTGGCGGGCTCGCCCCGCCGAGCAATCTGCACGGCGCGGTCCGGATCGTAGAAATCGAGCAGTTGCGCCTGCGCGAAGGCACTCGACGCTCCGAGGCTCGCCGGATGTCTCGGGTTGCCCTCGACTTTCACCGGCCGTCCCATCAGATGCTTCACCAGAATGCCGGCCGCGTAGCCATCGAGGACCTGCGCGGTCGCGTAAGTATTCGGCAAGCCGGGAACGATGTTCGAAGGGTTGCGTACCGCCGGCAACAGGGTTTGACCGTACTTGGAATCGCAGCCCCCGAGACCCGCCATGACGAAGGCCGCGGCCATCAGCTTCATGACCTCGCGCCGTTCGAGCGGCTGCGCCAGCGCGCGGGCCAGGGCCGGAAACTCCTGCGCGGCGCTCGCGAGAAACATCGGGTCACCTGACGCCTGTTCCAGGCTCTTCCACAGCGGACTCATGGTGGCACTCAGCGATGACACAGCGAGCAATCGGTGAGCGAGCGGTCAGGCACGGAATAGAGCGCAAGCAGCGCTGCAGCGGACGGCGTTTCCGGCGAGCGCGTCCAGTCGGTGTCGTAAAGCGCGGACTGCGGCCGCAGACGGGGGCCTGGATTGCGATGACAGTCCAGGCAGAACTCCATGGTGAGCGACTTCGCCTTGTAGGTGAGCGCCATGGTCTCGACGGCGCCGTGACAGCTCTGACAGCCCACACCTTTCGCCAGATGGATGCTGTGATTGAAATACACGTAATCCGGAAGATCCGTGACCCGGCGCCAGCGGATCGGCGTCCCGGTCGCGAAGCTCTCGCGCACGGGCGCGAGCAGCGCGGCATTGGTCCAAATCTGCGAATGGCAGGTCATGCAGGTGGCCGTCGGCGGCAGCCCCGCATTGGATGACGTCTCCACCGAGGCGTGACATAACCGACAGTCGAGCCCAAGGCCCGCGATGTGATGCTGATGACTGAAAGGCACCGGCTGTGGCACGACTGCGCGCACGTGGCGCGCATAGTCGGTGCGCGGCCACCAGCACCAAGCCGCCCATCCTGCCACCGCGATACCTCCCACCGTCAGCAGCGTCAGCTTCGACGCGAGGTTGGCCGCGGGACCGAAGATTGCCGCCATGAGCCTCCCCTCATCGGCACGCTGGTCGTTGCCCCGTCATGCGAAAACATGCACGCGGATTGGAATCGCCTTGGCGGCGGGCACGAAACTGCCCTCGGCGTGGTGCCACAGGGGAATGAGCGGGTTGCACTCTGGGTAGTAGCCCGCCGCGCATCCCTTCGGTATGTCGTAAGTGGTTACCCGCAGCGCCGTCACCGCTCGGGTGACGCCATCGTTCGCCACGCTGGTCGCGGTGACGAGATCGCCCACCTTCAAGCCCAAGCGTTCGATATCGGCCGGATTCATGAACAGCACGCGGCGCGTGCCGAACACGCCGCGGAAACGGTCGTCCAGTGTGTACACCGTGGTGTTGAATTGGTCGTCGCTGCGTAGCGTCATGAGGCGCAGCACCCGGGGATCCTCGGCATGCACGTCCGGATCTTCGTCAAAACCGCGCGGCGTCTTGAAGTTGGCCTTGCCGTTGGGTGTCTTCCACTGCCGTTCGGCCGCCGGCAGCGGGCGCCTGAAGCCGCCGGGCGTCCACATGCGCGAGTTGAAGTCATGGAAGATGGCCGGATAAATGGCCGCGATCTCGTCGCGCACGATCCCATAATCAGCCACCCAACGGTCCCAATCGACGCGTGGATTCGGAGTCAGCAGCGCCTTCGCGATGCCCGCGACGATGGCCTGCTCCGAGAGCAATTCGGGCGACGCGGGCTCGGTCACGCCGCGCGAGCCGTGCATGCAGCCGGTGCTGTCCTCCACGGTCACCGCCTGAGGCCCGGTGGCTTGACGGTCGATCTCGATGCGCCCGCGGCAGGGCAACAGATAGGACACTTGTCCGTGCACCAGGTGGCTACGATTGAGCTTGGTGGCAATCTGCACGGTGAGATCGAGTCGGCTCCAGGCCGGCTCGATCAAGTCCGTGTCCGGAACGGCCCGCACGAAGTTGCCGCCCAAGCCCACAAAAGCGCGCACGCTTCCATCGAGCACGCCCTTACAGGTCTCGACGGTGTTCAATCCCTTTTTCCGAGGTGCGCTGAAAGCGTAGCGCGCTTCGAGCTGATCGAGCGGTGCGAGCTCCGGCTTCTCGGTGATTCCGACGGTTCGCTGGCCCTGTACATTCGAGTGGCCCCGAACCGGACAGATGCCGGCACCCGGTTTGCCGATGTTGCCCCTCAGCAGCAGCAGATTGCACACCATCTGCACGTTTTCGACGCCTCGCCGGTGTTGCGTGAGGCCCATGCCATAGATGCCGATCACCCGGCTGGCTTTCATGTATTCGTCGGCCGCCTGCTCGAGCGCCGCGCGGGTCAAACCGGATTCGCGCTCGATGTCGCCCCAGGAGCTGCGGCGCAGGTACTGCACGAACTCGTCGAAGCCATGGCAATGCTCGTCGATGAAAGCCGCATCAATGACCCGGGCAGCGCCGTGCTGCAAGGCAAGATCGTCGGCCGCAATGACGGCCTTGCAGATCCCGGTGATTGCGGCGATGTCGCCGCCGACCTTGACCTGGTGATATTGGGTGCTGATCGTCGTCTCCCGGCCCGTAAGCATCTGCACCGCGGACAACGGGTTGACGAAGCTTACGAGTCCGGGTTCGCGCAAAGGATTGAAGGTGACCACGGGCACACCGCGCTCGCGCGCATCCTGCAGCAGATGCAGCATGCGCGGACTGTTGGTGCCGACGTTCTGCCCAAAGAAAAAAAAGCAATCGGCCAGCGCGAAATCATCCAGTACCACGGTGCCCACTGGCACTCCGATCGTTTCGGGCAGCCCCACGGACGTGCTCTCGTGGCACATGTTCGAGCTGTCGGGCAGATTGTTGCATCCGTAGAGGCGCGCCATGAGCTGATACATGAAGGCGGTCTCGAGCGAGGCGCGGCCCGAGGCGTAGAAGACCGACGACTGCGGCGGCAAGGCCTTGAGCCGCGTGCCAATGTCGGCAAACGCGTCCGCCCACGCCACGCGCACATAGCGGTCCGAGGCCGCATCCCAGCGCAGCGGCTCGGTCAACCGCCCCTCATCCTCCAAGTCCAGATCGCTCCACGAGAGAAGCTCGGTGACGGTGTGCCGGGCGAAAAACTCTGGAGGCGCGCGCTTGGAAGTGATCTCCCAGGCGGTTGCCTTGATGCCGTTTTCACAGGCTTCGATCGCGTGCGGATCGGCCGGCTTCGCCCACGAGCAGCTGACGCAGGCATAGCCCTCCGGCTTGTTCTGATGCAGCAGCACCCTGCTGCCATTGAGCAACGTTCGCTCCTGCACCAGCAGCGATGCGCTCGTGCGGGCCGAACCCCATCCCCCCGCTGGAGTGACGACTTCTTCGAAACGCGGCTCGTTGCTCATGGGGCTCTCGATGGCATGCGATCGTGCGGGCTGCGTCCCTATAGTGAGCCAGCAAACCACGGCGGATGTAGGCCTGCATGTCGATCGGAAGTCAGAATGCGCTGGCACGGGCGGCGCCAGCCGGCGCGTATCAGGGCTTTCTCTCCACCACCTTCTTCGCCAGTTCCGCGAGCGCGGCGAGATCCATCTCCTCCGCTGGAACTTCGATCACGTCGTCCAAGGGCGGTCGGCCGGCGGGCGCGGGCCGCGAGGGTGCTGGGCTCGGGGCGATCCGGGCAGGTGCGGGCGCACCCGACGGCAGATTCGATTTGACCGGACCCGCCGTCTTGGCCGTGGCCGGCACCGCGGCGCGCGATGCCGGCGCAGGACGAGGGGCGCCCGTGTCAGCTGCGCCGCGCAGCGCCGTCACGGTCGGCGGCCGCACCCACTCCGTCACCTGATCCATCCAGCGCTGATAGCGCTCGAACGTCCACATGCCCTCCTCGCCGCCCGACTGCAGGACGGTGGCGATCTGGCTGAAATTGCCTGCCCGGATCGTTCCCTTGGCGCCCGAGGTCGGCAGCAACAACTCGCATCGAGGGACGTGCAGCCGGTGCAGCGCGAGGAATTCGAGCCGCTGACAGCACACCGCGACCAGGCAATCCGCGAGCTGTGCCCGCACGCTCGCCTGGATATCCGACGGGAACGACATGCACAAGCGGGACAGCGCCTCCGCGCAACTCGCCGAATGCATGGTGGCGAGCACGAGATGCCCGGTCTCGGCGGCGTTCAAGGTGAGGCGCATGACCTCGGGGGTGCGCATCTCGCTGATCACCAGCACGTCAGGATTCTCGCGCAACGCATCGACGATGCCTTGCTCGAAGCTCGGCGCATGCGTCGGGACCTCCCGTTGCCTGATGAACGACTGGCGGTTGGCGAACAGATATTCGATCGGGCTCTCGAGCGTGATGATGTTGCGGGCCCGGCTTGCATTGATCTCCTCGAGCAGCGCCGCGAGCGTGGTCGACTTGCCGGATCCGGTGGGTCCGGAGACGATGATCAGACCGCTGGCGGACTCGATGAGCTTGCGCAGATCCTTGTGCAGGTTGCAGCTGGAGAGATCCTTGATACTGGGCGCGAGCAGTCGGATGGCGAGGGCCAGCCCGCGCACGGTCTGAAAGAAGTTCGCCCGCAATCGGATGCCGCCCACCGATTCGGACAGATCGGCCGAGCCGCGCTCTGCAAAATCCGGCCACCGTTCGGCGCCCAAAAGCTCGTGCGCCACCTGCATGAGCGTCGAACCGGATACGACGTTCCCGATGGTGTGCAGATCGCCGCGGATGCGCGCAACGATCGGCGTATCCGCCTCGAGGTGAAGATCGCTGGCGCCGAGCGAATAGGCCTGTTCGATCCACTCTTGGAATTGCATGCGTCGGCCCCCGCCGGTTGGTCCGCGGCTAGTGCTCCTTGCGCTTCGCCTCGAATTCATCCCCCGGCAGCCAGTTGACCGTCTGCGGTGCCGTCAGCTCCTGCCAGCCCAGCGCGAAGCCGAACTTGGCAAGCTCCGAATCGGTGGAGAAATCCATGTCGGTCGAATACTCATCACCCGGCTGGTGGTAGCGGTGTGCGGTGTAATCGTCGCGCTGCGCCTTGCCCCACTCGGCCGGGTGGCCGCGAAACTTGGTAGACTCATTGATGGAAAACGACGGCACCCCAACGCGCGCCAGGCTGAAGTGATCAGAGCGGTAGTAGTGCCCAGCCCCCGGTTCAGCATCCGGTTGAATGTCGTAGCCGAACGCCTGCGCCGTCTTCTGAACGATGGGATAGAAAGTGGTGCGTTCCGCACCGGTCACGCTCACCGCCTCTGGAACGCCGAGCGGCGCGATCGCGTCATAATTCAGGTCGAGCGCGATCTGCGAAGCGGGGATCGGCAAATGCTTGCCGAGGTATTCCGAGCCGAGCAGCCCTTTCTCTTCCGCCGTCACCGACGCGAATAGAACGGGATGCGGCGGCGGCGCCGCGGATCTCGAAAAGGCGCGCGCCAGCTCCAGCAATATCCCGCAGCCCGTTCCGTTGTCGACGAAGCCGTTGTAGATCTTGTCGCCGGGCAGCTTGGGATCGATGCCCAAGTGATCATAATGCGCGGTATACATCACCGCCTGAGCGGCTGGACCCGGATCGGTGCCGGGCAGCATGGCGATGACGTTGTACGAGACGAACTTGCGCACCTGGCTCTCGATGTGAGCCTTGAATCGCACTGGCAGTTCGCGCGCCTTGAACTTACGCGTACCGGCCAGCGCCACCATGTCATCGAGGTTCAATCCGGAGTCGGCAAAGATGCGCCGCGCAACGTCCCATTGAACCCACGCGGCTGCTTTGAGCTTCGGATCCTTGTCGTTGGCGAGGTACACTTCCTCGTTGCTCCAGGAACTCTGCACCACGTGCCAGCCGTAGCTCGCGAGGTCGGTGCGATGGATGATGAGTGCGCCGATCGCGCCCTTGCGGGCCGCCTCCTCGAATTTGTACGTCCACCGGCCGTAATACGTCATGGTCTGTGCGGCGAAGAACTTGGGGTCCTTCGATGGAGGCTCGTTCACGATGACCAGAATCACCTTACCCTTCACGTCCACGCCCTTGAAATCGTCCCAGTGAAACTCCGGCGCATCGATGCCGTAGCCCGCAAAAACGATGGGCGCATCGATGTCGACGGAGTCCGTTTGGGTCTGATTGCCGACCACGTAGTCGGTGCCGCGGGTCAGAACCTCGGGTGAGCCATTTGCAGGCACCAAAGAGGCCGTCGTGCCATCCTGCGTCTGCACGCCGGTAAAATCGACGCGCTGCAGGTAGCCGCCATCGTCGCCGGCGGGCTTCAGGCCGTAGAGCGCGAACTGCGTCGCGATGTAGTGGGCGGCAATGTCGCCGCCGCGCGAACCCGTGCCTCGCCCTTCGAGCAGATCGTCGGCGAGAAAACGCACGTGAGCGAGGATCCGCCCGGGGTTGATTCCGTTCATCGCGGCCGCCACCTCCGGCGCGAGACCGAGCTGCGAGGCGGGATCCGGCGCGGCCCACGAGCCTGACGCAAGTCCCGAGGATATCCCAACGGCCACAACGATCCATCGCCAAACTCTCATGCGCTCTCTCCGACGTGAGGGAACGCAGACGATAACCCAGCTTGAGCCGCTGGCAAAATAAACCGCGCTAGCCGGTGCCCCCCACGGTCAGGGAGTCGATGCGAAGCGTGGGCTGTCCGACTCCAACCGGTACCGATTGGCCTTCCTTGCCGCAAGTACCCACGCCGCCATCGAGCTTCATGTCGTTGCCCACCATGCTCACCCGGGTCAACACGTCGGGGCCGTTGCCGATCAACGTCGCGCCTTTTACCGGCGCGCCGATCTTGCCATTCTCGATCAGATAGGCCTCGCTTGCGGAAAATACGAATTTTCCCGAGGTGATGTCGACCTGGCCGCCGCCGAAGTTGACCGCGTACAGACCTTTCTTCACCGACGCGATGATCTCCTCGGGAGGCCGCGTGCCCGCGCGCATGTAGGTGTTGGTCATGCGCGGCAACGTCATGTGTGCGAACGATTCCCGCCGGCCGTTGCCAGTGGCCGGCATGCCCATCAGACGTGCATTGAGCTTGTCTTGGATGTAACCCTTGAGCACGCCGTTCTCGATGAGCACGGTGCACTGGGTCGGCGTGCCCTCGTCATCGACGTTCAACGAGCCGCGCCGGCGCTCGAGCGTCCCGTCGTCGACGACCGTGATCCCCTCCGCTGCAACCCTTTGACCGATTCGGTTGCTGAAGGCCGAGGTGCCTTTGCGGTTGAAGTCGCCTTCCAGCCCATGGCCGATGGCTTCGTGCAGCAGGATGCCGGGCCAACCGTTACCGAGCACCACCGGCATCGAGCCCGCCGGGGCGGACACGGCCTCCAGGTTCACGAGAGCCTGGCGTACGGCCTCCCGGCCATGGGCGAGCGGCCCATCTCCTTGCAGCAGCTCGTCAAGCCCGAAGCGCCCGCCGCCGCCGCTGTAGCCCTGTTCGCGACGGCCGTTTTGCTCGACGATGACCGACACGTTGACGCGTACCAGCGGACGCACATCGGCGGTCAGCGTCCCGTCGCTCGAAGCGATCAGAATCACCTCATGCACGGCCGCGAGCGAGGCCATCACCTGCTTGACCCGCGGATCGATGCGCCGCGTCTCGCGGTCAATGCGCATCAGCCACTCCACCTTGTCCTCGTCGCGCACGGCCTCAAGAGGATCGATCGGCAGATAGAGCCGGTGCGTGGGGGGGCGCTGCCAGGCGCGAACGGCGTTTGCGCCGCCGCTTCGCGCAATGGCGCGTGCTGCGTCAGAGGCCTCGACCAGTGCGGGCAGCATCACCTCATCGGTATACGCGAAGCCCGTCTTCTCGCCGCTGATGGCTCGCACGCCGACGCCCTGCTCGATGCTGTGCGACCCCTCCTTGACGATGCTGTCCTCGAGCGACCAGGATTCTTCCCGGGAAAGCTGGAAGTACAGGTCGGCGTAGTCCACGCCGCGGCTCATCACCGTGCCGAGCACGGACGACAGGCGAGCCTCGGTAAGCCCCGAAGGGGCGAGAATCATTTTCTCCGCCACGTCGAACAGCGGCGCCGCGCTCATGCCGGCACCGCCTCGTCGGCGCGCGCGCCGAGCCGCCGATTGTCGAGCGCCGGGAAGCGAGCACGCGTCTCCGCCTGTTTCGCAAGATCGAATTCCGCTGTAATCACGCCCTCACCCTTGACCAGGCGCGTCAGCACCTGGCCCCAGTAATCGACGATCAGAGTATCGCCATAAGTTTCGCGTCCGCTCGTGTGCGTGCCGCTTTGCGCCGGCGCGACCACGTAGCACAGATTCTCGATCGCGCGCGCACGCAGCAGCGTTTCCCAGTGAGCGCGCCCGGTCGGCACGGTGAACGCCGCCGGCGCCGACAGCCATTGCGCTCCGCGCGCCACCAATTCGCGATACAGCTCGGGAAAACGCATGTCGTAACATACGGACATCCCGAGCCGCCCCACCGGCGTATCCGCCAGCACGATCTCATCGCCCGGCATCACATGCCGGGATTCGAGGTATTGCTCGTTGCGCCCTGGAATCGCCACATCGAACAGATGAATCTTGTCGTAGCGCGCAACCCGCTTGCCGTCGGCATCGATCAGCAATGAAGTGTTCGTTACGCGCTTCGCGTCGTCGCCCTTGATCACCGTGCTGCCGCCGAGAATCCAAAGCTTCAGCTCGCGCGCGGTGGCGCTCAAGAAGCTCTGCACCGGACCGTCGCCGTCCGCCTCGGCGACGACCAGCTTGTCCGCATCGCGCAGGCCGATGAAGGAAAAATTCTCGGGCAGACAGGCGATCTCGGCGCCGCGCTCCTTGGCGTCTCGCAGGAGTCTGGCCGCGGAGGCGAGGTTATCCTCGACCACGTGACCCGAAGTCATTTGGATGGCAGCTATCGTACTCATCGACTAAAGCGTCTCCTTCGGCTTATCTTTGCCCGGCTCCGCGCCCGCCGCAGGGGCTGCGCTCTTGATCCGTTCGACCGTCGGGTTGTCCCAGTTGCCGGTGATTCGATAATACCCCCGCACCAACCCCTTCAGCGGCTGTTTGAACACTTGCGTGAACAAGAGCACGGCTCCGCCGACCACCGGACCTGCGACGAAGGCCGCCAGGGGCAGTGTGCTAGAGACGTTACCCGTCACCACCGCAGTTTGGTCGTAATCGTGGTTTTTCAAGCCAACCCGGCCAATTAGGCCGATTTCAGCCGCCGGCCCCTTCACGAGAACGTCATCGGTGTAGGCGCTTCCGTCGCGTAGATCGAAATCGCCACGGGCGGAGTCGAAAGCGAATCCTTTGTCGGTGAGATCGCTGAAATCCAGTGCCAGCCGACGCGGCAACTCGGCCAGGCTCGCCAGACCGAGAACACGTCCCGCACCCGGCTTCAATCCGACGATTTGTCCCTTCTCGAGCGCAACTTGGACGCGGCCTGTAGCCGCCGCCAACGCCTCGCCGCTGGGAGCCCCTGCCCAGGTCATGTCGAATTCGAGGTGGCCGGTCTTGGCCTCCAGAATCGGAGCGAAGCCGAGCTCCTTCAGGGTGTTGCCCACGTCGGTGCTGCTGATCTTGCCTCGAACATGGCTCAGGCCTCCGTCCCGACCGCGCCATTCGCCGGCGGCATTGGCGCTCCAGGTGTCGTTGGTGGCCGTCAATTGTTTGAGGCTGACGCCATCGTCCAATTTCTCGAGCGTTGCGTGCACGTCGCCGAATTGCCGGTCGTCCCAAGTGAGCTCGCCGGCGTGGAATTCGATCGCCGGTATGCCGCGGGGATCGATGTTCTGATCCGTCGAGGCGGATCGATCGACGCCATCCGCGGGTATCTCGGATTCACCGGTGAACTTCAGACGCTTGAACTCGAGGTCCCACGGCGCGGCAGGATCCTGTACCGCCGGCACGACGATGGATCCGACGACGTTTGGACCATCCGCTCGTATACGCCATCCGCCGCCGGCCGCGGAGATCGCGAGCGAAACGTCGCTGAACGTGAACCCCAGATAATCGATCTTGCCGACCTGAAATGTCGCAGCGCGAAAATAGGAGGCCCAGGAGTTCGAGGATTTGGCTCCGGCGGCAGCGCCGGCGGGGGGACCGCCGAGCACCTTGAGCCAACCGGCGAGGTCCAACTCGCCGATGTCGCCTCCCACATTGACCGTCTGGGAATCGCTGAAGGTGGGCTCCCCGCCGCCGAAGGCGACCGCCGCTCGCGCAATCTTCGGCCCGTTCGGGTCCGAATCCAGCAGCACCGCGCCGCGCAGCGCGGACCCCAGATTCCACCGAAGCTCCGCGCCTCCGCTCGCCGGCCACTGAATCGCGACTGCGGTCGGCAGCGCCGCTTCGGCGGGTTTCGTCAACGGCGCCGGCAGCTTGAGTTCCAAGCCGACGAGATTCGAGCTGATAGTCAACGCGCGCTCACGCGCCGGGTCGGGCGCCATGCGCAGGACCGCGCGATAGTCTGTCTGCCCTCCGAGGGCGATGCTCGCGGGCAGTGCCAATGCATTGCGCAATGCATCGCCCGACAGGGTGCCGCGAAAATCCAGATAGCTTCGAGTGAGCTGGCGGTTGCGGGATGCTCGGGCCGTCATCTGCAGCGCGCCTCCGAGTGCGCGGCCGCGGAGCTCCGCGCGCACAACCTGGGCTCCGTCGATGTCGACGCCCCCGATCAGCTCCGTCGCGGCCAAGGACGAGCCCTTCCGATTCAAGGACGCACCGTCCAGATCGAGGTGAATCAGCACGCGGCGCTGATCGAACTGCTTGAAGGGAAAGAACAGGTCGACGGCGGTTTTCATCGGTCCCTTCGCCTCGACGCTGGAGAACACGTTCTCCGCCATCGCATCGAGCGGAGTCGCGGCCAGATATTGAACACCGGCCGAGGCGTCGCCGTGTGCGGCCGCATGCACCTCGAGCTCGCCGTTGCCGAAGTCTGCGAATCGCGCCTGGGCGGAATCCACCTTGAGCTGCGCGATATCCGCGCCCGAGATCTTGACATCCATGCCCTGGTTGCGGAACTCGGCTTGCCCCGCGAGGTTCTCGATCCTCGGCCAGCCCTCGCGATAATCCAAGGTCATGTGATCCACGCGAAAGCGGATCAGAAACAATCCGCCGCCGTCGCGAAACGGAAATCGCCGCACCGGACCGTCGAAGATCGCATCGCCGTGCGGGACGTGTCCCGCGACGAAGGCGCGGTTGAGCCATTCCAGCGCACCCGAAGGCAACAGCTCGTGAGGCAGATAGCGGTGCGCTTCGCCCGCGTTGCCATTGTCGATGGTGTCGGCCATGGTCAGGATCGGTGAGCTGCCGTCGAGCGGTTGGCGCCACGCGACCTTGCCGTGCACCGTCGCATCGCGCGTGCGAAGCTCGAGGTCGGATGTCGCGACCAGCAGCTGTTCTGCGTCGCGCCGCCAGTACAGCGAGGACTTGAGCAGCGCAATCTCGATCGGCTGCGGCAATTGATTGGGCCAGTTGAACACGCCGGTCCCGGTGTCGAGGATCACGTGGCCCGCCGCTTCGTTGCCGGACAACAAGCCGGACAGTCCGCGAAGACCGGGCGCGGCGCCCAGCGGCGCGAAGCCTACGTCATGGAATTTGGCGCGCGCATCGAACGCCCAAGGATCGCCGGCCGAGCGGCGCCCGAGTACGAGGCGCATGTCCATCCATTCGCCGGTGGGGGCCAGCTGACGCAGCCGCTCTCGCACATCTTTCTGCGGCATCAATCCGACCAGCGGCAAGAGCGCCTCGGCGCGCAGATAGTTGGCTTTTGCCTGCAGCTCGAGCATGCCGGCTGAGTTGTCGCGCCAGCTCACGTCGAACTCCGAGTTCGGATCGCGGCGTCCGCCGTGCTGCACGCGCACCCGCCGCCCGAGCAGCGTCCAGCGATTGTCCGCGTGAGTGAGGGACAAGAACGCGCTGACCTCGTCCATGCGGGTATTCGCTCCGTCGGAAAGCTGAGTCACGACTCCGTGCGCGCCGAAGTTCAGATCCATGCGCTCGAGTGTCGCGCCGCGGCCGCGTGCCGTCGTTTGGAAGGCGCCAGTTCCCTTATCGAGCCGCTCCAGATACTCCGGCAACAGATGTCGCCAGCCGGGAAAGGACACGCCGTCGGCGTTGGCCGCGGCGTTCCATTGGAGTGAGTCCAACATTCCGGGTCCTCGAGCGGCTCCCGTGAAGCTCAGATGACCGCCGAGGATTGCAGGCAACCGCGCCGAAAGGCGCGCAGAGCAGAGGTTCGATACGCGGGAAAGATCCAGGTCGACGGCGCGCAGCTCGAGCTGCGGCAACTCCGAATTCCAATGCCTGAGGCTGACTGACCCCTGCCGTATGACCAGCGTGCCGGCAGGCAAATCGTTGAGCGTCAGTGTTGAGGGCGCAGAGCGCTCGCCGCCGAGCACGATCTCGGACGCGAGCGCGAACTCGGATTCGCCCCGACGATCGATGACGATATCGGGCGAGTCGAGCTCGACTCGCAGTGCGAACAGTTTCCCGTTTTGCAGCAGCTGCCAGACATCCAAGCCTATCCGGCCGCCGGCCGCCCGCGCGAGCACTCGCAAGTCGTCGCGCGAGCGCAGCTCCAGGCGGCTTAGATACAGCTCGGGACCGTACCATCGGAACGCCGGTGAGACAGCGGCGAAGGCGATGTGATAACCGGTCTGACGGTGGACCCAGTCTCTGATCTCAGCCTGATACCGGGGGGCACGATCGAGCGCGAGCTTCATCCCGAGCATCAGCAGTCCGATCAATGTCGCGAGCCCTGCCACGGCGATCGCAAGGGCTTTGCCGATCCTTCGCGGGTTCATTTACATCAACACGACATCGTACTGATCGACGCCGTACAGAGCCTCGGTTTGCAGTCGGATGGGCACGCCGGTAAGGATCTCCAGCTCACCCAGCGCGGAGGACTCTTCATCGAGCAGTCGCTCGATCACGTCCTGGTGGGCCAGCACCAACAGCTGTTGGCACTCGAATTGACGCGCTTGGCGAACGATCTCGCGAAATACCTCGTAGCAGACGGTTTCGGCCGTTTTCACGAACCCCCGCCCCTCGCAGGTGGGACAGGGCTGGCACAGCATATGTTCCAGGCTTTCGCGGGTTCTTTTACGCGTCATCTCGACGAGTCCCAAAGGAGAAACGGACGATATGTTGGTTTTGACGTGATCGTCGCCGAGGGCGGCTTCCAGCGCCTGCAGCGTTTGACGGCGGTGGTCGGGCTCTTCCATGTCGATGAAGTCGATGATGATGATGCCGCCTAGGTTGCGCAGCCTCAGCTGGCGCGCGATGGTCACCGCCGCCTCCAGGTTGGTGCGAAAAATCGTCTCCTCGAGATTGCGGTGGCCGACGAACGCGCCGGTGTTCACGTCTATGGTGGTCATGGATTCGGTCTGGTCGATGATCAAATAGCCGCCTGACTTCAAAGGGACCTTGCGATCCAACGCTTTATGGATTTCCTCCTCGACGTGATGGAGCTCGAATATCGGCCGCTTCTCGACGTAAAGCTCGATGCGACCGAGCATTTCCGGCACGAAGGAGGCGGCGAATTCCTGCATCTCCTGGTGCGCGCTCGGCTGATCGATCAGCACCCGCTCCACGTCCTGCCGCAGCATGTCGCGCAGCACCCGAAGGTGCAGCGGCAGGTCGGCGTGCACCAGGTGTCCTGCGCTGGTGCGCAACCCCTTCTGGCGGATGAATTCCCAGAGCTTGCGCAGGTACTGCATGTCGGCGCGCAGTGCCTCGGCGCCAGCATCCTCGGCGGCGGTTCGCACGATGTACCCTGCGTTCTCCTGCGTCTCGATGCCGGCCAGGACTGCCGCCCGCAGCCGCTCGCGCTCGGCCTCGAGCTCGATCCGCGCGGATACGCCGACACCGCGGCCTTGCGGCATGTAGACGAGAAGCCTCGAGGGCAAGGTGATGTAAGTGGTGAGTCGCGCCCCTTTGGTGCCCAGCGGATCCTTGACGACCTGCACCAGAATTTCGTTGCCCTCCGCTACCAAGGCACGGATGTTCTCGGTGCGCGGCGCCTCGATGCCGGTCTCCGCGTGGCGCGCATCGAAGATGTCGGAGGCATGCAGAAAGGCGGTGCGCTCCATGCCGATCTCGATGAAGGCCGCCTGCATGCCCGGCAGCACGCGCGACACCCGCCCCTTGTAAATGTTGCTGATGAGGCCCCGCCGGCTCGAGCGCTCCAGATACACTTCTTGCAGCACTCCATTCTCGACCACCGCCGCGCGTGCCTCGTGCGGGTTGGCATTGATCAGGATCTCGGTGCTCATCGCACACCGGGGGTTTCGACGCTCCAGCGCGGCACGCCCGCCGCCTGCAGAAGACCTGCCGTCTCGAACAGCGGCAAACCCATGACGCCGGAGAAGCTCCCGCGCAACTGCGCGACAAAAACCGCTCCGAGGCCCTGAACTGCATACCCGCCCGCTTTGTCGTGCGGTTCGCCGGTATCCCAATACGCACCCGCCTCCGCGACGCTGATCTCGCGAAAGGTGACCTCGCTGCGGCTGACGCATGAGCGGGTGCGCCCGCCGGCGGCCAGCGCGATGGAGGTGAGCACTTCGTGAGTTCGTCCCGACAGCAAGCGCAGCATGCGAACCCCGTCGTCCTTGCCGGTGGGTTTTCCCAGAATCTCGCCGCCAATCACCACGGCGGTGTCGGCCGCCAGCACCGGCCGGTCCGAAGCGCCGCCCACCGCCCGGCCCCCGCAGGCTGCCACTTGACGGCCCGCGCCGGCCTTCGCGGCGGCCACTCGCGACACATACGCCAGCGGCTCTTCCCCGCTCTCGGGCGACTCGTCCACGATGACGCTAAGTACTTGAAAAGGCACCCCTATTTGTTGCAGCAACTGACGCCGGCGGGGTGACCCGGAGGCGAGATATACAAAATCCACGCTCATAGCCCAAGAATACCTTGGGCAGGGGAACGCGGGTGATGACGTTATGCGCGATGGTAGGGGTGGCCGGCCAACAGGCTCATCGCCCGATAGGTCTGTTCGGCGACAATCACCCTTACCAGGGCATGCGGCAGGGTGAGCGGCGACAACGACCAGCTCTGGTCGGCCCGTTTCGCGCATTCCGGAGCGAGCCCATCAGGGCCGCCGATCAGCAGCACCAAGGGCTTGGCCTGACGCAACCGCTCGGCGAACCAGTCACTCAGCTTCTCGGTGCTCATGGCAGTGCCCGCGACGTCCAGCGCAACGACATGATCCCTGGGCGAGATCGCGGCCAGCATGCCTTGGCCTTCGCGCGCGATCGCGCGCTCCGGGCTCTCGCCGGCGCGGCGGGTGGCGACCGGTATTTCCTCCAGTTCGAGCGTGAGCGGCGCACGCAGCCGCTTCTGATACTCCCGAAACCCGGTATTGACCCACTCCGGCAGCCGGGATCCAGCGGTGATCAATCGGCACTTCATGCGCCCGCCGCCCCCATTGCATCGACCCTCAGGCGCGGACGGCGCGCTTCGCCGTCATGTCCCACAGCTTCTCCAATCCATAAAATTCACGCACCCGCGGCAGCATGACGTGCACGATGTACTCGTGCAGGTCGATCAGCACCCAATCGCCGTCCGCGAGCCCCTCTAGGCCATGCGGGCGAAAGCCTGCCTCCTTGGTTTTCTCGACCACCCGCTGCGCCACCGAGCGCACGTGTCTGTCCGACGTGCCGCTGGCGATCACCATGTAGTCCGCGATATCCGTCAGACCGCGTACATCCAGCACCCTCACTTCCAACGCTTTCATATCGTCCAGCGCATCGAGAACCACGCTTTTGAGGGAGCGTTTGGTCGCCGCCGGTCGATGGATGGCGAGCTTGCTGCTGATGGGCTTCGGGACGGGGGGGCGCTTGCTCCTCGCGGCAGGACTCTTTCGCAAGACCTTCGGGAGCGGCGGAATTGCCTTCGGCGCTCGCGGCGGGAGTTTTTTCTTCAAGGCTCTCGGCTTCGGCGGCTTTTTCTCGGTGGGCACTAGGAGGTCCGTGATTTGGCGTAGCAGCGGGTATCCAGAATCAGTTTACGCACTGAATCGGGCATGAGAAAGCGGGGGTCACGGCCCATGGCGATGAGCTGCCGCACTTCCGTGGAGGAAATCTCAAGCTGAGTGACGGCATGGATGTAGATGCAGCCGGCACGTTGTTCGTGCAAATCGCCTATTCTCCCCGTACCGCGATCCACCAGCAGCTCGCCGAGCGGCCCCATCCCGGGAGCGCGCCATCCGGGTCGATGCGCCACGACCAGATGCGCGAGTTGCAATAGTTCCTGCCACTGATGCCACTTGGGCAGACTCAAGAAGGCGTCCATGCCGACGATGAGACAGAGGCTGCGATCGGGATATTCGTGCCGCAACTCCCCCAGCGTCTCGACGGAATACGACGGGCCCTGCTTGCGCACCTCACGATCGTCGACCACGAAGCCGGGTTGGTCGGCGGTGGCGCGCTGTACCATCTCGAGACGCAGTTGCGCATCCGCGATCGGCCGATCGCGATGCGGCGGATTGCCCGCGGGGAGGAAACGAATCTCCTTCAGCCGCAGCGCCTGTTGCAGTTCAAAGGCCGTCCTCAGATGTGCGTAGTGGATCGGATCGAAGGTGCCGCCGAATATTCCCATCGGGTTCATACGGCTACCCTGCCTGAATCTTGGATGGCTTGCAAAGCACCGGCCATGCCCATGGTCAACGAGACGATCGAGGACCACGGATCGCCGGGTGTGATGCCCTTGATGGTACGGTCCGCACGGGCCGCCTCCTGCAGCAGAGCGGACAGCGGCATTTTGCCCGCACGCCGGAGCGCGCGCGGCGAAGGCTTGGCCGCCTGGCTCCATCCCGCACCGCCGCTCGAGCCCGTGCGCTCGCGCTCTCGCGCCTGCCAGAGGCCGCGCAACTCGCGCACCAACGCCCAGAGAATGAGCGTGGGTTCAGCTCCCTCACCGCGCAGCCCGGTAAGCACACGAAGCGCGCGCACGGCATCGCCGGCCGCTGCGGCCTCTGCGAGCTGGAACACGTCATAGCGCGCGCTGTCACCGACGGTGCGCATGACCAGCGCCTCGTCGATCACGCCGCCCTGTGCGAGCAGCGCCAGGATCTCGAGCTCCTGTTTGGCGGCGAGCAAATTGCCCTCGACACGTTCCATGATGACCCGCGCGGCGGATCTCTCCAGAACGAGCCCAAGAATCGCCGCCCGCCGCTCGAGCCACGCGGGAAGCGACTCGGCGGAGACCGGCCAAACCGGAATCCAGGCGCCGTGTTTCTCGACCGCTCGCACCCATGGTGCCTCGCTCGCCTTGCGGTCGAGCTTGTCGGTGACGATCAGGGTGAGCACATCGGGTGGCGGCTCAGTCGCGATATCGAGCAGCACCTGCGCCCCTTTGTCCGGTTTCCCGCTCGGCATACGCAGTTCGAACAACCGGCGATCCGCGAACAAGGAAAGCGCCTGCGTCGAATGGCGCAGCTCATCCCAGGAAAACCCGCGCTCGATGAAGAACACCGTTCGGTCAGCGTAGCCGGCTGCTCGTGCGGCGGCGCGAATCGCATCCGCACACTCCCCGACCGTCAGCAGCTCGTCGCCGGACACGAGGTAGACCCGTTTGAGGCCTCGCTCGAGCGCGCCGGACAGCTGATCGGGGCTCAGTCTCACGGTGCACTCGAGAGCTGTTTGCAAGCCGCCGCGTATTCGTCGGCCATCCGATCCACCAGCGCTTGCACCGACAGCACTTCGCGGATGCCGCTCACGCTTTGACCGGCACTCCAGATATCGCGCCACGCCTTGAGCCCCGTATTCCCGCCGGCTCCAAAATTCATCTTGGCCTTGTCCGCCTCCGGGAGCTTGTCGGGATCGAGGCCTGCGTTCACAACGCTCGCACGCAGATAGTTGCCGGATACGCCGCTGAAGAGCGAGGTGTACACGATGTCCTCGGCCCGGCTGTCGATCAACATCGCCTTGTAGGCTTCAACCGCATTGGCCTCCTCCGTGGCGATGAATCGAGTGCCGAGATAAGCGAGATCGGCGCCGAGCGCCTTCGCGGCGAGCACGTCCGCCCCGGTGCTCATGGCTCCCGACAGGATGATCGTGCCGGGGTACAAGGCGCGGATCTGCTTCACCAATGCGAATGGACTCAGCAGCCCCGCATGTCCGCCGGCGCCCGCGCACACGGCGATGATGCCGTCGACGCCCTGCGCCGCCGCCTTCTCGGCGTGGCGCAGGTTGATGACATCGTGGAAGACGAGGCCGCCGTAGGAATGCACCGCCTGGACGACCTCCGCCGGCGGCCGCAAACTGGTGATCACGATCGGAACTCGATGCTGCACGCACGCCCTCAGATCGTGCTCCAAGCGCTCGTTGCTGGCATGCACGATCTGATTGACGGCAAACGGCGCAATCTTGGCCGTGGTATCTGCCTGGCGGCACGCATCCAGGGTTTCGGTGATCTCGCTGAGCCAGTCGTCGAGCTGCGCGGCCGGCCGCGCGTTGAGCGCAGGAAAAGATCCGACGATCCCGGCTTTGCACTGCGCGAGCACGAGCTTCGGCGTCGATACGATGAACATGGGAGCGCCGACCACCGGCAGGCGCAGGCAACCTTGCAATAGTCGAGGGATGGGCATTGTCGCTCGATTCCGGGAGGCGCGGCCAGGTGCGCGGCTCGGGCATTATGGCGCACTCCCTCGTGCCGCCGCCGCACATCCGATTATTTTTGTTGCCGTCGGCCGATGCTCGCCAGCGGGATCTTGATTTCAGAGCCGCCCGCCGAATGGCTTGCCGTATGGCTTGCCGACGGGACGGCGGATGTCGAGCCCTGCGCCGCAGCCCCTTCGCTGGCGCAGTTGTCGCACCCCCCGCAGGTCCCCGACGGCTGCATTGCCGCGGCATCGAGCCGCGCGGCCACTCTGCGCAACCCGAACCAATCGGGCGCACGCCCGGCCCAGTGGGCGACGCGCGAAAGTGCCGCACGCCGTAATGCGCGTGGTCCGAGCTTGAACAGCACATACAGCGCGCTCGCGAGCAGCGCGGCAACGACTAAAAGGTTGTCGAGCAATGCGTTCATGGCGGCTTCATCCGAGAGACGACAGCGCCGTAGCGACGCGGAAAGTGATGAACGAGCCCAGATACGCGAGCGCGAACAGATAGGCCGCCATGATGATGGGATAGCGCCACGAATTGGTCTCGCGCTTGACGGTCGCCAGCGTCGATAGGCATTGAGGCGCGAATACGTACCACGCCAGCAGTGACAGCGCCGTGGGCAGGCTCCAAGAGTGAGCGATCAAAGGCGTCAGCGCACCGCTCACATTTTCGCCGGTGACCGACAATGCGTACACCGTGCCCAACGCTCCGACGGCCACTTCCCGGGCCGCGAGGCCGGGCACGAGCGCGATCGAGATCTGCCAGTTGAAGCCGATGGGCTTGAATATGACGGCGAGCCACGATCCCAGATGGCCGGCGATGCTGTACTGAATTGCGGGGCCGGTCGCACCGGGAGGAGGCGTCGGAAACGAGCTCAGCGCCCAGAGGATCACCATCAGCGCCAAGATGATCGTGCCGACTCGGCTCAAGAAGATTTCCACCCGCTGCCACAATCCAATCGCAAGATTGCGCAAATTGGGCCAGTGATACACAGGCAGTTCAAGCATCAGCGTCTGCAAGCGCGCTTTCGCACCGGCGCGTTTCAACACATAGGCCACCGCCATGGCGCTGGCCACTCCCACGAGATACAGAGCGAACAATACGATGCCTTGGAGCTGCAATCCGCCCCACAGCGTGCGTTGCGGAATAAAGGCCCCGATGATCAGCGCGTAGACCGGCAAGCGCGCCGAGCAAGTCATCAACGGCGCAATCATGATCGTTGCAAGCCGGTCGCGAGGATTCTGAATCGTGCGTGTCGCCATGACGCCGGGTATCGCGCAGGCAAAACTGGACAGCAATGGAATGAACGCACGTCCCGACAGCCCCACGCTTCCCATGAGACGATCGAGCAGGAACGCGGCACGCGGCAGATAGCCCGATTCTTCCAGCATCAGGATAAAGAAAAAGAGAATGATGATCTGCGGCAGGAATACGAACACGCTGCCGACGCCCGCGAGCACGCCGTTCACCAGCAGCCCTTTCAGCAGACTTTCCGGCATTGCGTGCCCGAGCCAACCTGCGAGGGCGTCGACGCCGGTTTTGATCGCATCCATCGGCAGCTGCGCCCACGCAAAAACCGCTTGAAAGACGAGAAAGAGAATCGCCGCGAGAATCAGCGGACCCGCCACGGGATGCAGCACGACGGCGTCCAGCTGGTCGCTGAAGGTCACGCCGTCAATCCGGTCGGCGCCGACAGCCGTGAGGATACGCCGCACCTCGGCCTGATCTTGCGCAATGTCGGCGGTGCTCGGGGTATGCCACTCGAATTTGCCTGCGGCGCGGGCGGGAATCGCGGCCGAATCCAGCATCTCGATCAGCCGCTTCGCGCCGGACGCCTTCACTCCGACCGTCTCGACCACCGCTACGCCGAGTTCGCGCGCCAGCCGCTCGGCATCGATGACGATACCCTTGCGGCGCGCGATGTCGGTCATGTTGAGAGCGACCACCATCGGCAGTCCGAGGCGCTTGAGGCTCAGCACCAGCCGCAGATTCTGACGCAGATTGGTGGCGTCGGTGACGCAGACGACGAAATCCGGTGCGGTTTCCCCGGCCCGACGACCGAGCAGCACGTCGGCCGTTACCTGTTCGTCGGGAGTGAGGGGATCGAGGCTGTACGCACCGGGAAGATCGAGAATCCTTACCCGGGAGCCTGAGGGCGTAAGGAGCGCGCCCTCCTTGCGCTCGACGGTGACCCCGGCGTAGTTCGCCACCTTTTGGCGGCTGCCGGTCAGTACATTGAACAATGCGGTCTTGCCGCAGTTGGGGTTACCCACCAGCGCAACCAGGGGAATCGGCTGCGCACCGGACAACGCTTCCATGACGCTATGCCGCCGGCGTCTGCTCCGGGCAAACGCGAATACAGGCGGCCTCGAACAGCCGCAATGCAAAGGTACCCGTGCCGATGCGCACCGCAATCGGCTCGCGTGCCAGAAGCCCGCGCGCAACCACGCGAACCGCCTCGCCGGGCAAAAATCCAAGTTCGGCCAGCCGGCGTCCCAACTCCAGCGCGGCCACGCCCTCGGCGGGCACCACCGACACCACCCGCGCTTGGGTGCCGGTCTTCAAGTCCGTAAGCTTCATGTCGGTTCCGGCGGATTGATGCTTCTGGCGCATGGTCCAATTGTATATGAGAATAGTTCCCATTACTATTCGGTTGCGGGAGGCGTCGGCAAGCATCCGCTCGGGCAACCCTGCGGGCGCCCTTGATGGCGTTCTGCAGTGGCCGCGTTCGCGTCTAACTAATTGAAAATACAAGATAAAATCGTTGGATTGAGCGGAGGTAAGCGTCTCCGTTGCCGGCGACCGTACCCGTTCCTGCTACTCTTGCGTTCCCTGAGATCCAGAGGCACCCAAGATGCCAACACTTTTTGAAAAGATTATTGCGGGTGAGCTGCCTGCGGAAATCGTTTATCGGGATGCACGCGTGGTTGCGTTGTTGGACATCCGCCCGGCCGCGCCGGTCCACCTGCTGGTCATCCCGATCAAGCCCATTCCGACAACCGACGACATCGAGGATTCCGACGAATCCCTGATTGGCCACATGGTCATCGTCGCCCGCGATTTGGCACGACAACGCGGGATCGCCAAGAGCGGCTATCGGCTCGTCATCAATTGCAATCCGGACAGCGGCCAGGAGGTGTACCACCTGCACCTGCACCTGCTGGGCGGAAGGCCGCTTGGGCCGTTGGTACAACGCACCTGATGTAAACGCAGAGGAATAGGTCATGAAGAAGAATAAATCATGAACAAGAAAAAAACGGCGTCACGGGCTTCGAAAAGCTCTGCACCATCGAAAGTGACGAAAAGTCCCTCTCGTGCCACCCGACCGCGTACCAGCGCAAGCGCCGCGAAACTCGCCACTCGGGCCGCCTCCGCTTCGCGTTCCGCCGCGCGGTCAGCGCCCCGCAGCAGCCCGAAAGCCGGACTCTCCGTTCAGGCACGACGCGAGCTTTACCCGGCCGTCGAGCCGTTCAAGCAGGGCTATCTGCGCGTGTCGGATGTCCACGAAATTTATTACGAGGAATGCGGCAATCCCGCCGGCAAAGCCGCCATCTTCCTGCACGGCGGCCCGGGCGCGGGATCCGACAAGCGAGCTCGCCAGTTCTTCGACCCGCATCATTACCGCATCGTCGTGTTCGACCAGAGAGGCTGCGGTCGCAGCCGGCCGAGCGCGAGCCTTGTCGAGAACACGACCTGGCATCTGGTTGCCGACATCGAACGCCTGCGCAGACACTTGGGCATCGAACGCTGGCTGGTGTTCGGTGGCTCGTGGGGCAGCACGCTCGCCCTGGCCTACGCAGAAGCGCATCCAGAGCGGGTGAGCGAACTCGTGCTGCGCGGCATTTTCATGCTGCGATACAACGAGATTCGCTGGTTCTATCAGCACGGTGCCTCGGAGATCTTTCCCGATTGCTGGGAGGCCTATCGCGACGCGATTCCGCTCGACGAGCGCGATGATTTGCTGCGCGCGTATCATCAACGCTTGACCGGCAACGATCAGCGCGCCGCGCTGTCGGCGGCGCGCGCTTGGTCCGTGTGGGAAGCGTCCACGAGCTTTTTGCACAGCAACCTCGACAACATCCGCCGCTGGGGGGAGGATCAATTTGCGCTTGCCGTGGCCCGCATCGAATGCCATTACTTCGTGAATCGCGGTTTTCTGCGCAGTGAATCGCAGCTCGTCGATGACGTCCCGCGCATCCGTCACATCCCGGCCACGATCGTGCAGGGGCGCTACGACGTCGTCTGTCCGGCGACCAGCGCCTGGGACTTGCACAAGGCGTGGCCGGAAGCCGATTTTCGGATCGTCCCCGATGCCGGTCACTCCGCATTCGAGCCCGGCAACATTCACGAGCTGGTGACCGCCACGGATCGCTACCGCAGCCGGTGAGGATGCGGATGCTCGGTCGCGCCATCTTTGCAGCGACGGCGCTTGCGATGGCGGGGTGCCTCTCGCCCGCGGCGGCAGAGGCAGCGACAAGCCTTTTGCGTTTCCCCGACGTATGGCACGACCGGGTGGTATTCACCTATGCTGGGGATCTGTGGACGGTCGGCACCGCGGGGGGCACCGCGATTCGCCTCACCTCCCATCCGGGGATGGAACTGTTCGCCAAGTTCTCACCCGACGGCCGGCAACTCGCATTTACCGGGCAATACGGCGGTGACGAGCAGGTGTACGTCATGCCGTCAGGCGGCGGCCCGCCCCGGCAGTTGACCTACTACCCGGCCCCGGGTCCACTTCCGGAACGTTGGGGGTACGACAATCAGGTCTACGGCTGGACCCCGGACGGAAAGAATATTCTTTTTCGCTCACTGCGGGACGGCCGCAGCCGGGTGGACTGCAAGCTTTACACGGTGCCGGCGGCCGGCGGCGGCGCCACCGCATTGCCGATGCCGATTTCCGGCGCGGGCCACTTCTCTCCGGACGGCAGGCAGATCGTATATTCACCGTTGTGGCGGGATTTTCGCAGCGAGAAACGCTACCAGGGCGGATGGGCAAACGACCTTTATATCTTCGATCTCGAACACCCCGCTCTTACGCAGGTGACCAACGATCCGCGCTCCGATCGGGACCCGATGTGGATTGGCTCCGCTGTTTATTTCAACTCCGATCGGAGCGGCGTATTCAATCTCTACCGCTATGAGTTAGCCACGCGGCAAACCACTCAGATTACCCACTACACGGGGTGGGACGTGCGCTGGCCGAGCGCGGACGCGCTCGGCCAGATCGTCTACGAGCTCGACGGCGTGCTTCATATCTACGACACGCGAGATGATCGCGACCGCACCCTTGACGTCGAGGTACCGACGGACGACACGACTGGCAGGCCGCAAACGGTCAACGCAGCCGACGCCTTCGAGAGCCTGGCGCTCAGCCCCGTCGGAGGAAGAGCCGCCATTGTCGCCAGGGGCGACGTATTCACTCTCCCGCTGGAGCACGGCGTGACGCGCAACCTTACCCACACCTCGGGCGCTCACGAGCGCGAGGCGGCGTGGTCTTCGGACGGGCGGCGGCTCGCGTATGTTTCCGACGCAAGCGGGGAGGAAGAGCTCTATGTGCAGCCGCAGGATGGCGGCGCACCGCCTCAGGCGGTGACCTCAGGATCAGGATCTCGATATTACGCGCCGCGTTGGTCCAGTGACGGCAAGCGCATCGCGATCTCGGACCAAACCGGCCGCCTCTACGTCGTCGAACTCGGCTCCCGCCGCCGGCTCGAAGTGGCCAAGGACCCGCTGGATCTCGCGTCCGACTACCAATGGTCCCCGGACGGCCGATTCTTGAGCTATACCCTCAACGAGAGCAACAACTTCTCGGGAGTCTACATCTGGTCGACCACCGATGGCCTGTCGCGGCGCGTGACGCCGGAGTTCTTCAATGCGCAATCTCCTGCCTGGTCGCCGAACGGCGAGCTTTTGTATTTCCTGAGTGCTCGCGAATATGCGCCGCTGATCAGCACGGTGGAGTTCGAATTCGCCACCGACCGGCAGACCGGTATTTTTGCGGTCGCTCTTCACGGAGGCGTCAAGAATCCATTCGGCGTACGCAACGACGAGCCGGGCGAGGAGAGCACGGAATCGGGCAAGGACGATGGCAATTCGGACCATGAAGAAAAGAAGGCAGGCAAGACGCACCGCCCCGCCGGAGTCGGTGAACAAAAGGGCGCGGTCGCGGTGACGATCGATTTCAACGGCATCGAGGGACGCGTGATCCGCGTGCCCGTCGAGGCCGACAACTTGAGCGATTTGCGTGCAGCCGGCGAGTCGCTGCTTTATCAACGAAACGGCGCCTTTTACTACGGGCGAGATCCGTCGGTGAAGACCAGCGTCATGTCCTATTCCATCAAGGACCGGGAAGCCAAGCCGGTCGCCGAGGACGTGACCGCGTGGTCCGCGACGGCGGACGGCAAGCATGTGCTCGCCCGGCTCGGCTCGAAGGAGATCAAGTACTACGAGGTCGGCAAGAGCGACGACGCCAAGAGCGTGTCGGTGGCCGGTCTGATGACCACCCGCGTGCCGGCCGAGGAATGGCACGAGATTTTCAGGGAAGTCTGGCGTCGCTATCGGGACTATTTCTACGTACCCAATATGCATGGGTACGACTGGCTGGCGCTGCGCAACAAATACGCGCCCTTGGTCGATCAGGTCGGCCACCGCGCGGATTTGAACTACGTCATCTCCGAAATGATCTCCGAGCTCACCGTGCAGCACGCTTACATCGAAGGCGGCGATCTGGGATTGCCCAAGAGGCCGTTCGTCGCGCTTCCCGGCGCGCGGTTCGAGCTCGACGCCGGATCCGGCCGCTATCGCATCGCCAAGATCTACCCGGGCGAGAATGAGGAAGAGCGCTACCGCTCACCCCTGACCGAGGTCGGCACCGATGTGCACGTGGGCGACTACGTGCTCGCTATCAACGGCCGCGAACTCAAGGCAGACATGGACCCATATCAGCTGCTGTTGGGGCCTCCCGATCAACCGGTCGAATGGCGGATATCCGCAGCCGCCGACGGCAGATCAGCGCGCACCATCCGGTATCTTCCCATCGCGAGCGAAACCGACCTTCGGTATCTCGAATGGGTCTCGGCCAATCGCGCCCGCGTCGATCGATCGAGCGGCGGACGCATCGGCTACATCCATATTCCCGATATGGAGGATGCGGGCATGCGCGAGTTCGTCAAATGGTGGTTCCCCCAGGTCCGCAAGGAAGCACTGGTGGTCGATGAGCGGGACAACGGCGGCGGAAATATCTCCGAGATGCTGATCGAAAGGCTGGCGCGCACCCTGCATGGCATGGATTACTCGCGCAATCACGATGCACCGAGCACCTATCCCCGCGTCGTTCAGCCCGGTCCGAAGGTGGCGCTCATCAACGAGGACACCGGCTCGGACGGCGACATATTCGCGAACGCCTTCCGGGGCTGGAAGATCGGAGCCTTGATCGGCAAGCGCAGCTGGGGCGGCGCCGTCGGTATCACCGACCACGGCCCGCTGCTCGACGGCGGCATCGTATTTGTGCCAGAGTTTGGTACCGCCGACGCCGAGGGCCGCTGGATCATCGAGGGCCATGGCGTCGACCCGGACATCGTGGTGGAGGAGGATCCCGTGGAAGTCTTGCATGGCCATGATCCACAGCTCGAACGAGGCGTCGACGAGTTGATGAAGCTTCTGCCGGCGCATGCCGAGGGATTGCCGCCGCGACCGCAGGCGCCAGTAAAGACGGAGATTCACTGACCATGTCCGAGCTGGCGACACTCTGCCTCGCGCGCTGCGAGGACGCCGAGGAGATCGCAGTAATGTCGCGCGACGCCATCGAAGGCGGATTGGCCTGGTCATGGACGCCGACCCGCGTGCGGCGTTCGATCATGAGCCGGGATTCGAGCGTCATCGTCGCTCGACGCGAGGACCGCGTGGCCGCATTCGCCATCATGTATTTCGGAGACGAGGTGGCGCATCTGAACTTGCTCGCGGTGGCCGTGAGGCACCGGCGCCAGGGCATCGGAAGGCGGTTGATCCAATGGATGTCGGCGACGTGCCTCGAAGCGGGCGTATTCCGCATCGATCTCGAGCTTCGCGCAAACAATGATATGGCGCGCTCGTTTTACAAAACCTTGGGCTTCGAGGCGCTGAACGTCGTTCAAGGCTACTATCAGGGCGTCGAACCGGCGCTGCGCATGACGAAACGCCTGGGCAGATAGCGTGTCGGCCGTGCATCGCAGCTTCGGCCCCACCGGCCGCGATGTACCGCTCGTCGGCCAAGGCTCGTGGCGGGCCGAGGAATCATCGGCGGGCGGCGCGATCGCGGCGCTGCGTCGCGGTCTCGATCTCGGCATGAGGCACATCGATACTGCAGAAATGTACGGTGCGGGCGGCGCCGAGCGACTCATCGCCAGGGCCATCGAGGGCCGCCGCGATGAGGTTTTCCTGGTATCCAAGGTTCTTCCGAGCAACGCATCGAAGCGCGGCACCGTCGCCTCTTGCGAAAAGTCCCTGGCGCGTTTGGGTACGGACCGGCTTGATTGTTATCTTCTTCACTGGCGCGACAATCATCCGCTCGAGGAAACGGTGTCCGCATTCGAGACGTTGAAGGCGAGCGGCAAGATTCTCTCCTGGGGCGTCAGCAACTTCGATGTCGGGGACTTGGAGGAAATCGCGGCGATCGCGGGCACCGGCCACCCGGCCTGCAATCAGGTGCTCTATCACCTGCAGGAGCGCGCGATAGAGCACGAAGTTTTACCGTGGTGCCTTGCGCACGGCACGGCCATGGTTGCCTACACGCCGTTTGGCCAATCCAGGGCGCCATTCGATCCGAAGCAGCCGGCGGGGCGGGTGCTGAGCGAGGTTGCGGCGGCGCACGGCGCCACCGCGAGGCAGGTGGCGCTCGCGTTCCTGCTGCGCCACCCGAACGCGTTTGTCATCCCGAAGGCCTCGGCCATTGCTCATGTCGAGGAGAACGCGGGGGCCGCCGCTTTCGAGCTGAGCGCTGCGCAGATTGCACGCATCGATGCGGCTTTCCCGCGCGGCAAGCCCCGGCCTCTGCCCATGATATGAGCGGCGACGCAGCCCTGTGCTGCAGTGCAGACAGGCTCGCAAATCGGGTGCGCTTGGATTATCGGCCAGGGTTATCAGACAGGGAGCGCGCCCAGATTATCGGCCAAATCTTACGCGTCTAGCCAACGCCGGAGAATTGCGAGCCGTCCATGCAGATCTCAAGATGGCGGCCCGGAGCGCTGTGGGGTCAAGGGCTGCCATGCGAGACAGATTGAAATTCTATTTGAACCTGGCGCTGCTCGGATTCACCGTCGGCAGGACCTACAGCGCGTTCAAAAAGCGGGCTTCGAAGTCGCAATCGCACCGCGCCGGACAACGGTAGCCGGCAGGCAAAAGCACGCGTCAGGTAAAGCAGCGTCAGGTAAAGCAATGGAGCTGGTACACCCAAAAAATCCGCCGTCGCTGCCCGGTTTGATTGCGCACATCCAGACAGAAGCGGAGCGACAGAAAGCCGTGTTGGCGCGCGAGCTGCACGATGAACTGGGCGGCATGCTGGTGGCCGCCTCGATGGATCTTGCCTGGCTCGAACAGCACGTGGCACCCGGTCAGTCGGAGACCTCCACAGCCGATGTCCAGCGGCGCCTGCGGCGCTTGCGCGACACCCTCGGCGACGCGGTCGACATCAAACGTAAGATCATCGAGGAGCTTCGGCCCACGCTGCTTGACAATGTGGGCCTATTCGCAGCGCTTCGCTGGCTGGTCGGCAATAGCTGTGCGCGGGCCTCCATTCAGTGCGAGATCCAACTGCCGGAAAAGGAGCCTCGATTCAGGCCTGAGGCCTCGATCGCTTTGTTCAGAGTGGCGCAGGAGGCGCTCGGGATTCTCATGCAGCCGAAGTGGGTTCGAGCGGTATCGCTGAGCCTCGACGGCACCGCGCACGTGATGACGCTGTCGATCGCCGGGACCGGGCCTGCCTCGGGCCCGAGCGAGCCGCCGATTACGGAGACCTACGAGCTGGCGGCTATCCGCCATCGCACCGCATCGCTCGGCGGAGGGGTCACGTTCTCGCCGGCGCCCGGCGAGGTGCGGCTATCGGCCTGGATTCCCCGCGATAACAGTCTGGCGATCTAAGGTTCCTTGGCACCGGGAATCCACGAGGTTCCCGCGAGCGGCACCCCCGCCATCGCCGCGGCTTCCACGGTCAGTGCCACCAAATCCTCCTTCTCGAGGTGATGGACATCCTGTTTGCCGCAGGCGCGCGCGATCGTAGTCAGTTCCATGGTCAGCGTCTTGAGATAGTTGCGCAGACGCTTGGCGCCCACCGCAGGTTCGAGCCGCAGCTCCAGTTCCGCGTCCTGGGTGGTGATGCCCACCGGGCATTTGCCCGTATGGCAATGATGGCAGTAACCGGGCGCCGTGCCGAGACGCGCATAATCCTTGAGCGCGGATCGATGTTCCCCGTGAACCACATAGCTCGCGCTGTTGCAGCCGAGGGCCATCATGACACCCTGGCCGATCGCAACGGCATCGGCGCCCATTGCAAGCGCCTTGGCTACGTCCGCGCCGCTGCGGATGCCACCGGAGATCACCAGTTGCACCTTGCCGCGCATGTTGAGATCGTCGAGCGCATCCACCGCCTGGCGAAGCGCCGCGAGGGTCGGTATGCCGACGTGCTCGATGAACACGGTCTGGGTCGCGGCGGTGCCTCCCTGCATGCCGTCGACCACGATCACATCCGCCCCGGCGTGCACCGCGAGTTTCACGTCATTGAATACGCGCGTTGCCCCCACCTTCACGTAAATCGGCTTTTCCCAGTCTGTGATCTCGCGCAGTTCCTTGATCTTGATCACCAGGTCGTCCGGGCCGGTCCAGTCCGGATGCCGCGACGCGGAGCGCTGATCCACGCCTTCCGGCAACGTGCGCATGCGTGCGACACGCGGGTTGACCTTCTGGCCAAGCAGCATTCCGCCGCCGCCCGGCTTCGCGCCCTGGCCGATGACTATTTCGATGGCATCGGCGCGCCGCACATCGTCGGGATCGAAACCGTAACGGGAGGGCAGACATTGGTAAACCAAGGTCTTCGAGGACGTGCGCTCCTCCGATGTCATGCCCCCATCACCCGTGGTGGTGGAGGTCCCCGTCTCGGTCGCCGCCCGGCCGAGCGCGTCCTTTACCCGCGCCGACAGGGCGCCGAAGCTCATTCCGGCGACGGTGATCGGAATGCCGAGCTCGATCGGCTTGGTGGCGAAGCGGGTACCCAGCACCGTCTTGGTGGCGCAGCGCTCGCGATATCCCTCGAGCGGATAGCGCGACAGCGAAGCGGCCAGGAACAACAGGTCGTCGAAGTTCGGCACCCGCCGCTTTGCGCCCAGTCCGCGGATCTCATACAGACCCGTGGCGGCAGCACGCTGAATGTACTCGAGGGTCGCGCGGTCGAATCCGGCGGATTCCTCCCGGTGGGCTCCGGACGGTTCGCCATCCGCTCGCGGGGTGTCGCTGATCGGCCGTTCCGCACTCATCGCTCAGTACTCCTGGTCGGCATCGGCATTCCAGTGATACAAACTCTTGGCGGATGCCACCCGTTTGAAGTCGGCGGCATCGTGGCCGAGCCCGGCGGCGGCCAACAAATTCTTGACGGCTGCGCGGTCGGTGTCCGACATCGGCTCGAACCGTGCATCGGCTCCGAGCGAGCGAACCTTGCCCCGTATGTAGATCACTGCCTCGTATAGGGAATCGCCCAGCGCGTCTCCGGCATCGCCGCAAATGACCAGCCGCCCGGCCTGCGCCATGAAGGCCGAGAAGCTCCCGACGCTGCCGCCCACCACGATGTCCGCGCCCTTCAGCGAAATACCGCAGCGCAGCGACGCATCGCCGTCGACCACCAGCAGTCCGCCGTGCGCGGACGCGCCGGCGGCCGTGGATGCGAATCCCTTCACGTGTACGCGGCCCGACATCATGTTCTCGCCGGCTCCTGGGCCTGCATTGCCGTGAACGGTGACGGAGGCATGCTTGTTCATTCCTGCCACGTAGTAGCCGACGTGGCCGTGGATGTGCACGTCGAGCTTTGCGTCGAGGCCGCAGGCGATGGAATGGGCTCCGTCGGGATGATGCACGCGGATCTGGTGCACGCCCTCGTCCGCCGCTTGCCGATGCAGGAAAAAATTCAAGTCGCGCAGCGTCTGCTTGGTCAGATCGAATTCGCGCGCCGAGGGAACGGGCTTCATATTCGCCATCGATAGATTTCCTCCGGCTTGGGCTCGAACAGTTCGGCGTGCGCGATGTGCGGCAGATGCGCCAACGATCGGAATTCCGACGCGATCGCGACGTAGTCGTCGGTCTCCGCGACCACCGCAGGCTTGCAGGCGAACGCATCGCGCACGATGAGCAGTTCCGTGTCGGTTCCCATCAAGAAGGTGTAGAACCCGTCGAGCACGCTGAAGCCGCGCTGCACCGCCGTCGTGAGATCATCCCCCTCGCGCAGCCGCCATTCGAAATAGCGGCATGCAGCCTCGGTGTCGTTATCGGTCTCGAACTCGATTCCCAGCGGCTCGAGCGCTTTTCGGACAAGATGCGGATTCGACAGCGAGCCGTTGTGCACCAGGCAGAAATCGCGGCCGGCGGTGAATGGATGTGCGTGCGCCGGAGTGACGGCGGATTCTGTGGCCATGCGGGTGTGCGCTACCAAGTGCGTGCCTTTCAGATCGGCGAAACGATAGCGCCGGGCGATGTCGGCCGGCGCACCCACATCCTTGTACAAGTCGATCGACTGACCCACCGAGAGCACGGCGACCTCGGGCGCGGTGCGCGAAAGCCAGGCACTCACCACGTCCGGATCCGAGCCCGTGGTGAGGACCGCGTGGTTGCCGTGCGCGGCGATTTCCTGATCCGGGCCCAATTCCTCGCGCAGTTCCCCGAGCAAATCGTTCCAATCGAGAAAGTGCTCGCCGACATACAGGCTGAGCTTGCGGCGCTCCTCCGCGACGGGCGTCGTGTATACCGCCAGGCCTGCTGAGTCGGGACCCCGATCGGTCATGCCCGTCAGCATGGGCACCATGAGTTCGCCGAGGCGATCGCGCAGCGGCGCATTCTTGATCAACAATCCAACGATTCCACACATGCGGCGGTTCCGATCGCCCTCCCGGGCGCTAAAAGAATTCCAAGTAGCGCTTCGACTCCCACTCCGACACGTGCCTCGAGTACTCGGTCCACTCCATCCGCTTCAGTCGGATGAATTCGCGCGCCAGACCCTGGCCCAGGCCGTCGCAGATGACTGGGTCCGCCTCGAGCGCGTCGATCGCCTCGTTCAGCGACTGCGGCAACAGCTTGATGCCCTTTTCTTTCAGTTGCTCGGGGGTGAGCTCATACATATTGATGTTCTGGGCCGGCCCCGGGTCGAGCTTGCGGTCGATGCCGTCGAGCCCCGCCGCGATCAAGGCCGCCGACACCAGGTAAGGGTTGCAGCCGGAGTCGGGGAGCCTGACTTCCAGCCGACCGAATGGCACGCGCACGCAGGCGGTGCGATTGTTGTCGCCATAGGCGATGTACGCGGGCGCCCAGGTCGATCCGGACAGCGATCGGCCCACGACCAGCCGCTTGTAGGAGTTCACGGTGGGCGCTGCGACCGCGGCGAGCGCTCGCGCATGGGCGAGCACTCCGGCCAGGAATTGGTAGGCCAGCGCGGACAGTCCCATGCCGGATTTGTCGCTTGCGTCTTGGAACGCATTCTTCTGGGACTTCGAGCCCATCGACACATGGAAATGCGCACCGCTGCCGGTGCGGTTGGAGAACGGCTTCGGCATGAACGTCGCGATCATGCCGTGTTTGTGCGCGATTTCGCTTGCCGCCATTTTTACGAAGGTAAAGTTGTCGGCTGATTTGAGCGCATCGGCATAGGTGAAATTGATCTCGAACTGGCCGTTGCCGTCCTCATGATCGATTTGATACACGTCGATGCCGACGGCGCGCAACCCCGCCACCATCTCATCCAGGGCCTCGCGAGTGCGGTAGAGTCCTTTGTAGTCATAGCAGGGTTTGTCCAAATCGTCGGTCGGGTCCGCCGGCCCCAGGCTTCCGTCCGCGCGCCGCGAAAGCAGCATGAACTCGGGCTCGATGCCGGTGTACAAAGTGTAGCCACGCTCCTCGAGGCGCGCCGTTTGCGCCTTGAGCGCGACCCGGGAGCAGTACGGATACGATTTGCGATTGACCACACCGTTGCAAATCAGCCGCGCGTATCCCGGCATCCAGGGAATCAAGGAGAGCGTCGACAATTCGCCCACTGCCATGTAATCCGGCCCCTCCGGTCCCATCCCGAGACCCCACACCGCGAATCCCGCGAATCCCGCCCCGTCGGTGAGCACCATGTCGAGGTGCTCGACCGGGACCGCCTTTGCTTTGGCCGAGCCGTGGATATCGACGAACTGCGCCAGCACATAGCGAATCCCATTGTCCTGGCAAAACTTCTGGGCCTCTTGCCGATTCATGCTGGATACTCCTCGTTATTTTGTTCCGGCGCGGATGGATGGCGGCCATGGCATGATCGTTTTCGGAGCCGGCATGTGCGAATATAAGCACGAAGCTTAACTGTGGAGCAACTTAATTTGCGTAACGCGCAAAGACCAACATGACCCGCAAGCCTGCCCGAGCGAATCCCCGCCGCACCCCCGGTCCCAGGGCCAAGGCCGCCGCCTTGAGTCCGGAACGCTCGGAGAGCCCCGCCATCGATCTCGGTCGCACTGCAAGACGCCTGCGCGAGAGCCAAAATCTCACGCTGGCCGACGTGGCGAAGCGGGCGGATATCTCGAGCGCCATGCTGAGTCGCCTGGAAACCGGCCGGGTATCTCCCAGCCTGGAGACCATCGTCGCCTTGGCTCAATCGCTCGGCGTGACCGCCTCGGTGCTCATGCAGCGTGTCGGGGCCGACGACGGCGGCGCGCAGCTCATCCGGGCGGGCGAGGGGTTGGAAACAGTGCGCAGCGGAACCCGCCGCGGACATACATACCATCTGCTCGCCGCGCAACGCGGACCCCGCAAGATTTTCGAACCCTTCCTGGTGACGCTGAACGATCGCAGCGAAGTGTTCCCGGGGTTCCAGCACCCGGGCGTGGAGTTCATCCACCTGCTCACCGGCATCCTGCATTATCGCCACGGCCGGCATACCTACGTCATGCGCCCGGGCGATACGCTCACGTTCAACGGCGACGTGGCGCATGGACCCGAGCGGCTGGAGAAGGTGCCGATCCGGATGCTCTCCATCATCATCTATGGCCCTGGCGAAGAGTCCGGATAGCGGCGGACGCACGCGGAGCTGGCGAAAGATATCGCTTGCCGCGGATGTCCGCTAAGCTTTGTTGGCGACCTCGATTTCGAAGGGAGAACAGCCTTGCAAAGAATCGACCGGTCCCGCGGCGCCTGCATGCGCGCGGGCTTCTTGTTCTGTTGCGTGGGTTTGGCGAGTTCGACGCAGCTCGCCGCCGCGCCCCCCGCGCCGCGCTCATTTAACGCCAGCGGAACCGTCGATGAGGCGCGCCTCGCTGCCGCCGATCGGGAGCCGCAGAACTGGTTTACCGGCGGACGCGATCAAGGCGGCACCTACCACTCGCCGTTGTCGCGCATCACCGCTGTCAATGTGCGCAAGTTGGGATTCGCCTGGGCCTACGACTTGGGCGCCCCCCAGCGCGGACAGGAGTCGACGCCCACGGTCGTGGACGGCGTCATGTTCACCTCCGGCACCTGGGGCTACGTCTACGCGCTCGACGCGGCCACGGGCAAGGAACTCTGGCGCTACGATCCGCAGGCTTCCCCCTTCGCCGGGCGCCAGCCGTGTTGCGACCTCGTCAACCGAGGCGTGGCGGTTTGGAAGGGCAAGGTCTATGTCGCCTCCACCGATGGACGGCTGCATGCGCTCGACGCTTCGACCGGCCGGAAGATTTGGGAAACCGATACCATCGTCGACCATAAGCTTCCCTACTCGAGCACCGGAGCGCCGCAAATTGCCGGCAGCGTGGTGGTGATCGGCAACGGCGGCGGCGACATGAGTGTCGGCGGCGTGCGGGGGTATGTCTCGGCTTATGATCTCGAGACCGGGGCGCTCAAATGGCGGTTTTTCACCGTGCCCCCCGCCCCGGATCAGCCCCTCGAGAGCCCGGATCTGGCCGCGGCCGCAAAAACCTGGGACCCGCATCGCGACCCGAAATTCAAGGGCGGCGGCACGGTATGGGACGGCTTCGCCTATGATCCCGCCTTGAAGCTGATTTATTTCGGCACCGGCAATGCCGCACCCTACGACCTGCGCCAGTTGGGCAACCCCAAACTCGATGGCCTCTACACGGCATCGATCATCGCCCTGCACGCGGACACGGGGCGTCTCGCCTGGCATTACCAGACGACTCCCAACGACCATTGGGATTTCGACGCCACACAAAAATTGATCCTCGCCGACCTCGACCTCTCCGGCGCGCAGCGGCAGGTGCTGATGCAGGCGAACAAGAACGGCTTCTTCTACGTGCTCGATCGCAGCTCCGGAGAGCTGCTCTCGGCAAAGAACTTCACCTATGTCAACTGGGCATCCGGCGTCGATATGAAAACCGGGCGACCCATCCAGACATCGCAATCCGACTGGCTATCCTCGCCGAAAAACATTTATCCGTCATGGTCAGGCGCGCACACCTGGAATCCCATGTCCTACGATGCCGCTACACACCTCGTCTACATCCCGGTGGTCGATACGCCGTCGGTTTGGGTAGACATGGTGGCCAACGGCGGCGCCCTGAAATTCCTCGACGGCTTTTTCACGACGAATGGCATCTTTCCCGACGACACCTACGACGCTGCGGACTTAAAGCGGCTGTATGGTCCGCTGCCCGATCTGTCCCAGCTCAAAGCGGAGCGCAAGGTGAAGCTGGTGCGCGAATTGATTCGTGCCTGGGACCCGGTCGCCGGCAAGACCCTGTGGGAGCACGAAACTTCCAGCGGAATGCGCGGCTATGACGGCGGCGTGATGTCCACGGACGGCAATCTGGTATTTCAGGGCCGCGGCAGCGGCGGCCTGTGGATCTATGCGGCCGACACCGGAAAGGTGCTCAGAATCATCGAAACCGGCAGCCATATCATGGCGGCGCCCACCACCTACGCGGTCAATGGCGAGCAATTCGTCGCCGTGCAGGTGGGCTACGGCGGCACCGGCATCGCAGAAGGACCGGTCCCTCCGCACAGCGCCACGAACCGGTATCAGAACGTAAGCCGCGTCATCGCCTTGAAGCTCGGCGGCGGGGCGGTGCCACCGCCGCCGGCCCGCGTCGAGGAAGCATTCGAAAAACCGCCGGAGCAGAAGGCCTCGAGGGCCGAGATCGATGCCGGCGAGGTCACGTTCGCATCGGAGTGCTCCCGCTGCCACGCGCTCGGCATCAATGTGACGCCCGACCTGCGCCGCCTCGACGCCGGTCTGCACGCCGAGTTCAAGGACATCGTGCTGCATGGATTGCTGGCGCCGGCGGGCATGGAGCGCTTCGACGACATCCTGAGCGAGAAGGATGTCGAGAACATTCACGCCTATCTCATCGATCAGAGCTGGGTCGCCTATCGGGCACAGGAAGCCGGGCACAAATAGCGCCGAGCCGCGCGACCAAAATGGAATTCGGCGCCGGCAGAAGTCAGTTCGCGACTTTGTACGATTCGAGTTCGTTGGTGAAACGTGCGTTGCGGACGCCGCCGGTGTCGTAGTTCTCCTCCACGCTTTTTACCTCGCGTTTCACCTCGGGGGCGTACCAGTAAGCCTGATAAAGACGGCCTGTGACCGTTTCAGCGGTGACGTTGACAGTTTGCGCCACGGCCGTGGTGCCTTCGGAACTGCTCTGAGTTGCAACGCCCGCCGCCGTTCGGGGAGCCACCTCACCGGTCCACGCGCCATTTGCCTCGATCTTCAAAGCCTTGAATTTTCCCGCCGGCACCTCCACGTCCTCCCATCCGACGACGCGATACTTGAGCCGGCGCGTTTCCGATTTGTGGCCTTTGTTGTTCGGATGATCGTCTGTGAACTCCAGGTCCCAGGTCTTTCCGACGCTCATCGGGAACGCGAACGGGCGGTGCACGACCGTTTCCTTGCCGCTCAGACTGCGGAAATTGCTCCAATCCGAATTGATCAGGATTTCCCGCGGCGGATTCGGCGAATCCACCTCCTTGTTCTGCAGCAGCATGCTGTCTCCCGAACTACGCAGCACCGTGCCGACGAAGTGTGCCTGTCGCCACGTCTCCGGCCGAGTCTCAGTGGTACGTCGATAGGTCCAGGTATCTTGCGGCTGAATGGCGGGCTGACTGATGTTCTGCGCGACGGCGGCATCGGCGCACAATGCGGCCATGATCCAGATCTTCCACACGTTCGTTTGCTCCCTGCGCAAGTTTCGTCGGCGGATTATACCGCGATGACTCTCGTCATTCGAAGCGAACTCGCACGCCCGCCCAAACCGCGCGCGGGGGCGCGGGCGAGACCGCGTCCTCGTTGCTCCATTGGTCGGGATTGACGCGCAACGAGCCGTTCGGATTGAACGAATTGGAGGTCAGGAAACCGGCGGTGGAGTAGCGCTTGTCGAACAGGTTCGAGACGCGCGCGAATACGTCGAGCTGCTTGGTCGCATGATAAGTGCTGCGCAGGTTCACGACCGTGTAGCCGGGAATCCAGCCGCTACCCGCGATGTAGGCACCCTCCCCATTCACCCCGCCCGCCCGATTGGCGTTGTCTTCATTACCGTGCAGGAAAGAGCCGGACGCAGCGACGATGTTGCCTCCGATGCCCCAGCGCTTGTTCAAATCGTAGTCGAGTACCAGACGGCCGGTATGGCGCGGGATCAGCGGGATCCTGTCGCCGGGCCGGACCAGAATGTTGCCTTCGGCATCGGCCGTGCTGTTGGACTGGGCGCTTACCTCGAAATTCGATTGAAACGTGGCATCGACGACGCTGTAGGTTGCGCGCCAAGTCAATCCGCCCTCCTTGCCGCCCACCGCAAAATCGAGCCCCTGGCGCCGCGTGGCGCCGACATTGTCGAAATAGCCCTGGTTCGTGGCCGTCGCGACGAACTGGATGTCGTTGCTGTTCACGGTGTGGAAAACGTCCGCGCTCCACACCAACCGCTGATCGGGCAGATTTCCGCGCAGTCCCAGCTCGACCGTACGCGCAACGACCTGCTTCAGACCCGGATCGCTCGCGAAATCGTTGGGCAGGCCGCAGGGCGAGGCGGGATTCGCACAGCCGAGCTCGATCACCGTCGGCGCACGGCTCGCTTCGTTGTAGTCGGCATAAAGTGTGAGCGAATCGCTCGGCGTCACCGTGAAGCCGAAAGCCGGATTGACCCGGCCGAAGGTGTGATTGCCGCTCAATGCGCTGGCTTGGTCGAAACCCGCACCGACATCGCCCACGGAAGTATCCACGCTGTAGCCGTCGAGTGTCTCGGTGTTGCGGTTATATCGCAGCGATGCCGTGAAGTGCAGGCGCTCGCTTGGCGAGAGCGTGTCGGTGAAATAGATGCCGAGGATCGTGTTGATGCCGGATAGGGAAATTGCGGTCTCGTCGTTAAAAGGACTGGGCTCGTAGATCAGCGTGCGATTCCGCGCGAGCTCCCCGTATTGATACGACTGCGCGAAGGTGTCGCTCGAGTCGTCGTAATCCGCACCGAGAATACCCTGATTGTTCCAGCCGAGCAGATCCTGCGAGTCGGTGAGTTGCAGACCCAAGCCCGTGCTTCGCTGATTGAGCCGCGAAGTCGCGGTTTGGCCGGGCGCGCAATATCCAAGATCGGCCCGACTCTCCGGCGCGGCCGTGCAATCGATCGGAGGGCCGTCATACCCGGTGTCGAGGTAGCTGTCGTTGATGTTCCCGTTGATCGCATCCGTCACGAGCTGGCGATAGTAGATGTTTGCCGACAAAAGCAGCTTTTCCGTCAGGAACTGGGTACCGGTCAGATTCAAGAAGTTCAACAGGTTTTGGGTGTAATCCGGTGTGTAGCTCGCTTTCCGGTCGTAATCCAGCATGGAGAGAGGCGTTGCGCCGTTGCCGTAGAGGCTGGTGTCGGCGTAGGTGTAGCTCAGATCGAGGTCGGTCTTGTCGCTCTGCCAGCCCACCTTGCCGAAGCCCTGGTAGACGCGCGTGGGCGACAGATCGCGCCATCCGGCCTCATCGAAATAGTTGCCGGTAAGGAAGTAATCGAAGGCGCCAAATTCGCCTCCGGTCTCACCCTGTAACACGCGCCGCCCGAACGAGCCGCCATACGCCTCGAACTCGGTTCCCGGATTGTCGTGGCCGCTCTTGGTGTGGACCGAGAGGGCCCCTCCCAGGGTATTCAAGCCGAACACCGGATTCGAACCCGACATCAACGTCACGGTGGAAATGGCGGACTCCGGAATCAAATCCCAGTTCACGGTGTCGCCGAAGGACTCATTGACCCGCACGCCGTCCACGTAGACTGACAAGCCCTCGGGGGTTCCCAGGAGCGGCGATGCGGTGAAGCCGTGGTAGTTGATGTCCAGCTGGAAGGGATTGTCTGCGCTCTCGCTCACGTTGACGCCGCTGAAATTCGCGTTGAGGTAGTCCGCGAGTCCGAGAGTCTGCTGGCGTTGCATGTCCGCGCTGTCGCCGGTCTGCACGTTCGAGGGAATCTGATTCATCGGCAGCCCAAGACCCGACAAGGGCGTGTTCGCGATCACCGTGACCTGGGGAAGCTCCTGGGCCGCGGCTGGATTGACGGGATGTGCGGCTGTGGAGACCGCCTGAGCCCGCACCAGCACGGGCATGACCACCGCTGAGAGTCCCGCCGCTGACAGCCTCATCGCTGACAGCACCGCGGACAGCGCTACAGGAGCCAGGTGTGCGTAGCGCTCCCCCGCCGCGTGCCGCGCGTAGGCACGACGTTTGATTTGTCCCTGTCCACGCGCCATCGAAAATTCCGCTCCTGATCGACGCAACTGCCCGCGGCAAATCGCCGGGCGCAAAGTCTAGGGATAGCATCCCGCGGGAGTCCATGCATTTCCCCCATACGGCGAGATTATCCATATGCGCCCGGGAAATATTCCCGACCGATGCCGGGAACATCTCGCGGCGCACTGCCGGGGTCTCGTGATGCCTGAAATCGCAACCGAGTTTGCGATATTCGGACTCTCGCCATAAGCGCAAGCGCCCCCGGCTCCTAGCCGCGAGCGGCGCCGGCCGGTACGCTTCACCCCCACCAGCGCCCGCCCTCCAGGTCGGAGGGACGCCGTTTAGCGACGCCAATTGGTCTTAGGAGGATCTCGACATGTCCACCCGCCCGAATATTTTGATCCTCATGGCCGACCAACTCACCGCGCGCGCGCTCCCCGCCTATGGCAACCAGGTCGCCAAAACGCCCAACATCGACGCCCTGGCCGAGTCGGGCGTGGTGTTCGACTCGTTTTATTGCAACAGCCCGCTTTGCGCCCCCTCGCGCTTTTCGTTTCTCTCCGGCCGGCATGTGTCGGCCATCGGCGCTTACGACAACGCCGCCGAATTCCCCTCCCAGGTCCCCACCTTCGCACACTATCTGCGCGATGCCGGATATCAGACGGTGCTGAGCGGCAAGATGCATTTCTGCGGCGCAGACCAGCTGCATGGCTTCGAGGAGCGGTTGACCACCGACATCTATCCCGCCGATTTCGGCTGGACCCCGGACTGGACCCGCTTCGAGGAGCGGCCGAGCTGGTACCACACCATGGATTCTGTCACCCAGGCGGGTCCTTGCGCGCGCACCAATCAAATCGACTTCGACGATGATGCCGCCTTTCAAGCACGGCAAAAACTCTTCGATCTCGCACGCAGCAAGGATCGGCGGCCGTTCTGCATGGTTGCCTCGCTCACTCACCCGCACGATCCGTACGTGGTGCCGCAAAGCTATTGGGACCGATATGCCGGCGTCGACATCGACATGCCGCGCGTGCGCGCGTCCGAGACCCTGCTCGATCCGCACTCCCGTCGACTGCGCCATGTGATCGGTCTCGACGTCCAACCCGTGACCGATGCGCAAGTGCGCGCCGCCCGCCGCGCGTACTATGGAGCGGTCTCCTACGTCGACGATCAGTTCGGCTCGATGCTGTCGGCACTCCACGAGGCCGGCTTCGCCGCCAACACCGTCGTCGTGGTGCTCGCCGATCACGGCGATATGCTGGGCGAACGCGGCCTTTGGTACAAGATGAATTTTTTCGAGCCGGCGTGCCGGATTCCATTGATCCTTCACGCACCGGGACGGTTCCCTGCGCGCCGTGTCGCCCAATCGGCCTCGCTCCTCGATGTAGCACCGACGCTCATGGAACTCGCGGGCTGCGATCCGGCCGCGCGCGCCACGGCGCTGGACGGCCGAAGCCTCTGCGCCCAGATCGGCGGTGAGGGCGCAGGGGTGGATGAAGCGATCGGCGAGTATCTCGGCGAAGGCGCCGTCGCCCCCTTGGTGATGATCCGGCGCGGCCGCTTCAAGTTCGTGCATTCTCCGGTCGACCCCGACCAGCTCTATGATCTGACCGCCGATCCGGACGAGCTCGAGAATCTCGCGCTTTCCGCACGGCATGCCGCGCAGGTGCGCGAGCTTCTCGCCGAGGTCGACAAGCGCTGGAAGCTATCCGAGATTCATGCCGCCGTGCTGCAGAGCCAACGACGCCGACATCTGGTGTACCGCGCCCTGCGCGCGGGTCGCTTCACGCCCTGGGACCATCAGCCGCACAAGGACGCGAGCAGGCTTTACGTGCGCAATGACATCGACTTGGGCGAGCTGGAATCGATGGCGCGATTTCCACCCTTCGACGCCGCGCAGGCACCGCGCTAAACGGTTGTTTCCAGGCGAAAAGGCCGCGTATGGGGGCCCACCGCGGCAGCGTGCCCACACCGCTGAGTTACACGGTACGCAATTAATTTGCACAACAGTAACCAGCGTGCTATTTACTTCCGGATGTCCGCTTTGAAGGCAGTATGATACTTTTCGCCGCCCGCGGCGACGAGCACCCTCGCGACACAATTACTAAAGTACGCAACCGCAGCACAGAGGATGAGGAGTATGGCGCGCGATCCCAAGCACGATATTTTGTTTCAACCCATCAAGATCGGGCCGAAGACCCTGCGGAATCGGTTCTATCAAGTCCCTCATTGCATCGGCGCGGGGTCCGACAGGCCGGGTTTCCAAGCGGCGCACCGCTCGGTGAAAGCTGAAGGGGGCTGGGCCGGGATCAATACCGAATATTGCTCGATTCATCCGGAATCGGACGATACCCACCGCCTGTCGGCGCGCATCTGGGACGAGGGCGACGTGCGGAATTTGCGCGCCATGTGCGATCACATCCATCACTTCGGCGCGCTCGCGGGCGTGGAGCTGTGGTACGGCGCATCGCATGCGCCTTGCATGGAATCGCGCGCGACCCCGCGCGGACCGAGCCAGTACGCCTCTGAGTTCGAGACGCTGACGTACTGCAAGGAAATGGATTTCGACGACATCGCCACCGTGCAGCAGTATTACGTGGATGCTGCTCTGCGCTCGCGCGACGCCGGCTTCGACATCATCTACGTGTATGGCGCGCACTCCTATCTGCCGGTGCAGTTCCTATCCCCCTATTACAACAAGCGCAAGGACAAATACGGCGGAAGCCTCGAGAACCGCGCGCGATTCTGGCTGGAGACGCTGGAGAAGGTGCGCCGGGCCGTTGGGCACGACAGCTGCATCGCGACCCGCTTCGCCGTCGATACCCTCTACGGCGACTCCGGCGTCGAGATCGAGAACGACGGCATGAAATTCATCGAGATGGCCGATCCGCTGGTCGATTTATGGGACGTTGATGTGGGCGACATCGCCGAGTGGGGCGAGGACGCCGGTCCGTCGCGTTTCTACCAGCAGGGCCACCAGGTTCCCTGGACCCGGTTCGTGAAACAAGTCGCCAAGAAGCCGGTGCTCGGCGTCGGGCGGTTCACGGATCCGGAGAAGATGACGGAGATCGTGACCAAGGGAATCGCGGACATCATCGGCGCCGCTCGCCCTTCCATCTCCGATCCCTGGCTGCCCAAGAAAATCGAGGAAGGCCGCTACGACGACATTCGCGTGTGCATCGGCTGCAACGTCTGCATTTCGCGCTGGGAAATCGGCGGACCACCCATGATCTGCACGCAAAACGCCACCGCGGGCGAAGAATATCGCCGCGGTTGGCATCCCGAGAAGTTTCCGAAGAAAGGCTCTCAGGATTCCGTGCTGGTGGTCGGCGCCGGCCCGTCGGGTGCCGAATGCGCGCGCGTGCTCATGGAGCGCGGCTACTCGGTCCATTTGTACGATACCGCGGCCAAGGTCGGCGGCCATTTGAACGCCCTCGCGACGCTGCCCGGCCTCGGCGAGTGGGGCTACCATCGCGACTACCGCGAACTGCAGATCGGCAAGCTGGTGAAGAAAAACAAGCAGAGCCAGATCGCTCTCAATCAGAAAGCCATGACCGCGGAAGGGGCCATCACCTACGGCGCGGAGAAGATCGTCATCGCCACGGGCTCGTCCTGGAACACCGACGGCACGAACTGCCTGACGCACGATCCCATTCCCGGAGCCGATGCGTCGCAGCTGGATCAGCTCACGCCGGAGCAAGTCCTCGAGGGAAAGAAGAAGATCGGCAAGCGTGTGGTGGTGCTGAACGCCGACACCTACTTCATGGCGCCGAGTATTGCCGAGAAGCTGGCGGTGTCCGGCCACGAGGTGACGATCGTGACGGGCGTGCATCTCGCCAACTACATGCACTTCACGCTCGAATATCCGAACATGATGCGCAGGCTCCATGAGCTTCACATCCACGAAATGCACAACGCGTTCGCGAGCAAGATCGAGAAGGGCAAACTTCAGGTCTACGACATTTGGGGCGACGGTTCCAAGCGCACCTATCGCGGCGTCGGCCACATTCCGCGCGAACCCAACAAGAGCCACCGCTGGGTGGAATTCGACTCCCTGATCCTCGTCACCGGACGGCATTCCAACGACCAGTTGTTCCGCGAGATCAAGCAGCGCCAGGGTGATTGGCAGAAGAACGACGTGAAGGCTGTTTACCTCATCGGCGACGCCGAGGCGCCGCGGCTGATCGCGGATGCGACCTTCTCAGGACACAGGCTCGCGCGCGAAATCGAGGAGCCCAACGCGCAGCTGCCGCTCCCGTACAAGCGCGAGGTCGCCGTCTGGGGGACTGCGTATCTGCCCGGTGGCCGTTCCGAGATCGAGTACAAGACCTGAGGAGCCTTCGGGTCCGTGAGCCGCACTGACGCTGTCACTCGAATTCTATTCGAGGCGTTTCCGACGGCCGAAGTGCGGCTTTTTTATGCTTTGGGATACGCCGCCATCGGCATCTTTTGCTGGGGCGCGTACGTACAGATCCGAAAGTACCGCCGTGGCGCCCCCTTGACGCTCGAGGGCAGCCTCTGGTCCCGCGCCAGCGACATGGTGGGGAAGGTGGTCAGCCACCGCACCGTCAACCGACGGGATCATGCCGCGGGTGGCGCGCACCGGTTGATCTTTTACGGCTTCGCGCTGCTGTTCCTCGGCACGGCGACCATCACGCTGCAATACGACATCCTCGAGCCGCTTTTCGGCATCCGCTTCTGGCAGGGCAGGTTTTACCTCGTCTTCTCGCTGGTGCTCGACCTCGCCGGCATCGCGCTCCTGGGCGGTTTGCTTTACATGATGTACCGGCGTGGTTGGATGAAACTACCCAAGCTCGACTATGCGCGCACCGACCGCGCGCTCGGCGATCCCGATTTCCTCCGCCCCGAGTACCGGCGCGAGGATTGGGCATTTCTCTGGACGCTCGTCATCATCGGTGGCACCGGCTTCCTGCTGGAAGCTGCACGGCTGGTGTGGCTCCACGCCCGGCCCGACGTGTGGGACACGCGCTGGTGGTCGCCCGTGGGTGCCGCCGTCGCGGAGGCGCTCGAGGCACTCGGCCTCACGGCGCAGGGCGGCGGCGTGCTGCGCGTCTCGCTCTGGTGGTTTCACGGGCTCGTGGCACTGACTTTCATTGCGCTCATTCCGTTCACCAAGGTCAAACACATCTTCACTTCGGCGGCGTCTTTGATGGTGCGGGATCCGCTGGCGGCGCAGCGGCTCACCCGAGTGCCGGCGGCCCAGGAGGCGCCGGGAGTCGCCAAGATCACCGATTTCACCTGGAAGCAGCTCTTGAACCTCGACGCCTGCACCAAGTGCGGCCGTTGCCATGAGGCCTGCCCGGCCCAGGCCGTGGGCGCGCCGCTCTCGCCGCGCGACGTGATCTTGAGCTTGCGCGAGTTCGCGAACGCCGCCCTCGAGTCGGCGAGCCTTCCGCCCGCGGCCGAACTCGGCGTGCACGGGAAGTCGCCGGGTCAGGTGGCGATGGAGACGCTGTGGTCCTGCCGCACCTGCATGGCCTGTGTGGAGATCTGCCCGGTGGCCGTGGAGCATGTCCCCATCATCGTGCAGATGCGCCGCAAGCTCGTCGAGGACGGCGCCATGGATCCGCTGCTCACCAAAACGCTGCAGACCATACACAAGACCGGCAACTCCTTCGGCGAATCGAAGCGCAAGCGCGGCTCGTGGGCCAAGGGCTTGCCGTTCAAGGTCAAGGATGCGCGCAAGGAGGCGGTGGACGTGCTCTGGTTCGTCGGCGACTATGCTTCGTTCGATCCCCGCAATCAGAAGGTGACGCAGACTTTTGCGACGCTGCTGCACCAGGCGGGCGTGGACTTCGGCATCCTCTACGACGGCGAATCGAATGCCGGCAACGATGTGCGGCGCGTCGGTGAGGAGGGCCTTTATGAAGTGCTCGCCGAATCGAATATCGCGGCGCTCGCGGGCGCGACTTTCAAGTCCATCGTCACCACCGACCCGCACTCCTACAATACGATCCTCAACGAATACCCGGACTTTGGCGCAAAATTCCCGATTGAGCACTACACCACCCTCCTCAAAAAGCTGTTCGCGGCCGGGCAATTGACCGTGGCCCGGCCGCTCTCGCGGCGGACGACTTTTCACGACCCGTGTCATCTTGGACGCTTCAACAAGGGCTACGAGGCGCCGCGCGAATTGTTGAAGTTGCTCGGTTGCGAGCTCATCGATATGAAGCGCTGCCGCGACAATTCTTTTTGTTGCGGCGCAGGCGGCGGCAGGATATGGATTCCGGACCCGGTGGGTTCGGACAAGCCCGCGCAGAACCGCATGCGCGAGGCCGCGGCGATTCCGGGCCTGCAAGTTTACGTGGTGAGCTGCCCGAAGGACCTGACGATGTTCGAGGACGCACTCAAAACCACCGGCAATGAGGGGAAATTTGTGGTGAAGGAATTGATTGAACTGGTCCGAGAGGCGGTTGTGGCGCCGGAAACCCTGGCGGTGCCGGCATGAAGATCTTGATCGCCGTCAAGCAGGTCGCTGCGCTCGACGAGGACTTCGAGATCCGCGCGGACGGGCGCGATGTGGAGGAAGAGTTTCTCATCCGTGATCTGAATGAGTGGGACGATTACTCCTTGGAAGAGGCCGTCAAGATCAAAGAAGCGTCCAATGAGCCGGTCGAGGTCGTGGTCATGTCGGTTGCCCCGGAAGAGGCGGACGAGGTGTTGCGCAAATGCCTCGCAAAGGGGGCGGACCGTGCAATCCGCATTTGGGACGAAGGGATGGAGCGATCCGATCCCATCGCCATCGCCCGTATCCTCGCGGCGGCCGCCAAAGCCGAGGCGCCGGACATGCTGTTTGCCGGCGTGCAATCCTCCGACCAAACCTTTGCCGCCACCGGCATCGCGACTGCCGCATTTCTCGGGTGGCCGCATGCCGCCGTGGTCAGCTCGCTCGACTATGCACCGGGAGCCAAGAGCGCGGTGTTTCGCCGTGAGCTCGAGGGCGGATTGCTGCAAGAGGTCGAAATCCAATGCCCGGCGGTGCTCACCATCCAGCTCGGCATCAATACGCCTCGATATGCCTCGCTACGCAGCATCAAGCAAGCCGCGGCGAAACCCGTCGAGCTCAGGACCCTCGCCGATCTGAAACTGTCTTCAGGCGAGGTCGGTGAATCGGGTTCTCACTCGCGTATCCGGCGCATGTATATTCCGGATAAGGGCCAGGCACAGCTCATCGAGGGCGATGCGGCGGCGAAAGCCCGGCGGCTCGCGGAAATCATCCGCGAATTCAAAGGAGACGCAGCGTGAGCGGTGTATTGGTGATCGCGGAGCAGCGGCGCGGAGAATTGCGCCCCGTGTCCCTGGAGCTGATCAGCGCAGCCCAGGGGCTGAAAGGTCCCGAGGGGGGTGGCGTCGCCGTTGCCATCCTGGCGACATCCCCCGCATCCTTCCTTGAATCCCTAAAACTTGCCGGCGTCGACGAGATCATCTCCGTCAAGGTGGCGGCGGCGGAATTCGACCCGGACATCTTCGAGGCCGCCATCGGCGCTCTGATCGAGGCACGCCAGCCCGCGGTCGTGCTGGTGGCGCACAGTGTCGACTCGTTCGGATACGCCGCAGCGTTGGCGGCAAACCTCAGGCTGGGCTTCGCCACCGATGTCTTCAAGGCCGAACGCGTCGATGGCACGCTCGTCGCTACCCGCGGCGGATACGGACAGAAGGTGAGCGTGGAAGTCGATTTCCCCGGTCGCGACACGGTGCTTCTCGCGATCCGCGCCAATGTGTACAGACCACCGGAACAGCCCGGCGCACCGAGCATCAGCGAGTTCGCAGCGCCCGGAACCGCCAGCCGCTCGGGCGGCCGCGACTTCATCGAGCTCTCCTCCAACGACGATGTCGACATGACAGCCGCAGAGTTCATCCTGACCATCGGCCGCGGCATCGGCGAGGAGACCAACGTGGCGCAGTTCAAGGAGCTCGCGGACGCCGTCGGCGCGACGCTCGGATGCTCGCGGCCCATTGCCGATGCCGGCTGGCTCCCCAAGAGCCGCCAGGTGGGGCAGTCGGGCAAGACGGCAAGCGCGTGCAAGCTCTACATCGCGATGGGCGTGTCGGGAGCCATTCAGCATCTCGCGGGCATGAAGCACGTCTCGACCATCGTCGCGGTGAACTCGGATGCCGGGGCGTCCATCTTCAACGTAGCCAAGTACGGAGTCGTCGGGGACATCTTCGAGATTGCCGAAGAGTTGCGCCGGCTTTTCTAACGTCAAGGGGATTGGATGAACGCCACCGTGGAAGCGGCCGCCGAAGACTCCACCGCGAAAAATGCGGGCTTGGAGCGCGGCATCGATTGGACCGGCGCCTTTTGGGTGGCGAGCGGAGTACCGCCCCTGGTCTTGTTCTCCATCGGCGGGGTCGCGGCGACCGTCGGCAAGCTCTCTTGGGTCATCTGGATTGCTTCGATCGCGATGGGCTTCATTCAGTCGTTCACCTACGCCGAGATTGCGGGTCTCTTCCCCAACAAGGCGGGTGGCACCTCGATTTACGGCGCCATCGCCTGGGTGCGCTACGGCAAGCTGATCGCGCCAGTTTCGGTATGGTGCAACTGGTTCGCTTGGTCGCCGGTGCAGGCCACCGGTTCCGCGCTCGCGGCGGGCTACATTCTTGCCGGCCTCTACGCCCCCGACGCCCTGATCAACACCTGGCAGTGGACGCTGCTCGATCTCGGCATGATCAAGACGGGACTCACCCTGCGGATCAACGCCACGTTCATCCTTGGAGCGGTCATTCTGCTGGCGGTGAAATTCATCCAGGACGGCGGCATCCTGCGCTCCGCAAACATCACCAAGATCCTCGGAATCTCAGCGATGATTCCTCTCTTGTTGATCGGCATCGTGCCGATCATGACCGGCGACATCGTCAAGGCGAACCTCTTCCCGTTGGCGCCGCTGGCGCACGACGCCGCCGGCCTCGTCACCGTCGGCTCCTTTAACATGGCGGGCATCACGTTGTTTGCCGCGGGCATGTTCCTCGCCGCCTGGTCCACCTACGGATTCGAGACCGCCGTGTGCTACACGGGAGAATTCAAGAACCCCAAGACCGACACCTTCAAGGCGATTTTTTACTCGGGTCTGCTCTGCGTCGTGGTCTACACACTGGTGCCGTTCGCCTTCCAGGGCTACCTGGGCCTCGGCACCCTGGTGCACCCCGCGGTGATCGATGCGGCCGGCAATATCGTCACGCCGGCCGAGTACTCGGGCATGTTGGCGCCGGAAATCTATTCCGGCACGGGCGTCGCTGCGGTGATGGCGCGCATGGTGCATGCCGGTCAGTTGGTCGGAGTGATCGTCGTCATCATGCTGATTCTCGCCCTGGTGCTCTCGCTCATGACCTCCATGGCGGGATCGTCGCGCACGCTCTATCAGGCATCGCTCGACGGCTGGCTGCCGAAGTACCTCACCAAGGTGAACAAGCACGGCGCTCCCACCAACGCCATGCTGACCAACCTGGGATTCAATCTCGTGCTGCTGCTCCTGTCAGACACCGTGTTCATCATCGGCGCCGCGAACATCGGCTACCTCATCTACAATTTTCTCAATTTGAATGCCGGTTGGATTCATCGCATGGACCGCCCGCGTCAGGACAGGCCGTGGCGCGCCCCGTCGTGGATACTCGCCGCGGGCGCGGTGCTCTCGTTCGTGAACCTCGCCTTCATGGGTTTCGGCGCCGACGTCTACGGCTCGGGGACGCTGAACATAGGGCTTGTCTTCGCAACGCTGATCGTGCCCGTCTTCATCTACCGTCACTACATCCAGGACAAGGGCGTGTTCCCGCCGCAAATGTCGGAGGACCTTGAGATCGTGGACGGCGAGCGCATCGTGAACCGCGCCGGCCTCTGGCCCTACGCGGTGCTCGCACTCGGGATTGTGGTCGTCGCCGTGACCCATCACCTTGCGGTGTACTAGCCTGAAGGGTCCGTCATGCTCGTAACCGGCATCAAGAGTAAACCCGTCTACGCCCCGCTGCGCGCCGATACGGGCGGCCGCTACCACCTCATGTTGGGCAAAGGGATGGGTAACGTGGCGTTGATGCGGGTGCTGCGGGAACTCAGCTCCGCCACACCACAGGCTCTCGCGCGAACCCGCGTTCTGCTGATCCCGGCGGAATTTACACCGCTGACCAATGCCGGGACGGAATCCATGGGCGCCGCCGCGGCTGCGCCGGCCGGTGCCGCCGGGTCCGATGCACGGCCCGATGATTTCTCCGCGATGGGGCTCGAGGAGCTGCGCACGTTCACGGACGTGGCAACGTTGCTGCGGGAATTTCGCTCGCTCCTCGATACGGCCCTGATGGGCACGCGGCTCTACGTGGCGGGCCCGGAAAGCTTCATTGGACTCGCCATGAAGATCGCGCTCGAGTTCGACTTGAACAAGGACGAGATACGCGCCGAAGAGCTCGGCAGCAGCGCCCGGCGCGTCTACTGCATCCATTGCCGGGCGACGACCGAGGACGTGCGCACCAACATCGTACGCTGCGTCGACTGCGGCAGCTGGCTGCTGGTGCGCGACCATTATTCGCGGCGACTAGCCGCCTACATGGGTGTAATGGTCGATGCCGAGGCGCCCGGGGAGCTGCCGGAGATCAAGGAAGTGTTCCTATGAGCGAGGCCCAAACGCTCGAAGTCGAGGTGACGGCGATCGAGCAGGTCACGCCGTTGATCAAGCATTTCCAGCTGAGACCGGTTTTTGGGGAAAGCATGCCCGCCTTCTCCGGCGGCTCGCACATCGTGGTGGTGATGCGCACGCCGACGCGCGTCTACCGCAACCCGTATTCGCTGCTGAGTCCACCGCACCGCCTCGACGCCTACGAGATCGGCGTGCGACGCATGGAAGAATCGCGCGGCGGCTCGCATTTCATGCACGACCGGGTCCGCGTGGGCAGCCGGCTCGAGATCGCCCACCCGGTCAACCTGTTCGCGCTCGACAAGATCGCGCGCAAACACGTGCTCATCGCGGGCGGCATCGGCATCACGCCGTTCATGGCACATCTCGAGGACCTGCACGAGGAGCGCGTACCCTACGAGCTGCATTACTCGGTTCGCGGCCGCGAGCATGCCGCCTTTTTGCCGCGGATTCTCGAGCGCACGGGCGAGAGGGTGCGCATGTATTACGACAGCGAGGGGCAGAGCATCGATTTCGACGGCCTGCTGTCGAACCAGCCCCTGGGCACGCACGTGTACGTCTGTGGTCCGGCCGGCATGATCGACAAGGTGGCCGCCACGGCCCGCCAGTGGGGCTGGCCGGACAGCCATATTCACTGGGAACAGTTCAGCGCACCACCGGTGGGTGACGCGTTCGACGTGTTCCTCGCGCGCTCCAAGCTCACCGTGCACGTGGCCCCGGATCAGAGCCTTCTGGAGAGCATCGAGGCGCAGGGTGTCGAGGTGCCCTATCTTTGCCGGGGTGGTGTTTGCGGCTTTTGCCAGACCCGCGTGCTCGAAGTCGATGGGGAGCTGATTCACAACGATCATTTCTTGTCGGACGCCGAGAAGGCGAAGCGCAACACCATCATGCCGTGCGTGTCACGGGCACGCTGCAAGAGCCTGGTGCTCGACCTGTAGCCGCCTTGAACTTCGAGGAACGCACATGAGCGCCGTATTCAAGCCTCACGAAACTTTTAGAAATGACTTCACCTTCCGGAACTCCCCCGAGGCGATCCGGCGATTTCCACTGCCCTTCGTAGATGACCAATACATGTATTCGGTGAATATCGAGCCTCATACTGCGGGGCCCAAGGGCTCGGTGGTCGAGTTTGCCTTCGACGTGGACGAGCATTACGTCGCCGAATGCCGCGAGCGGGCGCTCGTGCTTGCCGCCGAGCCGCTGCGCTACCAGGCACTGCCGCACATGATGAGCGCGCAATGGGATTGTCTGGAGCTGATCATGGAATCGCTGGCGCGCGACTATCCCGTGCATTTCTCGCTCGCGAAGCGCGCGAATCGATGGCATTGGATCAACAGGCCGCTCGGCATCGACCAGGAATTCACCTTCGGTGATCCGTCGAGCCTGCCGCGCGAGCCGCTCGATTTCATCACCCGACAGGCGCAGGGCGACTTCGTGGTCATGGACCAGCGCGAGGGCGACCTCTGGACGGAGGCCGGCATGGTCACCACACCCGCCGACTGGTCGTTGGACTTCGACGTCGGCATGACTTTCAAGGAGTGGCACGGGCCGGTTCCCTTGGCGCACGAGCTCGGTGTGTTCGACAGGGCCCTCAAGTTTCTATTGAATCTGCGCCTCGGCCAGCCGGTGAGGCGGCTCAACTGGACCATGACGGTGAACCCGCGGCTCGACACTTCGCCCGAGAACTATCCGAAGTGGGGGCCGGATCGCACCACCGTGACCAAGCAAAACGCCGGCGATCTGGTGCATCTGCGGGTCGAGATGCAGGGACTGTGGCGCTTGCCGCGCAGCAATGCCGTGATGTTCGGGATTCGTTGCTATCTCATCAGCGTGCGTGAGCTCTCCACCATTCCCAAATGGGCGCGACGCGTACACAGGGCGCTCAAGGGCCTGCATCCCGCGCTCGTCGATTACAAGGGGCTGACGCGCTATCGGGACACGGTGGTCGAATGGCTGGCGCCCCTCGACGACGGCTCGCCCACCACGCCCGGAGCAGCACCGGACTAACGTCGCTTTCGTCGAGCCCGCAGCGCGCGCCATTGAGCGGCGCGGCGGCCAATTCAGGCGGCCCGCGCGGCAATTCGAGCGCGGGCCCGATTTTCAACAAAGATTGGAGACATTCATGGCACTCAGTTGGCGTCACTCGGTTTTAGCGGACCGGCATCGCGCCCTCGGCTCGAAGCTCGAGGATTGGAACGGCATGGGCACGGCTTGGACGTATTCGAAGGACATCGCCGAGGATCACGCCGCGATTCGCACCAAGGCGGCGCTCATGGACGTGTCGGGCCTGAAAAAACTTTATCTCGTGGGTCCACACGCCTCCGCCATCCTGAACTATGCGACCACCCGCGATGTGACCAAGATCTATCCGGGCAAGTCCGCGTATGCCTGCATGCTGAACGAGGCCGGTCATTTCATCGAGGATTGCATTCTGTACCGCCTGACACCGAATGCTTGGATGGTGGTCCACGGAAGCGGCGCCGGGCACGAGACCTTGACGAGCTACGCCATCGGCCGCAACGCCGCGGTGATCGTCGATGACGATCTGCACGATTTATCGCTGCAGGGGCCGCTTGCGGTCGACTTCCTGGCGAAGCACGTCCCGGGGATCCGCAGCCTGAACTATTTCCACCACATGCCGGCCATGCTGTTCAAGAAGCCCGTGACGATCTCCCGTACGGGCTACACCGGCGAGCGCGGCTACGAGATTTTCTGCAAGGGCGAAGACGCAGGGCTGATCTGGGACACGATCTTAAGCGAGGGCAGGCCGATGGGTATCATCCCCGCATGCTTCACCACGCTCGATTGGTTGCGCGTCGAGAGCTACCTGCTGTTTTATCCCTACGACATGTCCCAGATGTACCCCTTCGAGAAGGACCCGCCGGGCGACAGCTTGTGGGAGCTCGGCCTCGATTTCACCGTGAGTCCCGGCAAGAACGACTTCCGCGGCGCCGATGCGCACGCGCGCCTCAAAGGCAAGGAGCGCTTCAAGATCTTCGGGCTGCTGGTGGACGGAAAACTGCCCGCGGATATGGGCGATGAGGTGTACCAGGGGGGCAAAAAGGTTGGTGTGGTCACTTGCGCCATGGTATCGAGCCTCACCGGCAAATCGATGGCGATCGCGCGACTCGATGTACCGGCCGCTGTTCACGGCACCAAGCTGGAAATCCGCGGCAAGAGCCTCAAGGTTGCAGCCACGGCGCACACGCTGCCGTTCGACGATCCGGACAAGAAGAAGCGCACGGCGGTGGGTTGATTAATCCCCCCGCCACGCGGCCCGGCACGTGATGATCAGACCGTAGCCCGCTTGGCGGCGCGCGCGCGTGCCGCACGAATCGCTAGTCCCGCGAGCAGCAGGAGCGGCGCCCCGCTCAGTATTGCCGGGAGACCCGTTTGCGGCCAATGGTCCATCGCGAACCCGCCGAGGCTCGGGCCGATCACCCCGCCCGCGCAATACACCATCACGAACACGGTGTTCGCCGCGGCGAGCTCGGCGGCCGGGAATTGCTCGCCGAGCAGCGCGATTCCCTGGCTGTAGAACGCGTACAGCGTTCCGCCCCAGAGAAACAGCAGCAGACCGAGCCACGCCGGTGCATCGAGGCACACCGGCAGCAGCAGCGGACCCAGCGTGCTCGCGACCGCGCACCCGGCCAGGATCGCGCGCCGCCCGAAGCGGTCTGCGATCAGTCCGATGGGCATCTGGAGCACTACATTGCCGGCCATGAACACGGTCACCAGAGACAGGGCCGCCCGCTCGTGCATACCGGCGTGTAATCCGAACAGCGGCAGCAGCGCCAGATCCGCCGACTCGACCAGTCCGGCGACCAATGCGGCCAGCATCACGATGGGCGCGAACCGCAGCGTGCGGACAAGCTCCACGGGCGGGGCGCGGGTGCCGGCGACCGTCTTCACGTCTTGCAGCGCCATGATCGGCAGCAGCGTAGCCAGCAGGCATGCGGCACCGACCAGGAACGGCCGCCATCCTTCCGTCCCCGTGAACTCCAAAAGGATGGGACCGCCCACGATGCCGATCGAGAAAACCGTCCCGTAGAGCCCCATGACGGTGCCCCGCTCCGCATCGGCGCTCACCGTATTCAGCCAGATTTCGCTGCCGATCCAGCTCAGCCCGAGCACGCAGCCGGTGACGAATCTGAAGCACATCCACGGAGCGACCCCGGAAGCCGCCGGCATGAACGCCAGCACTACGGCGCCGGTCGAGATGCCGATGATCACGCTGCGTTTCAGCCCGAGTTGCCCGATCAGGCGGGGATACAGCGGTCCGCACAGGATGACCGCAATCAGACTCGCGGCAGTGACCGCTCCGATGGCGAGTGCGGAGCTTCCCGCGCGGCTCAAGGCCATGGCCATCAAGGGCGGTTGGAAGCCGAAGATCAATCCAACGCCGAGGCTCGAGGAAAGAATCGCCGCGAGCGTGAGACGGCGGCTCACGCCGATCAAGTGCCCGCTTCCGGAGCGTGCGGCGTGTGCCCCGCCCCGTCGGCGTGCATTCGGTCGTGAACGCTCGCCGATGCGCCCGCAAGTCGCTCTATCGCCGGCCGGCATAATCCATGCATCGTCATCCCCGTGCCCGTTCAAAGCGACGGCGCGGCCCCATGGCCGGCGTCGGTGCCTGTGGTTGAGGGTTCTCGGCACGCAACAAACTTGCGTGCTAGTAAACCCTATGCTACTTATCGACCAGACGGATCATATGCGATCCCGGCGAAACGGCGGCGGTGCGGCGATGCGAGAGGGGATCTTTCAGCAAGCCGGTAGCTCGTGCCGCGGCCTTGTTCATTTGAGGGAGACAAGTAATGAGAAGAAAATCATGCGCCGCGCAAGCGGCCCCGCCATCTCGTGTGAGCTCGCTCTTCGCCATCGTCTGCGCCTTGTTGATATGCGCGCCGGCCTTCGCCGATCCCGAGCCGGGCGGTCCGGCGGCGTCCCCCGCCGGTGAAGCACCTGCGCGCGGCAACGATCTGGAGGAGATCGTGGTCACCGCCGAGAAGCGCGATTCCACCGTGCAGGCCACGCCGATCAGCATGACAGCGTTGAGCTCGAGCGACCTTGCCGAGCAGAATATCGGGTCCATCCAGGACCTGGTCGGCGCCATACCCGGGATTTCGCTGCGCACCGCGGGCCCGGGCCAGACAGAGTACGAAATGCGCGGCTTGGGTTCTTCCGGCGGCTCCGTGGCGACGGTGGGCTTTTACATCGACGAGACCCCGCTGTCGGCTTCCGCGGTGGCGCTCAACGGCCGAACGGTCATCGACGCCGACCTGTACGATCTCAATCACACAGAGATTCTGCGCGGGCCGCAGGGCACCTTGTACGGCGCCGGATCGATGGGCGGCACCATCAAGCTGGCGACCAATCAGCCGAAGCTCAATACGCTGGAGGGCTCCGCGGCGGTGGATGCCTCTCAAACCACCGGTGGCAGCACCAACGGCCGCGGCAGCTTGATGCTGAATCTTCCGATCGGCGACATCGCGGCATTCCGCTTCGTGACGACGGACAAGTACATCAGCGGCTGGATCGACCGCAAGGTGATCGCGCCGGGCGACTTTCCGTACCCGACGAATTTCGGTAACTGCGGCGTCTATTACTGCAACCGCGGGGCCGTCCAGAACGCGCCGGTCGCCGACAACATCACCGGCTCGAATCTCGAGCGCTTCATTTCCTCGCGCGGATCCTTGCTGGTCCAGCCGATGGATACCTTGTCGATCACCGGTAACTTCATGTATCAGCGCATCGATGCCGATGGTTACAACAACTATCAGTCCCCTCCCGGATGCTGCGCGATCTATCAGCCGTACGACATCAAGGAGCCCTACTACGACTCTTTCCATCTGTGGAGCCTGAAGGTCAGCTACGACATGCCCTTCGCAAACTTGACGTCCGCATCGTCCTATTGGAAGCGCGACGTATACCAATCGACGGACTCGACCGAAGCTCTGCAGAACATCTTCAATTACACGCAGTTTGTACCGAACCTGTACGAGGACAACGATACGACCTGGCAGGTTGCCCAGGAATTGCGCCTCACCTCGCGGGGTGACAGCGATTTTCAGTGGGTGGGCGGTCTGTACTATTCGAATTTGCACTCGGGCTACATCACCAAGAACCAGGCCGTTGGGTTCGTTACCACCCCGGCCTGTCCTTACGGCGCTGGTCCCACGGCAGGCAGCTGCCCCGTGGGTTCACAGTTCACCTACGGAGCCATCGCGGGTTACAACCCCCAAGGCCTCATGTTCAACGACAACAATCCGAACATACTCTCTCAGAAGGCGGTGTTCGGCGAGGCGAGCTACAAGTTCACGCCCACCCTGAAGCTCACGGCAGGGCTGCGCTTCTATAAATTCGACATCAGCAACGAGGCGAATCAGCGCGGCCTCGGCACGGCCACCGGGAATGCCACACCCACCATTGCCAGTGCGTCCGGAACCAATACCAGCTTGCTGCCGAAGCTGAACCTGTCCTATGAACCTTCGCCGGATCTAACGCTATACAGCACGCTCGCCAAGGGTTCCCGACCGGGCGGCGTCAATCTGCCGATCCCTTTGAGCCCGAGCAGCTTCTACTACTGCGGGGGCCCCGCGCCCGGCACCATTTATTCGGCCGGCAGCGGTCCGAGTTATTTGACCAATCAGCCCTCTTACTATGCCCCCGACGACATCTGGAGCCTCGAATTCGGCGAGAAGGCCAAACTCGACGATCGGCGCTTCACGGTCAATGCGGACGTCTTCTACGTGAAATGGCACAACATCCAGCAGCTGATCGTGCTCTCCTGCGGCTATCCCTACAATACCAACGTGGGCGATGCCAAATCCTATGGGCCGGAACTCGAAATGGCGGCGAAGATCACCGATGGGCTCACCGTTGATTTGTCCGGGGCGTACACCCAGGCCTACATCAGCGAGCCGAGAGCCATCCTGGGGCTTAGCTTGCCCCTGGGCACACCGGGCGTTCCGGTCTATGCGGGACAGCGCATCACCAATATTCCCAAGTACACGGGCGACCTGGCCTTGAGCTACGAGTCGATGCTTCCCCAAAGCTATCAATTCAAGTTCCGCATCGCAGAGTCCTATGTCGGTCCGACGCAGGATACGGCCTATTACCGCGAGACCTTGGGGCCCTACGGCCTGTTGGACTTCAGGACGGGAGTGGGCAAGGACGCCTGGCAGTTATCCGTGTTCGGCACCAATATGACCAACAAGCACGCGGCGCTCACCATCGACAACACCGTTTTCGCTTGGCAGCAGCCGACGATCACGCGCGTCTCCACCAATCAACCGCGCACCGTCGGCCTTGGCTTCGAGACGAAATTCTGAATCAGCGTGTAGCTCGAAACGATCGATGACCGTACCGGGGGGCGCAAGCCCCCCGGTTTCTCGTATGATGAAGCGCAGCGCAGGTCCGGGTGTTCAAACCTCGGAGGGTATGTTTACGTGACCGTCCATTCTGGCAAGGCGATCGACCACGACGCCGAGCAGCTTCGAGCGTTGGGATACGAATCGCATTTCGACCGAACCATGTCGAAATGGGAAAATTTCTCGTTGGGATTCACCTACCTCTCGCCCGTGGTGGGGGTTTACAGCCTGTTCGCCTTCGCACTCGCGGCCGGCGGACCGCCGATGTTCTGGTGGTATCTGATCGTCGGTGTGGGCCAGATGTTCGTCTGTCTCGTATTCTGCGAGGTGGTCTCTCAGTTCCCCATCTCCGGCGGCCTGTATCCGTGGGCGCGGCGCCTGGTCGGCAAGCGCTGGGCATGGATGGCCGGTTGGATCTATGGCTGGGCCCTGCTGGTCTCCATCGCTGCCGTGGCGACCGGCGGTGCGCCGTTCGTCGCACAACTCCTGGGCTTCGCCGTCACCCCCGCGAACACCACCGCCATGGCGCTGGCGATGATCGTCTTGGCGACGGCGTGCAACGTGAGCGGCACCCGCCTGCTCGCACGCGTGGCCATGTTCGGCTTCATTTGCGAGCTGATCGGCGCCATTGCGGTCGGCGGCTATTTGTTGCTGTTTGCGCGCCATCACCCGTTCAGCGTGCTGTTCGACACCTTCTCCATTCGCAGCCCGAGCGGCAGCTACGTACCGGCGTTTCTTGCCTGCGCACTCGCCGCCATGTTCTGCTACTACGGTTTCGAGGCCTGCGGCGACGTTGCAGAGGAGACTCCAAATGCCAGCCGCATGATCCCCAAGGCCATGCGCATGACCATCTACGTCGGCGGCGCGGCAGCGATGCTTGTTTGTGTTGCCCTGATCCTCGCGGTGCCCGACATGAACGCCATCCTGTCCGGGAAGGACACCGATCCCGTGGCAACGATTCTCCGCTCAGCCATGGGCGAGATCGGCTTTCGCGCCGTGCTCGCCGTGGTTCTCGTGTCGTTCATCTCCTGCTGCTTGAGCATGCAGGCTGCCGCGAGCCGCCTGCTGTTCGCCTATGCGCGCGATGAGATGATCGTCGGCAGCAAGCTTTTGAGCCGCATATCGCCCCACACACACGTACCCGTGGCATCTTTGGCTGTGGCGGGCCTGGTCCCGTCCCTGATCGCGCTCGGTGGTCTTTGGCTGCAAAATGCCGTCGCCACCATCATCAGCTTCGCCTCGGTCGGGATCTATATGGCTTTTCAGATGCTGGTGCTCGGGGCGTTGATCGCAAGATCGAAGGGTTGGATACCGACCGGTCCCTTCACGCTCGGTCGTTGGGGATGGCCGGTGAATCTCGTCGGGTTCGCCTACGGAATGAGCGCGATTTTCGACATGATGTGGCCGAGGGCCCCGCAGGATCCCTGGTACAGCAACTACGGGATGATTGTGACGGCGGTCGGGGTGATCGTGCTCGGAACCGTGTACCTGCTCAGCGCAAAGCCGTACGAGCGGGGCAACGCGCCTGCCGGTGATGCGCATCGGCCCCGGGCTGGGACCGCCCGCAGCGTCGCGGCCCCCGTCGACGCGTAGGTAAAAATTGTCCCGGGCGCCGGCAGTCCGGGCCGTTGGCCGTCCCGGGCGCTGGCTGGTCCCGGTCGTCTCAGGGCTGATGCACTGGCCCTCGCCCCGCCTATCCGCTACCGTGAACGCGCGAACGTCGACGCAGAAGACCGACTGAAGACACCAGAAAGGGATTAGCAATGGCGCAGGCGAATACAACCTCGGCAGATCCTGCCACGGCGATCCCCGCGGTCCCGGCGACGCACACGAACGAGCTCAGCCGTTCGCTCAAGGGACGGCATCTCACCATGATCTCGATCGGCGGGATCATCGGCGCGGGATTGTTCGTGAGTTCGAGCACTGCGATCATTGCCGCGGGGCCTGCGAGCTTCGTGAGCTACGCCATCTGCGGATTCTTGATTTTGCTGGTGATGCGCATGCTGGGCGAGATGGCGACGTCCATGCCCCACGTCCGCTCTTTCACGGAGTTCGCGCGCGCGGGGCTGGGCGACGGCGCGGGTTTCGTGGTCGGCTGGCTGTATTGGTACTTCTGGGTGCTGGTGGTTCCCGTGGAGGCCATCGCGGGCGCCAAGATTTTGCAGCACTGGTTGCCGGCGTTTTCGCCGCTGCAGATAGGCCTCGGGCTGATGACCGTCATGACCTGCGTCAATCTCATGTCCGCGCGCTCTTATGCGGAGTTCGAGTTCTGGTTTGCGTCCATCAAAGTGGCCGCCATCATCGTCTTCATCGTCATCGCCGCCTCGTTCACCTTTGGCTGGACTTCGCCGCATGGCGCCACCTTCGGCAACCTCACGGACTTCGGGGGATTCGCTCCACGCGGCTGGATTGCGGTGCTCGCCGCAGTACCCACCGTTTTCTTCGCCATGACGGGCGCCGAGATCACCACCGTCGCCGCGGCGGAGTCCGCGCAGCCGGAGCGAGCAGTCGCACGCATGGGAGCCGCCGTGATCTGGCGGATCCTGGTGTTCTACGTGGCCTCGATCTTCCTGATCGTCTCGGTCACCCCGTGGAACAACGTGCGCTCGGGCGAGTCGCCGTTCACCCTGGCGCTTAACGCAATGCACGTGCCCTGGGCGCCCGAAATCATGAGCGTCATCATCCTCACCGCCGTGCTTTCGTGCCTCAACTCCGCGTTCTACGTGAGTTCCCGCGTGCTGTTCATCCTCGCCGACCGCCGCGATGCGCCTAAGGTGCTGGTGACCTTGAATTCGAGACGCGTTCCCGTGGTCTCGGTGCTCATGGGCTCAGTGGCCGGGTTCCTTGGCATCATTGCAGCCACCGAGGCGCCCCAGGCGGTGTTCGATTTTCTCGTGAGTTCCTCGGGCGCTCTGATCGTCTACGTCTACATGACCATCGCCGTCGCGCAAATCGCGTTGCGCAGGCGCCGTGAGCGCTCCAACGCACAGCAGCCGCCGGTGGTCATGTGGCTCTTTCCGTGGCTGAGCTACGCGGCCATCGCCGCCATGGCGGCAGTCCTGATCGCCATGGCGTTCACGCCGGGTTCGCAACAGGATTTCAAGGCGAGCGCCGTGACCTTGGTGGTCGCCATCGCGGCCTATTTCGTTGTCCGGCGGGTTCGCCAGCCTACAAGCGCATGAGCTTAAGCCGAAAGATCATTTCACTCGGCGGACGATCCGTCGGATCATGATTGTGCGGCCATGATTGCGGTCGCCTCACTTTTCAAATTCTGTGTCAAGTGAAAAAAATTGGATGCACCCCTACAAACTATCGCGTGTGGGTCCGTCAGTTTTTGGCAGTATGAAGTGGTCTTCGTGTCGTGACTGACGTGAAGGCAGACAAGGTTTAGGAAGTCTCGTACCGGCAAGCCAGCCAACTCCCCCGTCGGTGCGATAATCCGGCGGCGTGGGCACCTCGATAGGACCCACGCCGTTTTTTATTGCCTC
>Ga0182030_10000501_pt1 | contig 73992 bp, 68 predicted proteins | sample 812S3MmetaG_FD_121299 | JGI IMG/M metagenome (GOLD analysis project Ga0182030, IMG submission 121299) | Permafrost microbial communities from Stordalen Mire, Sweden - 812S3M metaG (Illumina Assembly) | ecosystem: Environmental > Terrestrial > Soil > Wetlands > Permafrost | place: Sweden...
AAGTACATCGCCTCCCAGCAGAGGAAGTCGTACCAGGAGCGAGAGGCCTCCTTGTAAAACGGGTAGTACGCGCCGAAGTCCGGCTGCCGCGACACGACGAGCAGCAGCGGGAGCACGATGCCGAGGAAGAGGGCGTAGATCCACGCGTGCTTGAGGAAGCCGCGCGCGCGGAGTCCCATGTCGAGCAGCGAGTCCTCGCGGAAGCAGAGCTTCCAGATGGGGAACGGGATGACGTACCCGAAGATGCGCGCGAAGGCCCACCAGCCGAAGCCGTAGAGATCGTCGAACTGGGCGAGCTTGATGGTCTTCGGATGGAGGACGTCCATCCGCGCGAGCCAGGGGCGGATGCCCGACTGGTAGAAGGCCTGCCCGCCGTACGACTCCTGGAGCGTCAGGATGACGGCGCACATGGCGAGCGCGACGAAGGGGCGAAGGTCGGTCTTGCCCTCGGCCTTGAGCTTCGTCCGCCAGGCGAGGGCGTCGTCGTCGAGCTCTCGCCACGTGTCGCGGAAGAACCACCACAGCGCCGGCAGGAGGATGAGGAGGGCCGGGATGGGGATGACCGGCTTGATCGTCTCGAGGAAGGAGCTGAACCCGCCGGCGTCGGGGGCCAATGAAGGCGGATCCAGCGTCAAAGCACGCGGAGACTAGGATGGCGAGCCGGGGATTGCTACATCACACCTCCCATCCCCATGAGCGACGACAAGGCGACGAGCCCCACCAAGCTGCCCAACTTCGTGCTCGAGGCCGTCGAGAGCGACGTCGCCGCCGGCAAGAACGGCGGGAAGGTGACGACGCGCTTTCCCCCCGAGCCGAACGGGTACCTGCACATCGGCCACGCCAAGGCCATCTGCCTCAACTTCGGCATCGCCGAGGCGGTCCCCGGCGCGACGTGCAACCTCCGCTTCGACGACACGAATCCCAGCACGGAGGAGGACGAGTTCGTCCGCTCGATCCAGGACGACGTGCGCTGGCTCGGGTTCGACTGGGGCACGCACCTCTACTTCGCGTCGGACTACTTCGAGAAGCTCTACGCCATCGCCGAGCGCCTCGTGACCGAGGGCAAGGCATACGTCGACAGCCAGTCGATCGAGGAGATGCGCGCGGGACGCGGGAGCTTCTACCAGGCCGGCCACGTGAGCCCGTTCCGCGACCGCACCGTGGGCGAGAACCTCGACATGCTGAAGCGGATGCGCGCCGGGGAGTTCCCCGACGGCGCGCACGTGCTCCGGGCGAAGATCGACATGCAGTCGCCCAACCAGAACCTGCGCGATCCGGTCATGTACCGCATCAAGCGCGAGCACCATCACCGGACGGGCGACACGTGGTGCATCTATCCGATGTACGACTTCGCCCACGGGTACTCCGACGGCCTCGAGGGGGTGACGCACTCCGTCTGCACGCTGGAGTTCGAGAACCACCGGCCGCTCTACGACTGGTTTCTCGACCAGACCCCCGAGGTCGTCCCGCGGCCGCACCAGACCGAGTTCGCGCGCCTGAACGTCACGTACATGACGCTCTCCAAGCGCAAGCTGAAGCAGCTCGTCGACGGCGGGCACGTGAAGGGCTGGGACGACCCGCGGATGCCGACGCTCGCGGGCCTGCGACGACGCGGGTACACGGCGGAGGCGATCCGCGCGTTCTGCGATCGCATCGGCGTGTCCAAGCGCAACAGCTTCGTCGACGTGACGCTGCTCGAGCACGCGGTGCGCGAGGACCTGAACGCGCGCTGCCGGAGAGCGATGGGCGTCGTGCGACCGCTCCGCGTCGTGCTGGAGAACTACCCCGAGGGGCAGGACGACGCGTTCGAAGCACCGTGGGTTCAGGACGACCCGAGCCAGGGCGGCCGCTCGGTGCCGTTCTCGCGTGTGCTCTTCGTGGACCGGGAGGACTTCGCCGAGGTGCCGCCGAAGGGATGGTTCCGGCTCTCGCCGGGGGCGGAGGTGCGCCTGCGGCACGCGTGCATCATCAAGTGCGAGCGCGTGGTGAAGGACGCCGAGGGCGAGGTGGTCGAGCTCCGCTGCTCGTGGGACCCGGACTCGCGGGGCGGGAACGCGAAGGACGGACGCAAGATCAAGGGCACTCTCCACTGGGTGTCGGAGAAGCACAGCGTGCCGGCGGAGGTGCGCCTCTACGACCGGCTCTTCAAGACCGAGCACCCGGGCGAGGAAGAGGGGCGCGACTTCCTGGAAGACCTGAACCCCACGTCGACCGAGACGCTCACGGGCCGCGTGGAGCCGGCGCTAGCCAGCCTGGCGCCGGGGGAACGCGTGCAGCTCGAGCGGGTCGGCTACTTCTGCGCCGACGTGGACTCGAAGCCGGGCGCGCTGGTGCTGAACCGCACCATCGGCCTCAGGGACTCGTGGGCGGCGAAGCAGGGGAAGTGAGGCGAGCCACCGCGCGGTCCTTTCCGAGGATCGCGATGACGTCGTAGAGGCCCGGGCTCGCCGTTCGCCCGGTGAGGGCCACGCGCGCCGCCTGCGCCACGTCCTTGATCTGGAGCCCGCGCTCGGCGAGCCACGCGACGACGCGCTCCTCGAGGGCCGGCGCAGTCCACGGCTCGGTCTTCTCGACGACGGCGGCGAAGTCGCGGAGCATCGGCGCGCTCGCGGGAGTGAGGAACTTGGTGGCGGCGGCGGGATCGACGACCGGCGCCTCGCGGAAGACGAAGTCGAGCCGGTCGGCCGCGTCGACGAAGGTCGTCGCCCGCTCGCGGATGAGCGGGACGGTCTGCTTCACGCGCTCCCGATCGAGCCCCGGCAAGCCGCGCGCGACGAGGAACGGCATCAGGCGGTCGGCATACTCGTCGTCCCCCATCAGCCGCGCCGTCTTCAGGTGCTCGTGGTTGATGGCGAGGAACTTCTTCGCGTCGAACTTGCCGTCGCTGCGGTTGCAGTGCTCCCAATCGAACGCCGCGACGAGCTCGTCGAGGGAGAACACCTCCTGGTCGCCGTGCGACCAGCCGAAGCGCGCGAGGTAGTTCAGCACCGCGCGCGGCGAGTACCCCTGATCGCGGTACTCGGTGACGCTCACGGCGCCGTGCCGCTTGCTGAGCTTCTCGCCGTTCTGGGCGAGCATCATCGGCAGGTGGGCGAACTCCGGCGTCTTCGCGCCGAACGCCTCGTAGAGCAGGATCTGCGGGGGCGTATTGACCATGTGGTCGCGCCCGCGGGCGACGAGCGTCATCCCCATGGAGATGTCGTCGACCACGACGCCGAAGTTGTAGAGCGGCACGCCGTCGCTCCGGACGAGGACGAAGTCCTGCTGGGCGGCGTTGGGGGTCGTGATCTCGCCGAACACCTTGTCGACGTAGGTGACGCTGCCGCTCTCGGGGGCGAGGAAGCGCACGACGAAGGGGAGGCCCGGCTCGTCGGTCCGCGTGCGGCAGGTGCCGGGGTACTTGAAGGTGGCCTTGGGGTCGCGCGCCTTGAGGTCGTTGCGGGCCTTCTCCAGGTCCTCGCGGGTGCAGTAGCAGCGGTACGCCTTGCGCTCGCGAACGAGGCGCTCGCTCCACTCCTTGTAGAGAGGGAGCCGCTCCATCTGCGTGTACGGCCCGTGCGCTCCGCCGACCTCGGGCCCCTCGTCCCACGTGAGGCCGAGCCACTTCAGCGAGTCGAAGATGACGCGCAGGCTCTCGGGGGTGCTGCGCTCCTGGTCGGTGTCCTCGATGCGGAGGACGAACGTTCCCCCGGTCTTGCGAGCCCAGAGCCAGTTGAAGAGCGCCGTGCGCACCCCGCCGATGTGCAGATACCCGGTGGGCGACGGCGCGAAGCGGACGCGCGTGCTCATGGGGGGACGAAGTAGCACGTTCCACCGGCGCCCCGGTAGCGGTTGGGGGCGGATGGCGTCGGGCCTCAGAGGCCGATGACGCGGTCAGCTTCCCGTCGAGCCTCGTCGCGGATGTGGAGCTCCACGGCGGCGGCGTCGACGGGATCGTGGTGGGCGATGCGCGCGCGCGTGCCTCGGTCCTCCCGCACGCGAAGCGTGACGACGCGCAGCGCGCTCTCGATGCGCTGGAGACCGAGGACGCTGGAGGAGAGGTCGCTGGCCAGGCGCTCGGCCTCGGCCTGCTCGGCGGTGAGCCACGCCAGAGCCTCGGCGGCCTCGGGGGAGCTCGAGCGGGCGTAGGCGTCCCTCTTCCGATCGAGGGCCCCGCGGTCGATGTGCGAGAGACGACTCGCGCACGCGCGGCGGGCATCGTCGAGCTCGTAGGCCCGGGCGAGCATCGAGCGGACCTCGGAGCGGAGGCGATCGAGGGAGGAGTCCCCGTGAATGGCGCGGAGGGCGAAGCGAGCGGCGGCGCGGACGCGGCCGAGCGCGGTGTGAGAACGACGGCGGAGCCATCGCGCGAAGAGGAGCGAGAGACCGACGGCGACGATGAGCGCGCCGACGACGGTGACCTTGCCGACGAGCTCGGGCGAGGCCAACGGCACCGGAGCGGCGATCACCCCCTCCAGCTCGACCCCTCCGTGGAGCGTGGCGGCGAGCTCCCCCTGCGTGCGCAGCCGCTCGTGGGCCAGCGCCGCCATCCTCGGCACGAGACAGGGCGACGACGCTCCCACGGCTGCGCACGACACGCCGACTTCCCCGGTGGAGGCCAGCACGTACTCGTGGCGCTCCGGGTGTTGCTCGACGAGCCGTAGTCCCCCCGACGCGAGATCGAAGAGGCCCCCCGCCCGGGACGCGCCCGGCGAAAGACCGTCCCACTGCATCGCCGCGTCGAACGAGCTCCCGTCGACCGACGTCGTCACCAGGCCGCGCACGACCACCTGCGCCCCCGGAGCGAGCGCCAGCGACGTGACGCGATCGAGCGGCACCGGCGTCGGCATCACAGATACCCGTAGCCCGAGCCACGCAGCATCACGACGAGCGGCAGCGGATCGTGGATGGACGCGTCGCCGCCGACCGCGTTCGCGAGGCGCACGAGTCGCGCCCCGTCGTCGGCGAGCATCGGCTCCTTCAGCGAGTCCGACGCCTTCGCGAGCACCGTGGCGCGCTCCTCCAGCTCCGCGTGGGCTCCGGCGCGGTCGCCGCGGTCCACGCGCTCGGCCGCGTCGAGGATCGTCTCCCCGGCGCTGAACGCCAGCACCATCCGCTCGACGCTCGCGACCTCCGTCGTGGCGCTCTCCGCGTCGCTCGCCGCCCAGCGCATCTTCACCGGGACCTCGCGGGTCACGTTCTTCGAGAGCAGGCGGTCCTTGTACCGGACCTCGACGCTCGCGATGCTCCGCTCGCCCGCCCCCGACGGCAGCGCCAGGGTGATGATCGTGGCGTGGCGGTCCGCGCGGGCGAAGGCGGGGATGAAGAAGCGCATCCCGCCCGCGGCGTCGATGTCGCGGTCGCCCGTGATGCCGTGCTTCTTCTCGCGCTGGTCGATGGCCACCTCCTGCGCACGCACGGCCACCGCCTCGGCCGAGGACAGCTCGCTCGAGCCGAAGACCCGGGTAGCGCTGACGTCGGGACGCAGGCGAACGCGGAGCTCGACGGCCGTCGCCACGGGTTGCAGGCGGGCGTCTATCTCGCGGGCCAGCGCCGGGGCGATCTGCGACGAGTCGGCCAGGTAGTAGTACCCGCCCGCGCCGCGGTCCGCGATGCGGCTCATGAGCGCGGCGTCGAAGTCGCTGCCGAGACCGAAGGCGCTGGTCTGCACGCCCTCCTGGAAGGCGCCGGCAGCGCGCTGCGCGAGGCGCTGCGGATCCGTGTCGCCGCCGTTGGCGTGTCCGTCGGAGAGCAGCATCACGATGCGGACCGCGTCTGCGGGGATGCCCGGGGAGTGGGCCTGGGCATACGCGAGGTCGAGACCCGACGAGATGTTGGTCCCCCCGTCCGCGTGGACGCCGTGGATGCGCTCCAGCGCCTGCGCGCGTCGCGGACCGAGCGGGCCGTCGGCGACGAGCAGGTGGGCGGTGTCCGAGAAGGTCACCATCGAGAAGTCGTCCGTCGGCGCGAGCTTCTCGACCACCGCCTCGGCGGCCTTGCGCGCGTCGTCGATGGCCGGGCCGCTCATCGAGCCGCTCGTATCGAGGACGATGTGCACCGAGAGGGGCGCACGCGAGGGCATCCTGTCGCTGGAGACGAGCGCGACGCGCAGGTTCATCGCGCCGCCTCCGGGACCGACGGCCGCCCGCTCCGTCTCGACCGAGACCGCGAGGGCGCCGTCGTCGGGGCGTGCGAGCGCGGGGGCGTAGCGGGCTCCGAAGTCGCCGACGAGGTCCTTGTAGGTCGCCGGGATCTGCCCGCGCGCGACGGCGGAGTCGAACGCGGCGAGCGCGGCGCCCCCGGGACGGTACGTGGTCGCGTAGCGCGCGTTCGGGTCGAGGCGCGCTGCCGGGAGGGTGGTCGGGTCGCCGGGAGAGGGAGCCGGCGAGGCGAAGCCGCCGTTGCCGGGATCCGGCGCGGACGACGCTTGCGGCAGCGGCCCCATGACGCCGTACTGGGCGGCGCGAGGCGACGGATTCCCCATCGAGCCGCTCTCGCCCCGGGCGCGCGTGCCCGTTCCTCCGCCCTTGTCGTCGGCGGGGCCGGCCGTCGCGACCGCCTGCGGGTTCACTGTCTCGCTTTCGTCGGGCGCCGCCTTGCGCGACGTCGAGTCGCACGCGCCGCACGCCGCCGCGAGAACGCACATCACCACCACGGCGCGCACGGGCGCGCCCCTGTCTTCGACCCTGCTCATGGCCAGCTCCTTGGGCGGCACGCCGCTGCGCGCCCACCGCGTGCATTCGACGAACGTCCCGGAGGAAGGATCTCTTCCGGGGCCGGAAAGTTCCCGCCGTGCTTTGGTATCCTGCCTGCTCGACCTCGAGCGACGTGACTCCGTGAGCGATCCCCACCCCCTTCTCGGCAAGACCTCGCAGGCCCTGCTGGTGATGCTGGCCGTGCTCGCGATCCCTTACGCGAGCCCGCGCCTCCGCTCGCTGCGCATCGCCCGGGCCGCCTGGGACTACACAGAAGAGGCGGAGACCCAGCGTGCCCCGCCGCCCGCGCCGGCCGCGGCAGCGAGCGGGGAGCAGGCGCTCCCGGCGTCCGAGAACACGCCGACGGTGAACAACGCGCTCCCCTCGGAGTCGAGCGGAACTCTGCCCGACATCGATCCCGACGTCCGCCCGACGCTCCGCACGGTGGCCATCGACGATCCCGGCGGCCACACGCTGGACGCATTCTTCGCGCGCCTCGCCCGCACCGACCGCAAGGAGGCCGGCGCCGTGACGCGCATCCTCCACTACGGCGACTCGACCATCGCCAGCGACTACATCTCGGGCACCGTGCGCCGGCGCATGCAGACGCGCTTCGGCGACGCCGGCCATGGCTTCATCCTCATTGCCAACCCCTGGGAGTGGTACTTCCACAACGACGTGCTCCACGCCTCCGACGGTGAGTGGAAGGCGAGCCGCCTCGCGGGACCCGTCGCGCCCGACGGGCTGTACGGCCTCGGGGGCGTGTCGTTCACGAGCTACGGCGGCGGCGTCGCGTGGTTCGGGACGGCGACGCACGGCGACTTCGGCCGGCACGTGTCGCGCTTCGACCTCTACTACCTCGAGCAACCGGCGGGCGGCGACGTGGAGCTCGGTGTGCGCGGCCTGGCGCCCGAGCGCCTCTCGACACGAGGGGACACGAAGACGTCGCGCATCCATTCGGTCCACGTCGACGACGGCGAGGCGAAGCTCACCGTGAAGGCGATGGGCGGCGGCCCGGTGCGCCTCTTCGGTGTGGCGCTCGAGCGCGACCAGCCCGGCGTCGTGTACGACGCCCTCGGCTCGCACGCCGCCATGGCCGTGTACTGGCAGCGTCAGGACCACCAGCACTGGAAGGACCAGCTCGCGCTCCGCGACGCGGCGCTCGTCGTCTTCCAGTACGGCACGAACGAGAGCGACCTGTGGAAGCTCGATCGCGACGACTACGAGAAGGCGCTGGCGGGGCTCCTCGACGAGCTCCGCGACTCCGCGGGGGGCGCATCGATCCTCGTCGTCGCGCCGCTCGATCGCGCCGAGGACAAGGGCGGGCGCCTGGTGACGAAGAGCGTGATCCTCGATCTCGTGACCATCCAGAAGCGCGTGGCGCTCGCGCACGGGGCGGCCTTCTGGAACACGTTCGACGCGATGGGAGGAGAGGGCTCGATGGCGCGCTGGGTGAAGGCCAAGCCCCAGCTCGGCGGCGGAGACCTCACGCACCCGACGCCGCTCGGCGCCGAGGTGCTCGGCGACATGCTCAGCGACGCGCTGATCGCCGGCTTCGAGCGCTACAAGACTTCATCGCCGCCACCTGCCGCGAGCGCAGGCGACCGCTGAGCGTCAACGGGTCGCGGCTCCCCACGTGTGCTGCGCGCTCGTCGGCGGGAGCCCTCGCTGGGCGCGCCACTCGTCGTAGGCGTGCATGAGGTCCCCGGCGAAGGTCGTCGCCACCTGGGCATATCCGGTCCGCGTGAGGTGCACGCGATCGCGCTGCGCGCGCGACTCGCGCTCGGCCGCCCAGGCGACGATGCTCCCCACCCCGCCCATCGCCTCCTGCTGGTCGTAGAACCCGCAGCCCGCCGCCTCGGCGACCTTCCGCTGCACGGCGACGATCTCGGCGACCCGGGGCAGCGAGTGCCAGTCGTCCTGCCCCTTCGTGTGCCGCGCGAGATCCGGCGGCCCGAGAAGAAGACACGACGACGTCGGCGCCGCGCGCGCGATGCGCCCGAGGAAGTCCACCAGCTTGCGCGCGTACTCGGTGTCGGTCAGGCCAGGCTCCAGCGCCTCGTTCGTGCCATAGGCGACGACGACGAAATCCGGCGAGGCGTGGCGCAACTGCTCGGCGAAGTGCGCCTCGTTCCAGCGCAGCGGGGTGAAGATCTGCGCCCCGTTGATGCCCAGCGCGTCCACCACCACCCCGGCCTCGGGGCGGTCCAGCGTCATCCCGAAGACGCGCACGTCGCCGTCGCCCACCGTGCGAAGCTCCACCTGGTGCGGCGCGTCCGCCACATCGAAGGCAAACCAGCCCGTGCCCGCCAGCGGCGCCTGGGTCGCCACGCGGCCGGCGCGCGCGCCGTCGATGAACACGTCGAAGCTGCCGCCGCGAGGGTCCTTGCCGTAGTCGAGCTCGATGTGCGACGAGCGCGCGGCGATGTCGGTCCACGCGCGCCCTCCGGCCTTGGACGCGGCGATGCCGATGCCGAGCAGCCCGTAGCACCCGTCGATGCCCGTGAACGTCTTGTCCTTGTGAAACTTGACCTTCGTCGCCTCGAACTCCTTCGTCATCCCGCCGCGGACGCCGTCCTGCACGTAGCTCTTCCAGGGCTTGCCGACGGACACGAAGCCGCGACCCCCATCTCCGAAGCGGGCCTGGAGCGCGCGCCGGAAGACGGCGACTCCGAGGTCGCTCGCGGTGTGCGAGTCGCCGTACTGGAGGATGTGGACGTCGTCGTGCGCATGGCCGTCGTCGAGCTTCGCCAGCGACTCGAAGAGGTGCGTCAGCCGGTTCGGTCCCTGGAGATGCCCGACCGGCGCGGTCGAGAGCGGAGCCTCGCCGTCGGGAGGGCTACCGGGCGCAGGGACGGCGCTCGCCAGGAGCGGCGGCTGGGTCGCGGCGGCTCCTTCCGGCTCCGCGTCCGCGTGCGCCACCCGCGGCGCATCGACCATCTCCGGCGGAGTGAGCGCGCCCGGCGACCGAGGCGCGGCGTGCCCCTCCCCGCATCCGACGACGAGGGCCAGCGAGGCCAGGAGGAAGCGCGACCGCACGACGACGCGATCGTGGCACGCCGCGGAGAAGGGACGCAAATCGACCGTGAGCCGGGCGCGTTGGAGGTAGCGTTGCCGCGTGGTCGACCTGGGCCCTCGCGCGCGCGTGGCGTTCGCCGCCTGCTGGATCGTCGGGCAGGCGACGCTGGTGCTCGCCGCCGCCACCCGGGCGGACCCTGTCTTCGGGTTTCGCATGTTCCCGGAGGCGTCGACGCTGGAGATTCACCTCTCGCGCGAGGTCGGCGGGCGGATGGTCCCGGCGGTGGGCGGCGAGTGGAGCGCCCGGGACGCCGAGGGACAGCTCCGTCACTTCTCGTGGCACGACCGCGTCCGCGATCCCGTTCTCTCGTCGATCGACGCCCGCGTCTTCGCGTCGTACGGCGTCGACGCGCAGCTCGCGCGACTGCAGCGGGCGCTCGACGACGTCGCCGACCACGTCCCCGAGGACGGCGAGACCGTGCGGCTGCAGGCCGACGTGCTGGTGAACACGAACGGTCGGGGTGCCGTGGCGCGCACCCTCGAGAGTCACGCGCGGCCGGTGCGGTGAAATGCTGCTTCTCCTCCGGCGCTGGCGCGACGAGCAGGGCGACGTCACCGTCCTCGGGGCGGTGCGCGTTGCCCTCGGCGTTCTCCTGCTCGCGAACGCGCTCCGGGCCGCCGCCGAGCTCCGGCTCGGCTACTTCGGCGACGCGTTCCACTGGCCGCTCCTCCCCGAGGCCCTCGTCCCGTCGCGGCAGGTCTACTCCGCGCTCGTCCTCGGCCAGCTCGTACTCGCCGTCCTCGTCGTCGTCGGCGTGCGCGCGCGGGACGCCCTCCTCGCGAGCGCGCTGCTCGGCACGTACGTCCTCCTCTGCGATCGGCTGGAGTACCACCACAACCGGTGGGCGCTCTTCTGCTACGCCGGGCTCCTCGCCTTCGCGCCGTGTGACCGCAGCTTTCACCTGACGCGGTCGCGCGGCTCGCGCGTCGGGCCGCTCTGGGCGGCACGCCTCGCGCAGCTCCAAGTCTCGCTCATCTACCTCGCCTCGGGCGGAGCCAAGCTCCTCGATCCGGACTGGCGCAGCGGGCGCGTGCTGCTCGAGCGCTTCCATCTCTACGCGCAGACCCTCGACGGCAGCGGCATCCACGCGTGGCTCGTCGCGCAGGTGTCGCGTCCGGACGTGGCCGCTCTCCTCGCCGCGCTGGCCATCGGTACCGAGCTGTTCCTCGCCGTGGGGCTCTGGTCACGGCGGACGCGCGTGTTCGCTCTGGGATGGGGCATCCTCTTCCACCTCGCCATCGAGGCGACGAGCCACGTCGAGGGCTTCACCTGGTTGACGCTCGCCGTCTACGCGCTCTTTCTCACGCCCGACATGCGCGCGTGGAAGTTCCTCGCGGCCACCTTCACCCGGTCCCCCAAAGCGAACTAGGATGCGCGACCGTTCGATGCGGCGCGCCTCCCTCCTGACGTTCGTCCTCCGCTCCATCGTCATCCTGGCCGTCGGCACGGTCGCGCCGCCCGCCCTCGCGTACCGCCCCTTCGACGGGACCGACGCAGACGTGGCCGAGACCGGCAACTTCGAGCTCGAGCTCGGGCCGGTGCACTGGTACTCGCAGAGCGACCGGCACTACCTCATCGCGCCCGCCACCGTCCTCAACCTCGGCTTGCTGCCGCGCTGGGAGCTCGTCGTCGACTTCCAGAACTTCGTCGGCCTCGACGCGCCTCCAGGCCAGCCGCGCGACCAGCTCCTCGACACCGACGTGTTCACGAAGGTGGTCCTCCTCCCGGGCGTGCTGCAAGGCAAGGGGACCGGGCCCAGCATCGCGGCGGAGCTCGGGCCGCTCCTGCCCTACGTCAACGGGAAGGAGTCCTTCGGCGCGTCGACGGACGTCATCGTCTCCCAGCACTGGCGCGCCTTCACCATGCACGTGAACAACTGGTTCGAGCTGACGCGCGGCGACCTCCACCTCGACTGGTTCGAGGGCGTCATCCTCGAGGGGCCCTTCGACTCGATCGTGCGGCCGGTCGGCGAGCTCTTCGTCGAGCACGAGTTCGTGGCGAACCTGACGACTTGGTCGGCCCTGGCCGGCGCCATCTGGCGCGCGAAGGATGGGCTGGACTTCGACATGGGCCTGCGCGAGGCGCGCGTCGGCGACGAGCGCGCGACCGAGGTTCGCATCGGGCTGACATGGAGGCTGGGCCTCTGGGAGCCGAGGGAGGGCACCGCGCAGGGCCGCAACGGGAGCACGCAGATGGCCCTCCACCGGTGAGCGACGATGGCGCCGGAGCTGCACTTTCGCCTCGCCGTGGCCGTCGCGCTCGCGCTGGCGGCGGCGGTGACGACGCTCGGACCGATGGCCGTCGCGCTGTGGTGGACCCGGCGCAGCGGCGCGCCGATGTCCGTGTGGGGCGCGGGCGCGCTCGTCTTCGTCGTGTCGCAGTGCGTGCTGCGGTTGCCCTGGCAGATCCCGCTCGGCATCTGGATGGGTCCACGCATCCACGGGAGCTGGTGGCTCTCGTTCGCGTGGATCGCGGCGTCGTCGCTCACGGCCGGCCTCTTCGAGGAGGTCGGACGCTGGGGAGGCTACCGCTGGCTCGTGAAGAAGGAGCGGAGCTACCGCACCGGCGTGATGTTCGGGCTGGGACACGGGGGGATCGAGGCGATGCTCCTCGTCGGCCTCGGCCTCTTCGGGACGCTCGTCACGTACATCCTCCTCGCCACGACGCCGTCCGTGATGAAGCTGCCGCCCGAGACGCTCGACAAGGTGGTGGGCGTGATGGCCGCCCTGCATCCGACCGACTTCGTCGCGAGCGTCGCCGAGCGGGTCATGGCGCTGACGTTCCACGTCGCGTGCTCGCTCCTCGTGCTCCGGTGCTTCGTGGGCGGCACGAAGTGGTGGCTGGCGCTCGCCGTGCTGATGCACTTCCTCGCGGACTTCATCGCGGTCGGCGGCGCCGTGGAGCTGAAGCGCTACGGGGCGCTCGTGGCCGAGACGGCGGGTCTCCCGATGTTCGTCGTGGCCATCGCGGTCATCGCATGGACGAAGAGGCGCCTCGGCGCGCCGCCCGCGGCGTCATGACCCGCGCTTGTGCCACTCCGCCCGCTGCACGACGGGGAGCTGGAGCGCGCGCTCTCTCTCCAGGTCGAGGTTGCCCACGTGGAGCGAGAGCGGCGCCTGCACCCACTTGTAGATCGACGCCGTGAAGAGGCGGACGAAGCGCTCCACCCAGTCGTCCACCTTCTCCGGCGCATGCTCGGGGAAGATGGCCTTCACGGCCCGCGCGACCTCGTCCGGCGCCATCTTCTCCCCCGCGAAGAGGGCGAAGCACGCGTCGAGCACCGGGAACGGCATGAGCTCCCGCTCGTCCTCCTGGTCCTCCGCGAGCTCGGCGCTCGCCGGCTTGAGAAGCGTGAGACGGATCCCCTCGGAGCGGTGCTGCTCGTACAGCCAGTCGATGAGATAGTTGACGACCGTCTTCGGCACGTTCGCGACCACGCTGAGCGCGCCCTCGCCGTCCCCCCCGATGGTCACGTAACCGACGGCCTTCTCGCTCATGTTGCTCGTCTGGAGGAAGAGGCCCCCCGCGGCGTTGGCCCACGTCCACATCCGCTCGGCGCGGACCCGAGCCTGGACGTTCTGGCGCGCGAGCGTGGTGAGCGCCTCGCCCGGCTGGAGCATCTTCTCCACCGCCTGGAGCTCGCGCTCGAAGGCGTCGTCGATGGGCACGAGGGCGAAGGGCGCGTCGTAGTCGCGCGCTGTCTGCTCGGCAGCCGCGCGCGTCTCCGCCGAAGAGAAGCGGGACGGCAGGTAGAACGCGCGGAGGATCTCGCGCGCCTTGGCCTGACGCTCGACCGCGGGGAGGGCCTGCCAGCGCATGTCGATCCAGCGACGCGCGATGGCGAGGACGATGAGGCTGTCGCGGCCGCCGGACAGCGCGACGCCGATGGTCTTGAAGCAGGCGTTTTTCTCGAAGTAATCGCCGACGCCGAGGGCGAGCGCGTCGAGCAGCTCTTCGCAGAAGAGATCGCGGGGAGGCCGCGGGGAGGCCCCGGCCTCGGTGGACGGGAGAAAGAAGCTCTTGTTCGCCGGTGCAGGGAAGACGAGCGGCTCCCGCGCCGACGAGAAGGCCGTGGGCGCGTCGACCCGCACGCCCGTTGGCTTGTCGCCGCGATGGGCGAGGGCGGCGAACGCGGCCTGGTCCTCGCGCCACGTCGTGTTCTCGGTGCGGAGCCGCCGCGTACGGTCGAGGTCCACCGTCACCGCGGGGACCGCCTCGCGGAAGCGCGCCCCCTCCAGCAGCACGCGCCCGTTCTGCGCCACGTAGCCGCCCCCATCGAACACGAGCCCGTCGTTCGCCCCGACGAGGTTCGCGTAGACGAGCGTCACCTGGCAGTCGGCCGCGCGCGTCGCGATCATCTCCCGCCGCGTCTCGGTGATCCCGACCCGGAACGGCGATGCGCTCACGTTGACCACGACCTCCGCCCCCGCGTACGAGCGCCTGCGCATCGGTCCGTCGGGCGACCAGCCGTCCTCGCAGACCTCGAGGGCCAGCGTCCCGAAGTCGAGGTCGAAGAGGAGGTCGCCGAAGGGAACCCCGTCGATGACGTCGTAGAGGCCGGGCGTGCCTCGCGCCAGCGTGCGCGCCTCGTAGAAGACGTTGTAGAGCGGCAGCTTCTCCTTGGGGACGAGCCCCCAGACGCGACCGGCGTGCACCAGCGCGGCGACGTTGTAGAGGTGAGCGCCCCGCGCGACGACGAGGCCGAGCGCGGAGGCGCAGCCGAGGGTAGAGGTCTCGCGGGCGAAGCGACGCAGCTCGGACCACTGCGCGTCGACGAAGGCCCGCCACTGCACGAGGTCCTCCGGCGGGTAGCCGCCGACGACCTGCTCCGGGAAGGCGACCACCGTGGCCCCGTCGGCCGCCGCCACGCGCGCGGCGGCGATGGCGCGGTCGACGTTGGAGCGGCACGCGCCCACGGTGGTGTTCACGCTGGCGAGGGCGACGCGGACGAGCCTCATGGGGGGACCATAGGGTCAATCCAGGGTAGCTGCTCTCGCCGCTCCGTCGTACGTTTCCGGGATGCCGCGCGGCGGGCTCCTCGCGATCGCGGCCGGCGGCGCGGGTGCCGTGGTCGTCGTCCTCGTCGGAATCGTCCTCGCCGTGCGGTCGTGCAGCGACGCGACGCCGTCCCCCCCGCGCCCCGGGAGCGGCGACCTCAACGCCCACGCGAGCGCCGCCGACGAGGGCACGCGCGCCCCCGGCACGACGGAGCTCCGGCAGCTCGGCTGCGAGCACGCGCTCGTCGTCGATATGGCGAAGCTCCTCGGCGACGCGTCGTTCGTCCGCCGGGACGAGCCTCGCTACATGGTCACCTGCGACGTCCCCGCCGCGGTCGAGCCGCCGACCTGCGAGCGCGCGGCGGCCGCATACTTCGGGGCGGTCGGCGGGACGGTGGACGACAACGTCGGCGTCCGCGTCCTTCGCGAGGGGTCGAGCGCCCCGGCGTGCTCGCGCCTCTACGCGCCGAACGGCGCCGACCTCGGGACGTTCCCGCGCATCCGCTAGTCGACCTTCGGAGACTGGGCCGAGTGATCCGCACGGCCCGGTCAGGGGAACGACTCGAACAGCCCCTTCACGTCGGTGGCGTTCGTCGCGTCACCCAGCAGCGGCGCGAGGCCGAAGATCTCCTGGAGCGACCGCAGCGCCGACGACGACGTGAGCGTCGTCGTCCCCGCGAACCCGGCGCGTGCGTTGGCCGAAAGCGCGATGAACCCGATGGGCACGTACCCGGTGCTGAAGAAGTCCCACGCGATGAAGACGGCGCCGCTATCGGCGTAGGCCTTCGACGCCAGGATGGGCGGCACTGCGCCGGCGAGCCAGCTGTCCCCCTGCTGGATCGGATCGCCCGTGTTGCAGTCGTCGTGCATGTCGTCGCACGCGTCGGGGACGATGAACGCGTAGCGAGGCACGGTGTTCTTGGCGATGTCGGTCGCCAGCTGCGTGTACGGGACGACATGCTGGACGCAGCGCTTGGCGCCGGCCGACGGAGGATTGCCGACGACGTCGTCGAAGTAGACGAACGGCACGTTGTACGTCCGGAGCGGGTACTGGTCGGCGATGGGGCAGAGCCCCGCGGTCGCGTGCTCGACGTAAGCCTTCCACGTGATGCCGGCCGCCTCGAGCTGGTCGACGAGGTGGCTCGTCGAGGCCGTGTGATTGGTGGAGGGAGGGTTGTCGTTCACGAAGCCGAAGTCCTGCCCGGCCTCGAGCCACACGACGTTCGGCTCCGACTGCGCGATCTGCGGCGGGGCCGCAAAGTAGGCCTCGCAGTGCGCGCCCGCGGGGAGGAGCTTTCCGTTGATGTAGGGGGCCGACTTGCTGCCCGCGACATCGCTCCATGCCTGGCCGGCCATCAGGACGAAGAACACCGTCTGGATGGGCGGCGCGGGCGGCGGGCCCGTCTCGACGCCGACATCCGGCTCGCTCATGGCGGCGGCGTCCATGGGCCGGGTACCCGCGTCGACCTGCGATGCGCTGGTCGGGTACGGCACGATGGCCGACTTGTCGCCGTCCCACCACGGACGGGCGTCGCCCACGCCGCACGCAACGAGGAGAACCGCCGCCCCGAGAGCCATGCCCCGCGCATGCATGAGGTAGAGCGTGTCGCGAGTCGCGGTTGCGTGCAACGAGTGCCTCGTCTCTAATGATTATCCGTGGGGGAGCTCGTCACAGGCGCGGTGATCGCCGGCCGATTCCGCCTCGATCGACGCATCGGGGAGGGCGGGATGGGTGTGGTCTGGGCGGCCACCGGCGCTCCCGCTGGCGCTCGACCGCCTGCCGGCGACGCTGCACATCACATCCAACCAGGCGCAGGCCGTGGTCGCCGTGAACGGCTCCGACGTGGGGCTGGCGCCGGTCGACGTGTCGCGGCCCGGGGGCTCGTACCGGGTGGTGGTGACCAAGCCGGGCTTCGTGACCTACGAGGCGCAGGTGAACGCGCAGCCCGGCGAGGACGTCGACATGAAGGCGACGCTGCCCGAGGAGCGCCACCCCATCACCAAGCAGTGGTGGTTCTGGACGGCCGCGGGCGTCGTCGTGGCCGGCGCGGTGACGGGCACCTACTTCATCACACGGACCCCTGCCACCCCCGCCAGGCCGGCGCTCGAATGTGGCGGTCTCGGGTGGTGCGTAGCGGCGCAGTGACGCGGTATCCTCGGAGAGATGCCCCCCGTCAACTGTCACAACTGCGGCGCCCCGATGCAGCCAGGCGCCGATGGTCGTCTCTACGCCTGCGGCTTCTGCGGCACGAAGGCCCAGGTCGGCATCGGCGCCGATCAGATCGCCGCCGGCATGGCGCTCGACATGTCGAACATCGAGACGTTCATCGGCCACCTCGCGCACCAGTTGCAGCAGGCCGTCCCGTCGCAGGTGCGCGTCGAGGGCAGCGGCTCGCACGTCGTCGGCATCGAGGTGAACCTCGATCCGGACGCGTTCACGCTTCGCCGCGAAGGGGGCCACGTCGTCGCCCAGTACAAGAAGCTCGTCCGAGGCATCGCGCTGAAGACGAAAGAGATGCCGCTCGACCAGTGGGTGGAGAAGCTGCGCGAATCCCTCGCCCACCACGCCAACGTCAACGCCCAGGCCGGCGCCCTCGCGGCGCAGCTCGGCCGCCGCTAGGCCGCGTGAATCACGCGACACGGACTCCCGAAGGTCGTCTAGTGCGACGACGACGGAGCCGCTGACGGGACCGCAGGCGCCGCCGTCGGTGCGGGCGACGGCGCAACGAGGGCCGTCACGTTCGGCACCAGGGTGATCTCGATGCGCCGGTTCTTCGCCTGGCCGTCGGGGGTGCCGTTCGGCGAGACCGGATCGTACGGGCCGTAGCCGGCGGCCGACAGCGTCGACGGATCCACGCCCTCCGACGTCAGGAACTTCACCACTGCGATGGCGCGCGCGGTCGACAGCTCCCAGTTCGTCGGGAACTGCTTCTTCTTCTCCGTCGTGATGGGCTGATTGTCGGTGTGGCCAGCCACCTGGAAGCGCTTCGCCCCCACCCCGCGGAGCGTCGCTGCGATCTCGGCGAGCGCCGTCTTGCCCGCGGGCTTCACCTCCGACTCGCCGGTGTCGAAGAGCACGTCGTTGTGCAGCTGGAGGACGACCCGGCCATGGCGCGTCGTCACCTTGAGGTGCCCGGCGTCGATCATCTTCTTGAACTTGGTCTGCAGGTCGTCGAGCGTCTTCGCTCGATCGGTCGCCTCTGCGAGCTGGGCCTTCTGCTCGTCGGTCATCGCCTGCGACTGCGCCGCGCCGACGGCGCTCTTCAGCTGCGTGATCTGCGTCTCGTCGGTCGCGAGCTGCCCCTGGAGCACACCCACCTGCGCCTTCGCGTCCTCCACCTCTTTCGCCTTCGCGTCGTACTCCGCCTGCGACACGCCGCAGCCCGAGAGAGCCCACACGCCGAGCGCCGCCCATGCCATGCGATTCATGGCCGTCGAGACTACGCGCGCTCGCCCGCGAACGGGCGCCTACTCGTCGGGGTTCACCGTGAGCATGTTGGGAGCGAGGTTGATGATGAAGTTGGAGTTGATGGAGCCCGTCAGCGAGAAGGTCGACTGCACGCCGTCGCCGTTCAGATCCCCGTTGGCGATCGCGGTGAAGTTGTCGCCGGGGTTCGACGTGCCCGACACCTTGTAGCTGTACATGTAGTATTGGGGCTCATCCATCGTGAAGGACAGGCACGCGAAGCCCGAGTTGCCCGCCCCGTCGGTGTTCCAGTCCGCGGCGGTCGACTGGTACTTCGAGCCCTGGACGGCCGAGATGGCCGCCGGGACCGGCGCCGAAGCGCTGTTGCAGAGGGTGCGCGTGAACCCTGTGGACGTCCCCGCCGGTAGCACCGGCGAGTTCATGTTCTCGTGCTCGTAGGCGATGACCGCCGCGTTGGTCATGCGGCCGATCGAGTTTCTCGCCTCGGCCGTCTTCGCGTTGGCGATGTACTTGCGGACGCCGTACATCCCCAGAACGGCGAGGATGCCGATGATCGCCACGACGATCATCAGCTCTATCAACGTGAACCCCTCGCGCCTGGATCGCGTCCCCGTCCGAGTCCGTACAGTGATCACCACGATACTTTCAAAGCTAGACGGGTGGACGCACTCGTGTCCAGCGGCGGCCCATCAAAACGTGTAGCGCAGACCTAGGGCCGCATCCCACATGAGCGGGAGATCGGCGCCGCCGACGACCTTCGCGAAGCCCATGGCGTCTCTCATCCCGCCCTGGGCGCTCAGCGCCAGATGCCGGTCGATCTGGTACCATTCGAGGCCGAGCCGGCCGCCAATCTGGCCGTTCAGCCCCTCGGCGTCGCGGTAGCCCAGGATGGTGAGGGAGTCGTGCGGCACATAGGCCGTCAGCGCGCCGCCCTCGCCCTGGACGAAGAAGGCAAACCGATCGGTCACATGGGCCGTGACACGCACGCCCCCGCCGAAGCCGTAGATGGGAAAGGCCATGCTGTGCGACGCGTCCTGCGAGACGTCGCTGCTCGTGAACGCGAGCTCGCCCGAGCCGAAGACCATGAGCCAGTTGAAGAGCTCGTAACCGAGCTGCATGTGCATCCAGAAGCTCGGCGGCGCCACGTGACGGAACTGGCCGCCGAAGCCGAGCACCCCCGCCGTCTGCTCGAGGACGACACCCTTCTTGCGCGCGCGCGGCGGCGGCGCCTCGGGGGGCGCGGTCGGCAGGGTCGTGTCGGCCTCCCCGGTCTTGCCTTCGGGGGGTGTCGTCGCGATGGTTACCTGGGCGTCGGGGGCGAGCGTCGGCGGAGCGGCGCCGTCCTGCGCGAACGCGGGTGAGGCCATCCCCATCGCCCCGAGGAATCCGAGCCCTGCGACGAGCGTCCGTGCCGACGTGCGCACGACGACGACGCTATCACACTGCGCGACCTTCGGGAGCGCGTGCCGTGTGATCCACACGGCCTGCGCGACCTTCGGGAGCGCGTGCCGTGTGATCCACACGGCCTGCGCGACCTTCGGGAGCGCGTGCCGCGTGAGTCACACGGCGGGTCATTCGCTGGGTAACGCGTCGACGGCAACGAGGGCGTGCTCGATGACGCTGAGGAGGTCGTCGACGAGGAGCAGCGGCTCCCAGGCGTTCGTGTGCGCGGACCGCGCCTCGATGGCCCGGAAGGCCAGGCCGTACGACGCGCCGCCGAGCGGCGTCACGCGCGCATAGGCCTCCCGCCCGCGGAGGCCGAGCAGGACATGAGGCCCGGCGCTTCGTGCCCACACGCCGTCGGAGCGGAGACCCTCCATGGCGTCCGAGACGCGGTCGAGCAGCGTGCGGTGGGTCGAGGTGCGTGAGATCGTCGAAGCCTGGAGCATGGTTGCCTCCTCAGCTTCGACCGCTATCAGCGGCCCCGCGGGGGGGCCAAGTTACTACCCGAGGAGCCACTTGCGCAGCATGCGCTTCGTCGTGTCGCGGCCCACGACCGCGATCGAGTCGACCAGCGGGATGTCCTTCGGGCACACCTCGACGCAGTTCTGCGCCTTGCCGCACCCCTCGACTCCGCCCTCGCCCATCACCGTGTCGAGCCGCTCCCCCGCGTGGAGGGCGCCGCTCGGGTGCAGGTTGAAGAGGCGCACCTGGTTGAGCGCCGCCGGCCCGACGAAGTCGCTCATCGAGCCCACCTGCGGGCACGCCTCCAGGCAGCAGCCGCACGTCATGCAGCGCGACAGGGGATACGCCGTCTCCTGGTTGTCCTGCGACTGGCGCGGCCCGGGCCCGAGATCGTGCGAGCCATCGAGCTCGATCCACGCGTGAACGCGCTTCAGGTCCTCGAACATGCGCGACCGGTCGACGACGAGATCGCGCACGACCGGGAACTTGGTCATCGGCTGGAGGGTGATCGTCTGCCCCTCGGGGGCGATGAGGTCGATCATCGCGCTGCACGACTGCCGCACGCGGCCGTTGACCAGCATCGTGCAGGAGCCGCACACCTCCTCGAGGCAGACGCTCTCCCACACGACCGGCGTCGTCTTCTCGCCCGTCGCCGTCTCCGGCTTCTTCTGGATGCCCATGAGCGCGCTGATGACGTTCATGTGCGGCTCCCAGGGCAGCTCGAACTCCTGCCAGTAGGACTTCTCGCCCGGGCCGTCCTGGCGCTTCACCTTCAAGCGGACCTTCTTGTGGTCGCTCTTGGGCATCTCAGCTCTTCTCCGTCGACTCGGTCTTCGCCGCGCCGGCCGCGGGCCTCTGCGACAACGACGGCGACTTCGCGGCGACGACGCTCGCCGCGCCCGCGGTCTCGTACTTTCGCGGGCGGGGGTGCACGAGCGTCGTGTCGACGGCGTCCGTCACGTGGACGCGCTGGCCGTTCAGCGTGTAGTCGAGCTCGCGCACGTAGCGCACGGAGTCCGGCGTCCCGTTGGACGAGCCCTCGTGAAACGCCAGCGTCGTCCGCAGCCAGTTCGCGTCGTCGCGCTGCGTGAGCTCGGGCTTGAAGTGCGCGCCGCGCGACTCGTCGCGGTTCCGGGCGCCCTGCGCGATGACGCGGGCGAGGACGATCATGTTCCCGAGGTGCCGCACGTACTGCGCGCCCTGGTTCATCTTGCCCGTCGCCGTGTCGGTGACGCCGACGCTCTTGCTCCGCTCGGCGATCTCCTCGACCTTCGCCAGCACCTTGTCGAGCGTCGGGTTGTGCCGCTCGATGGTGCAGTCGACGAGCATCGTCTGGGCGAGCTCCTCGTGGAGCGCGTACGGGTTCTCGCTCCCGTCCATCGCGAGGATGGCCGCGAACTTCTTCTCCTCGCGCTTCTCCGCCTTGTCGAAGAGCGACGACGGCATGTCCCACGCGCTCCGCGCCATGCTCTTCCTGTAGCTCGCCATCGCGGGGCCCGTGACCATCCCCGCCCAGAGGCACGAGAGGAGCGAGTTGGCGCCGAGCCGATTCGCGCCGTGGTACTGGTAGTCGACTTCGCCCGCGGCATAGAGCCCGGGGATGCTCGTGGCCTGGTTGCGCGGCGACCCCATCACGATGCCGCCGCTCGCGTTGCGCTCGAAGTCCACCCACAGGCCGCCCATCGTGTAGTGGACGGCCGGGAAGACGCGCATCGGGTTCGAGTAGGGGTCTTCCCCGACGAACTTCTCGTAGATCTCCAGCACACCGGCGAGCTTCTTCCGCAGCACTTCTCGCGGCAGATGCGTCACGTCGAGGTACACCTCGTTCTCGTTCTTGCTGCTCGTCGTGTTGAAGATGCCCCGCTTCTCGTGGAAGCACTTCTTGAAGAGCTCGCGGCTCGCGATGTCGCGGGGGACGAGGTTGCCGTAGCCGGGGTACTTCTCCTCGAGGAAGTAGTCGCGCCCGCTCTCGGGGACGTCGCGCCCGGGCCGCGCTTCCTTCGCGTCGCGCGGGACCCAGACGCGCCCGCCCTCGCCGCGCACGCTCTCCGAGATGAGGCGGAGCTTGTCCGCGCCGGGGATGGCGGTGGGATGAACCTGGACGAACTCGCCGTTCGCGTAGCAGGCGCCCTGCTGGTAGGCCTCGCTCGCCGCGGTGCCGGTGTTGATGACGCTGTTGGTCGACTTGCCGAAGACGATGCCGTTGCCGCCGGTCGCAAGGCAGACGGCGTCGCCCGGGAAGGAGCGGAGGCCCATCGTCTTCAGGTCCTGCGCGACGATGCCGCGGCAGATGCCTTCGTCGTCCACGACGAGCGCGACGAAGTCCCAGAACTCGTGCTTCTGCACCATGCGCTCGCCGGGGACGCGCTCGCCCTTGTCGTCCTCGACGTCGACGGTCTCCCAGCGCCGCACCTGCTCGTCGAGCGCATAGAGGAGCTGCTGCCCCGTCGTCGCCCCGGCGAACGCGGTGCGATGAAAGAGCGACCCCCCGAAGCGGCGGAAGTCGAGCACGCCCTCGGGGGTGCGGTTGAAGGGGACGCCCATGCGGTCGAGCATGTGGATGATGCCCGGCGCCGCGTCGCACATCGCCTTCACGGGTGGCTGGTTGGCGAGGAAGTCGCCGCCGTAGACCGTCTCCTCGAGGTGCACCTGCGGCGAGTCGCCCTCGCCCTTCGTGTTCACGCTCGCGTTGATGCCCCCCTGCGCGCAGACCGAGTGCGACCGCTTGACGGGGACGAGCGAGAAGAGGTCGACGGGCACCCCCGCCTCGCAGAGCTTGATGACCGTCATCAGGCCGGCCAGCCCTCCCCCGACGACGACGACCCGCCGGACCTTGCCGGAGTCGCTGCGGGTGAGGGGCTTGGCGGAAGCCATGAGGTAGGTCGCAGGTAGGGGAAAGGCGGCGGGGTGTCAAACGCGGGCGGTTGGGGACCGAGCTCGGGAGGCGAGGCACCAGGGTCGGGCGGCGCCGTTCCGGCCGTGGGCGCCGCTGTTCTAGGCGAGGAACGCGCCGTCCGATGCGTGGTGGGCGCCGTCCGGAGCTCCGGCGATTCCGTCCGGGGCTCGGTCGGCGCGGTTCCGGCTGCGGGCGCTGCCTTTCCTCCCGTGCTTGCTCGCAAACCTCGCGACTTCGATGGCTTCCCGAGGTCGGTCGGTCATCGCCGGAGCTCCTTCGCTCGGAAATCGACCGGCCGCGGCGACTTTCCACGCAACCTCCGGCGAGGGGCGTCCGATGGGGTCCGGAGCGGACGACCGGTGGGCGTGGGTTATCCTCCCCCCGCTTGCCCACGCCCACCGAGCGCGATCCCGCGTCGACGCCCGACACCGTGTCGATGACGCCCGTGCCCGAGCGGCGCCCTGCCCTGCGGCGCGGGGCCGTCGTCGGGAGGTACGTCGTCATCGATCGCGCGGGGGAGGGCGGGATGGGCGTCGTCTACAAGGCCTACGATCCCGAGCTCGAGCGGCCCGTTGCGCTGAAGCTCCTTCACGCCGGTCCGCGGGGCGGCGAGGACGCGGAGCGGCGGAGTGCCCGGCTGCTGCGCGAGGCCAAGGCGCTGGCGAGACTGCAGCATCCACACGTCGTCGCGGTGCACGACGTGGGGACGTTCGACGGCGACGTGTTCCTCGCGACCGAGTTCGTCGAAGGGGCGCCGCTGAAGTCGTGGCTCCTCGTCGACAAGCCGCCCGCGGCCGAGGTGCTGCGCGTGATGATCGCGGCCGGCGAGGGGCTCGCGGCGGCGCACCGCGCGGGGCTGATCCATCGCGACGTGAAGCCGGGCAACCTCCACGTGGGCAAGGATGGACGCGTGCGGGTGCTCGACTTCGGGCTCGCGCGGGCCGACATCTCCGAAGAGGTCACGCACGACGACATCCTCGACGGTCCCCCGGGCTCGGGCCGGGGCAGCTTCGATGCGCCGCTGACGCGCGTCGGGCACGTGGTGGGGACGCCGCGGTACATGGCGCCCGAGCAGCACACGGGGAGCACCGTCGACGCGCGGAGCGACCAGTTCAGCTACTGCGCGACGCTCTACGAGGCCCTCTACGGCGAGTCGCCCTTCGAGGCGGGCGACGACGAGTACCGGACCAGCGTGACCGGCGGCAAGCTGCGGCCCGCGCCCGCCGATGCGCGCGTGCCCCGGCGCCTGCGGCAGATCCTCGCCCGCGGCCTGTCGCCCCGGCCCGAGGACCGATGGCCGTCGATGGACGCGCTCCTCGCCGAGCTCCGGCGCGATCCGGCGGCGACGCGGCGGCGCGTGCTCGCCGTCACCGTGGCGCTGCTCGTCGTCGGCGGGGCGGTGGCGGCCGTGACCTGGAGCGGGACGAAGAAGGCCGCGCCGGTGTGCGTGGGCGCGGAGGGCAAGCTCGCCGGCGTGTGGGACGACGGCGCGAAGCATGCGGTGTCGACGGCGTTCGCGGCGTCGGGGGCGAGCGGCGGGGCCGAGGCGTACACGCGCGTCGAGCGGACGCTGGGCGACTACGCTTCGCGGTGGACGGCCATGCGCACCGACGCATGCGTGGCCACGCGGGTGCGCGCCGAGCAGTCGGAGGAGATGCTGGATCTCCGCATGGAGTGCCTCGACGAGCGCCTCGGGGAGCTGCGAGCGCAGGTGCAGGTGCTCGCGCACGCCGACGCGGCGACCGTGGGCAAGGCGGCGCAGGCCGCGGGCTCGCTGCCGCCGCTCGACGGATGCGCCGATGCCGCCGCCCTTCGCGCGCCGATCCGCCCTCCGACCGACGCGGCGACGCGCGCCCGCGTGGAGGCCGTGCGGGCGCGTCTGGCGGACGGTCACGCGCGTCAACGCGTCGGCGCCTACGGGGAGGCGCTCGGCATCGCGACGACGGCGGCGACCGACGCGGCGTCGCTCGGCTACCGGCCCCTCGAGGCGGAGGCGCTCTACCTCCTGGCGGACGTCGAGGACGACCAGGGCGACTACAAGGCCGCGGAGCACACGATGCTGCGCGCGGCGACGGCGGCCATCGCCGGGCACCACGACCAGATGCTGGCGCGGTCGCTCGCGGCCCTCGTGGTCGAGGTGGGCCTCCGGCAGGCGCGCTTCGAGGAGGCGCACGCGTGGGCGTCGCTGGCGCGGGCGGCGGCGGAGCGCGGCGACGCGTTCGTGCGTGGCGAGGTGCGGCGCAACGTCGGCCGGCTGCTCTACCGCGAGGGAAAGTTCGCGGAGGCCCGCCGGGAGACCGAGGAGTGCCTCGCCGTGTGGCGCCCGGCCCTCGGCGACGACGCGTTCGCGATCGCCGGGCCGCTGACGGATCTCGGCAACGCGTATTACGCCGAGGCGGACTATGCGCGTGCCGCGGACATGTACGAGCGCTCCATCGCCGTGCTCGAGAAGACCGTCGGCCCGGACAGCGCGCAGCTCGGCGCCAACCTGAACAACCTCGGCGACGTGGCGTCGCACGTCGGCCAGTACGACCGCGCCGTCGTCGCCGTCGAGCGCGCCCTCGTCGTGTGGACGGCGGGCCTCGGCCCGGAGCACCCGAAGGTCGCCCTGGCGCTCCACACGCTCGGCGACGTGTACCGGAGGCGCGGCGAGCCGGAGCGCGCGCTCGTCGAGTACCGGAAGGCGCTCGTCATCTACGACAAGACCCTCGGCCCCGACAGCCCCGAGACCGCGTACGCCGTGGAGGGCATCGCCGACTCGCTGCGGGCGCTCGGCGACACGAAGGGCGCGCTCCCCATGTACCAGCGGGCCCTCGCCATCCGCGAGAAGGCGCTCGGGCCGACGCACGTCGAGGTGGCCGAGACGCTGACGGGCCTCGGCGAGGTGAAGCTCGCGTCGGGCGACCCGAAGCAAGCGACGGCGCTGCTCGAGCGGGCGCTCGCGATCCGCACGGCGAGCCCCGGCGACCCGGTGGACCTGGCCGAGACGCGAACCGCGCTCGCGAGGGCCCGCGCGAAGAGGTGACGTCAGGTGTGGAGGGCGGCGTGGAGAGTGGCGGCGTCGCAGTAGGTGGCCTCGACGTTGCCGAAGCGAAGGAGATCGCCGCTCGCCAGGCGTGCGGTCTCGCCGCCCTGGAGGACGACGCCGTTCCTCCACGTGCCATTGTGGCTGCTGGCGTCCTGGACGAAGTACGCGTTCTGCTCGTCGCGCGCGAACCAGGCGTGGAACTTGGAGACGCTCTCGTGGCGGAGGACGACGTCGCTGTTTCTCGCCCGCCCGATCGTGACCCGCTCGCTGAAGACGCGCGCGGCATCGGCGCGCTTGCCGACGGGGACGACGAAGTGCATCGACCGGATGACGCGGACGAGGATCTGCTCGGGCGCGAACGAGGCGGGGGGCGGCACGCTGGCGCGGCGGACGGCTCGCCGGTCGGTGCTGGCGGTGTGAAAGCTCATACCGGGGTCGACGCGCACACCGCCGCCCGCGCTCATGCCCGCGAGGGACTGCGCGAGCTCGCTGTCGGGATCGTCGAGCTTCACGAGGAGGAGCGGCACGTCGAGCTCGCGCACGAGCTCCCCGAGGGAGGCCCCTCGCGCGCGCTGGACCAGCGCGAACGGCAGGAGATTACGCTCGACAGCCGGGTCCACCAGAGCATGGTATCACCCGCCGCGATGCCGCTCGACCCCGCCTTCGTGGCCGACTGCCCCTACGGCCCCGAGGGCCTCCTCATCGACGAGCTCCTGCGGGTCGACCGCGAGGCGAGCCTCGTCGTCGCCCGCATGCCGACGCACGACGATCTCCCCCTGACGCGCGAGCAGCGCGCGCACCCCGTGCGTCACCCGCGTCACGTGTCGGGCGGCCTGATGGTGCACATGACGGGCATGGTGGCCTTCCTCCACGCGTACTACGTGCTCGACCTCCGTCACGCGGACGGCTGGATCGGTTACGGGGGACGCATCCACAGCGCGCGCTTCAAGGCGCTCGCCCGCCCGGGGGAGCCGATGGAGCTCGAGTGCAAGGCGACGCAGGTCCGGCAGACGCCGAAGAGCGTCCTCGGTCGCTACGACTTCCGCTTCTTCCAGGCCGGCACCCTCGTCTACGAGGGCGACCAGACCGCCCTGTGGAGCAAGGTCGAGCCTACGTAGGTGACGCGTCGCTCACGGCGCCGCCGAAGACGACGGCGTCGGGCACGGCGCGGTGGACGCGTCGTCGTGGGGGGCGCCGCCGAGGAGACGGGCGCCGGTCGCGTGGTAGACGACGACGTCGGCGAAGAGCACCCACAGCGAGGCGCCGACGGCGATGGCCCACCAGCCGGCGCGGCGGCGCGTCCGGGGGAGCTGGCCGCGCGGCGTGGCGGCGAAGAAGGCCCACAGGCCGGCGGCGAAGTGGAAGCACACGCACGCGCTGCCGAGGAGATAGGCGATGGCGCGCCACGGGAGGCCGTGGGACATCGACGAGAGGTCGGCGTCGAGCACCGCGACGAGCGCGGCGCCGCTCGGGCGCATGGTGGGCTCACGGAAGCGAAGCTCGGGCAGGTGCATCGCGAGGAAGGCGACGGCAAGGACGCCGGTCACGCGGACCGCGACGCGGAGGGCGGGCGGGTACGCGCTGGGGGTCCGCAGCGGCAGACGCCGGACGACGAGCCAGAGGCCGAAGGCGGCGTGGAAGAGGAGCGGCGCGAACACGAAGAGCCCTTCGATGACGCCGAGGAGAGGGACGCGGGCGAACGCTCGCACGGCGCGCTCGAAGGCGTCGTCGCCGTCGAGCACGCGCATGTTGAGGACGAGATGAACGACGAGGAACGCGCCGAGCGGGAAGACACCGGAGAGGGTGAATGCGCGGCGGAGGAGCGCGGAGCGTCGCTGGGCGAGAGCAAGGTCAGGCACGCGCGTGCTACGGATGGTAGCGCATGAGGCACGCGCGAAGGTCGGGTCGAGCAGCCCTCGCCTGCGCCACCGCGGGGGCGGTTCTGGTGATGGGGGCGTGCGCGGGAGGCTCGCAGGCGCCGAAGCCCGTGGCGACGCTCGCGTCGACGCCGGCCGCCGCGGTGGCCTTCGACGGCATTCGCGACGGGTGGCGCGACCCCGAGCACGTGCCCTCGGCCATCCTCCGCGTGGAGCTCGAGCAGTTCCTCGTGCAGCACCCCCACGACGGCCTGGCGCCGCTGGCGTGCGTGATGCTGACGATGGTGGCGCTCGGGCAGGGCGACCTCGCGACGGCGGACCGCGAGCTCGTGCGCGAAAACGCGCTCCCCCCTGGCTCGACGCGCGACCTCTGGACCGTGGCCCTCGCGCGCCGGTCGCGCCTGGGTGGCGACCCGGAGAAGGCGATGGGGCTCCTCCGCCCGCTCGTCGGCAAGACCGTGGACCCGATGACGCGCACCGAGTTCGAGGACGAGCTCGTGCTGACCGCGCTGGCGACCCACCGCGAATACGAGGCCATCTCGTACATGGACGCGTGGCTGCGCGCGAGCAGCGAGGAGGAGAAGGCCAAGACCGTGGCCCAGGTGACCGCGATCGTCGAGAAGCTGCCGAGGGGCGTGCTCGTCGCGTCGCTCCAGGCGATGCGAACGCAGCGGGCGAGCTTCGGCTACGGCGTGGACATCGAGCGCATCCTGGCGCAGCGTCTCGTCGCCCTCGCGACGACGAGCGGCGACGCGGAGCTCGCACGCATGCTGCTCGATCCGGACGCGGGAGCGCTCGTGGTGGCGGGCGACGCGGGCATCGAGCTCGGCGAGCTGGCGACGAGCCGGCGCGGCCTCAACGTCGTGGAGGGCCGCACCGTCGGGCTGCTGCTGCCCACGGAGTCGCCGGGCCTTCGCGACGAGTCGGCGGACGTGCTCCGCGGCGTGATGTGGGCCCTCGGGCTGCCGCGGGGCGTCCGCTCGCTGGAGACGGCGCGCGCAGCCGCGACGACCGGCGGCACGGCGACGGTGCTGCGCCCCCAGTGCGCGCCGCTGGAGGCCGCCCCCGTGCTCGACGAGCCGACCGCCGCGGAGCAGGTGCGCCTGGTCACGCGCGACGACGCGGGGAGCGTGGATCGCACGGAGGCGTCGCTGGACGAGCTGGCAGGCGAAGGGGCCAGCGTCATCGTGGCGGGGCTCGACGCGCAGACCTCGACACGGGCGCTGCGCTGGGGGGAGAGCCACGGCGTCACGGTCGTGACGCTGGTACCGCCCGGCGAGGCGCTGGCGACGCACGCGTTCGGGTTCGTGCTCGGCGAGCCGCGGCGCGACGTCATCGACGCGCTCGTCCGCGCGGCGCCGTCGCTGGGGACCGAGGGGGTCACGCCGGTGGTCGACGAGAGCGAGGCGGCGTCGCTTCCGGCCCAGGGGGGGCGCGCCGGCGGGATGACGCTCCTGCCCGCCGTCTCGTGCGACATCCCCTCGAACCGCGCCGGGGACCCTCGCTTCCCGCTGTCGACGTGGGAGCACGCGAAGACGCACGCGTGGCTCGTGAGCGGGTCGCCCGGGTGCGCGCGGGACGTCGTCGGCGAGCTGTCGGCGGCGCACGCGCGCGGGCTGGTGGCGCTGACGCTGGAGGCTGCGGCGTTGCCGGTGCATGGGCCGGGCCTCCGCGTCGTGAGCGCGTCGGCGGGCGTCGTGCCGGAGACCGCGGCCGAGGACACGCGGGACGACGAGCTGCGGCGGTTCGCGGCGACGCTGGGCGCGGTGAGCTGGTGGACAGCGCTGGGGCGCGACGCGGCGACGCTGGCGCGCGTCGCCGTGCGGCAGCTGCCGGCGGACAGCACGGGGGAGGCCCACGAGGTGACCGACCGTCACGCGCGCGCCCGCACGCTACTCGCCGCCGCCCGCGCGCGCCTGTGGACGACCGAGGCGACCGCCTGGCGAGACGACCACACGATGAAGCGCACCATCTGCGCCGTCGACGCTCCCGCGAAGTAGGCGTGTGAATCACACGCCACGGGCTCCCGAAGATCGCCCAGGGTCTACTGCGTCGCGGTGGTCGGCGCGCACGTGCTCGATCCCGCGCCGACGATGCGGAAGCCGAGCTGCGGATCGATGACGGTGACGCTCCCGTCGCTGGGGCGGAAGCGCGTGACGACGGTGTCGGGGGCGTTCTGGTCGTACTTGTCGGCCGTGTAGAGGTAGAAGTCGCCGCCCCAGAACGAGAAGGCCCAGTCGCTGCCCGTATCGACCGTCGGGAGCGGGTACTGGGTGAGCGGAGCCTCGCTGGTGGGGTCGATCTGCGTGACCGACGCGGACCCCGCATCGCCGAGCGGGCTCCCCGCGAAGAAGCCGAAGAGCCGCGCGTCGCCGGTGCCCGTGAGCTCGGCCGAGCGATCGGCGAGGTCCCCCGTGAAGGGGCCGAACCGCTCGAGGATCATCGTGCTCAGATCGATGAAGCCGAGGCCTCCGCCGTTGAGGTCGTCGATGAAGAGCGTCTCGGCGTTGCCCCCGGAGACCTTGGCGGCGAACCCCATCCCGAAGAGGCCGATGCCTCCCTGGTTGGGGACGAACCCGGTCGAGGTGCAGGCGCCGGTCTTCGTGTTGACCTCCCACAGCGAGCCGTCGCCGTAGTTGACCCAGGCGTTGGCGCTGCGATCGATGGCCATCGAGTTGACGTACGACCCGGCGGCGCAGTCGATGGTGGCGAGGAGCGTGAATGTGTTGGTGGTGGGGTCGAACGAGTAGAGGTCGCGCTCCTCGGTGGCGACGTAGATGAGCGACGCCTCGGGGGCGCAGTTGGACACGGTCGAGCCGTCGCCGAGGAAGCCGGCTTCGCCCGCGTCGTCGTGGCCGGTCGCGGGGCCGTCCCCCGGATCGGTGCCGGAGTCGCTGGTCGCGTCGTCGCCCCCGCCGTCCCCGGGCGACTCTGCCGAGTGGTTCTTTCTGCCGCAGGCGAGGGCGCAAAACGCTGCGAAGGCGGCAAGAGCGGCCCGGGCGGTAGGGCGCATGAAGACCCAAGCATAGCGCGCGACTTGCCGAGGTGCCCCGACCCGATCCAGAGTGTCGGGCCGAATGTTGCCCCGGGCCCTTCGTACCATCCTCGTGTCCAGCCTCACGCTGGTCCTGTGGACGTTCGCCCGCCCGGCCCTCGCGATGCCGGCCCCCTTCTGCGACGACCGCGGGGCCTCGGGCATCGCGGCGGCGCCTGCACTGGAAGCCTCCGATGTGGCTGTCCAGCGCGCCCGCGCCGCGCCCCCCTGCTCGGGGGAGGACCTGCCGCTCGGCACGGCCGTCTCGCACGGCCGCCCGGGCTCGGCGCCCGCCGCCATCGCCGTGGAGCCGATGCTGCCTATGACCCTGGCCCCCCTCGTGGCGCCGCCGGCCACCCTGTTCGACCCGCCGCCCACCGTGGAATGTCCGCGGGACGGCGAGCGCTCGCGTATCGAGCGGCCACCCCGCGACTGAGGCGCCCGCGCGCCAATCCTCGCCTTCACCGGGCGCGCGGGTGCGCGTGTCCGGACGGATTTCACGTCCGTCCGGGCATGCGGGTGGGCACAGGTCGGTTTTCGCCGTGACGGCGCGCCCAGGGCGCGGTAGCCACGGCCGGGCATTCTCTTCGAACACGACAAGGTGAGCTCAATGGCCAAGGATATGAAGAACAACCCCTCGCCGATGGACTCCGGCGGCGGCGCCGGCGTGAACACGGGAGTGGCCATCATCGGCTTCTTCCTCTGCTTTCTCGCAGGCGTCGCGGTGATGTGGGGCTACGACCAGCATCGCCTCCGCAAGGGCGAGATCACGGCGGACAGCGCCGAAACCGCCAGCGCCGGCGGCGCCTGGGACGACAGCGACTCGCCCGTCCCCATCTCGAGCAAGGACCCGATGTGGGGCAAGCGCGACGCGCCGATCACCATCGTGCAGTACTCGGACTACCAGTGCCCGTACTGCTCGCGCGTCGAGCCGACCATGGACCAGGTCAAGACGACGTACGGCGACAAGGTTCGCGTGATCTGGAAGGACAATCCCCTTCCCTTCCACCAGAACGCCAAGCCGGCGGCCGAAGCAGCCCAGGGCGTCTTCGCGCTCGGCGGGAACGATGCGTTCTGGAAGTGGCACGACACCGCGTTCAAGAACCAGGGCGCGCTCAGCACGGACAGCTACGTGAAGTGGGCTCAGGACGCCGGCGTGAAGGACATGGCCGCCTTCAAAGCGGGGCTCGACAGCCACAAGTGGGCCGACCGCGTCGACGGCGACCTCAACGCCGGCAAGGCCGCGGGCGTTCAGGGGACGCCGGCGTTCTTCGTCAACGGCATCTTCATCAACGGCGCGCAGCCGTTCGACAACTTCAAGAAGACGATCGACCAGGAGCTCGCCAAGGCGCAGGCCAAGCTCGCCGCGGGGACGCCGAAGAACCGCATCTACGTGGAGATGTCGAAGGAGAACAAGAAGAACGCGCCCGCCGCCGCCAAGGAAGACGACGCCGAGGAGAAGGAAGACACCAAGACGGTGTTCAAGGTCCCCGTCGGGACCAGCCCGCAGCTCGGCAGCCCGAACGCGCTCGTTACCATCATCGAGTTCTCGGATTTCCAGTGCCCGTTCTGCAGCCGCGTCGAGCCGCAGCTCAAGTCGGTGCGCGACAAGTACGGCGACAAGGTTCGCCTCGTCTGGAAAAACGAGCCGCTCCCCTTCCACCCCGCCGCTCCGCCCGCCGCCGAGGCGGCCATGGAGGTGCGCGCCGAGAAGGGTGACAAGGGCTTCTGGGACGTGCACGACCGCTTCTTCGCGGCGCAGAAGGACCTGATGAACGGCAAGGAGGCCAACATCGACGGCATCGTGAAGATCGCCACCGATGCGGGCGGAAGCGCCGACAAGGTGAAGGCCGCCATCACGGGGCAGACGCACAAGAAGGAAATCGACGCCGACAACGAGCTGTCGCAGGACTTCCAGGCGAGCGGCACGCCGCACTTCTTCATCAACGGCCGGCGCCTCGTCGGCGCGCAGCCCGTGGAGAAGTTCGAGAAGATCATCGACGAGGAGATCAAGAAGGCCCAGGACCTCATCTCCAAGGGAACGAAGCCGAGCGAGATCTACGAGGCGCTGATCAAGGACGGCAAGGGCGTCCCCCCGCCCGAGATGAAGGACGTCCCCGCCTCGCTCCCGGCGAACGACCCGGCCCGCGGCAACCTCAGCGCCAAGGTCACCATCCACGAGTGGAGCGACTTCCAGTGCCCGTTCTGCGGGCGCGTGGAGCCGGCCGTCGCGCAGGTGATGAAGGACTACGGCGACCGCGTCAAGTTCGTGTGGCACGACCTTCCGCTCCCCATGCACGCCGACGCGCCGCTCGCATCGCAGGCGGGGCGCGAGGCCTTCAAGCAGAAGGGCCCGAGCGCCTTCTGGGCGATCCACGACAAGATGTTCGCCAACCAGCAGAAGATCAAGCGTGACGACCTCGACGGGTACGCCAAGGAGCTGAACCTCGACATGGACAAGTGGAAGGCGGCCCTCGACGGCAGCACCCACACCTCCGAGATCGAGGCGGACAAGACCGCGGCGGGCTCGGACAACATCAGCGGAACCCCCGCGTTCATCATCGCGCCCAACGGCGCGAAGCAGGGCTACTACATCAACGGAGCGCAGGACTACGGGAAGTTCAAGAAGGTCATCGACCGCGCGCTCGCCGAAGCGAAGTGAGACGCGAGTCGCGCTAGACACGAGAGCCCCTCCTCTTCGCTCGAAGGGGAGGGGCGCTTCGTTTCCGGCGTAAGCCTCCGGGCGTAGAGACACGAGTCGAGGTCGAGTATCGCCATGAACATACCCCGCGAGTTACTCCTCCCGCTGCTGGTCGCGAGCCTCGCGTGCGGCGCCGGAGCGCCCCCGCCTCCTCAGGCCCGGGTGACGTTGCCGCCGCTCATGCCTCCCGTCGCGGCCATCGACGCCCCGCTGGCGGCGTCGCGCGAGGAGGATGCGGCCGTCCCCATCTCGCCGCGCAATCCCTCCTGGGGAAGCCGGACGGCGCTGGTGACCATCGTCGAGTTCTCCGATCTGCAGTGCCCCTTCTGCGCGCGCGTGCAGCCGACCCTCTCGGCGCTCCGCGAGAGCTACGGGCCCGACAACCTCCGCATCGTCTGGAAGAACAGTCCTCTCAGCTTTCACCCGAACGCGCGACCCGCCGCCGAAGCGGCGATGGGCGTCTTCGAGCTCGCGGGAGCGCAGGCCTTCTGGCGGTTCCACGACGCGGCGTTCAACGACCAGCGCTCGCTGGGCCCCGATAGCTACGAACGCTGGGCGAGAGCGGCAGGCGTGAGCGACGGCGGGTCCTTCCGGGCGGGGCTCCTGGCCCGCCGCTGGGCCGACGCGGTCGACGCCGACGTCCGCGACGCCGAGGCTCTCAGCGTCAATGGGACGCCTGCCTTCTTCGTCAACGGCATCCTCGTCGTCGGCGCCCAGCCGCTCGAGGTGTTCAAGAAGACCATCGACGCCGAGCTGGCCAAGGCGCAGGCGAAGGTGGCTTCCGGCACGCCGCGCGACCGGGTGTACTCGGAGCTCGCGCTCGTGAACCGCGAGTTCGCTCCGAAGCCGGACGACCACGGCGATCCGGCCGACGAGCCGCCGGACGACACGAAGACCGTCTTCAAGATCCCCATCGGCTCGAGCCCGGTGCGCGGGGGCCCGGCGGCGCTCGTGACCATCGTCGAGTTCTCGGACTTCCAGTGCCCGTTCTGCGGTCGCGTCGAGCCGACGCTCGAAGCCGTCCGCCACAAGTTCGGCGACAAGGTCCGCATCGTCTGGAAGAACGAGCCGCTGCCCTTCCACCCGAACGCCGAGCCGGCCGCCCAGGCGGCACTCGAGGTGCGCGCAGAGCGCGGCGACGCGGCGTTCTGGACGATGCACGACAAGCTCTTCGCGGCGCAGGCGGACCTGTCGCCGGCCGTGCTGGCGAAGCTCGCTGCCGAGGTCGGAGCCAGCCCGGACCGGGTGCGGCGCGCGATGACGACGCACGCGCGCGCGAAGGAGATCGGAGTCGACCAGGATGTGGCCGAGGACTTCCAGGCCAACGGGACGCCCCACTTCTTCATCAACGGACGGCGCCTGGTGGGAGCGCAGCCCGAGGAGAAGTTCGACGCGATCATCGAGCAGGAGATCGTGAAGGCAGAGCAGCTCGTGTCCAAGGGAACGCCGCTCGCGAGCGTCTACGACGCGCTGGTGCGCGACGGCAAGGGACCTCCCGAGCCGGAGAAGAAGCCGCTCGCCACATTTCCGGCGGGCGCGCCGGTGCGCGGCAATCTCACGGCGAAGGTGACGATCCACGAGTGGGCGGACTTTCAGTGCCCCTTCTGCGGCCGAGCCGAGCCGACGATGGACCAGGTGATGAAGGACTACGGGACGCGCATCAAGGTGGTGTGGCACGATCTGCCCCTGTCGATGCACCCCGACGCTCCACTGGCCGCCGAGGCCGCGCGCGAGGCCTTCCAGCAGAAGGGCTCCGCCGGCTTCTGGGCGCTCCACGACATGATGTTCGCGGACCAGACGAGGATCAAACGTGACGACCTCGACCTCTTCGCACGCTCGCTCCGGTTCGACATGCGGAAATGGGGCATGTCGCTCGACAACGCCCAGCACCAGCTCGAGCTCGACGCGGAGAAGAAGGCGGCCGACGACATGGGCATCACCGGGACGCCCGCGTTCGTGATCGTGCCTGCGAGCTCGCCCACCGGGTACTTCATCAACGGCGCCCAGCCTTACGCCAGGTTCCGCAAGGTCATCGAGCGCGCGCTGGCCGAGGCCAAATGAGGCGGGGCGTCGCGCTCGCCCTCGCGGTCGCGTCCTTCGTGCTTCAGGCGCCCGCTCGCGCCGTGGAGCGGGAGCACGCCATCGGGGTGGACGCGGGCGGCGCGATTCTGATGGTGGCCGACAAGAGCTCGCCGGACATCGGGGCGAGCATCGGGATGCACTACACGTACGGGCTGAGCGACGCGTTCAACCTGGTGGCGGACGCGGGCTGGTCGCTCGTGGCGCTGAACGAGAGGCTGACCGACCCCACGACGCCTCACACCCGCCCGACCAACACGACGAACGCCGACGTCGGGCTGGCCTACGTGCTCGACGTCCTGCAGTGGGTCCCGTGGGGGGCGCTCGAGGCCGGCGGCTACGCGCTACAGGGCGGGAGCATCGACGGCGTGAAGCTCCTCCCCGGCGCCGCGATCGCCATCGGCCTCGACTACCGCCTCAACCGGAGCTGGGCCATCGGTGTGTCGGCGCGCGAGCACCTGCTCTTCACGGAGATGTCGACGTACCCGAGCTTCATGCAGGGGTTCGTGCGCTTCGAGTACGTCTGGGGCTGGTAGTCAGGCTCCGAGGCCGAAGCCGTCGTGCAGGGCACGCACGGCGAGCTCCGTGTACTTGGCGGCCATGAGGCACGAGACCTTGATCTCGCTCGTGGCGATGGCCTGGATGTTGATCCCCTCGTTGGCCAGGATGCGGAACATCTTGGCCGCGATCCCCGCGTGCGATCGCATCCCCAGCCCCACGATGGACACCTTCACCACGTCCTCGTCGTAGCGGACCTCGCGCGCGCCGAGGCTCTTGCCGACCTCTTCGATCCACGGCTTGGCGCGGGCCAGATCGGTCTTGGCCAGGGTGAAGGTGATGCTCGCGCGCGGGTCGACCGCGGTCGTGACGTTCTGCACGATCATGTCGACCGAGATGTTCTTCTCGGCGATGCGCTCGAAGAGCTCGGCCGCGACGCCCGGCTTGTCGTCGACGCCGACGACGTGCACGCGGGCCTCCCCCTTGTCGTAGGCGACCCCGCTCACGACGACCCCTTCCAGCGCTGCATCTTCTTTGGTCACGATCGTCCCCAGGCTGTCGTTGAACGAGCTACGGACGTGCACTCGCACGCCGTACTTCATCGCGATTTCCACGCTGCGGATCTGCAGCACCTTGGCTCCCAGCGAGGCGAGCTCCAGCATCTCTTCGTACGAGATGCGATCGATCTTCTTGGCGGACGGGCAGATGTTGGGGTCGGTCGTGTAGACGCCGTCCACGTCGGTGTAGATCTCGCACTCATCGGCGCCGATGGCGGCCGCGATGGCGACCGCGCTCGTGTCCGACCCGCCGCGTCCGAGCGTCGTGATGTTGCCCGCCTCGTCCGCCCCCTGGAATCCGGCAACGACGGCGATGTCGCCGCGGTCGACCGTCTCGAAGATCTTCGAGCCGTCGATGGTCTTGATGCGCGCCTTGGTGAAGGCGTCGTCGGTCAGGATCTTCACCTGGTGCCCGAGGAGCGAGCGCGCACGGCCTCCCTCGGCATGGATCGCCATCGCCGTCAGGGCGGCGGTGACCTGCTCGCCGGTCGCCGCGATGGCGTCCATCTCGCGCGCGTCGGGGACGGGGGCCACCTCATGCGCCAAGCCGAGGAGGCGGTTCGTCTCGCCGCTCATCGCGCTGACGATGACGACGACGCGGTGCCCGGCGCGCTGCGTGGCGAGGGCTCGCCGGGCGACGTTGCGGATGCGGTCGACGGAGCCGACCGACGTACCGCCGAACTTCTGGACGACGAGGGCCACGGCTACTATTGCCTCGTTTAGACGCCGCTTGGCGGCACGTCAATCTGCGATAGAGTCGCGCCGATCTACGTGTCGTCCTACGCCGGATATCTCGTCGAGACGTTCGTCACGCTGGTCGCCGTGTGCGGCCTCGCGTTCGTCGTCCTGTGGAGCGCGCGGCGCCTCGGCATCGGGCGGTCCAGCGGCCCCATCGAGCTCCGCGGCCACCTCCCGCTCGACGCGCGACGCGCCATCTATCTCGTGAAGGTGGGCGCCCAGGTCTTCGTGGTGGGCGTGGGTGAGGGCGGGTTCACCAAGCTCGGCGAGATCCCCGCGAGCGATCTCCCCGCCGCGGAAGCCGCACGAGGCGGCCCGTTCGCGGACATCCTCGCGCGCGCCCTCGGGCGCACGACGAAGCCGACCGGCAAGGAGCCACGCTGATGCACGGCACCGCCGACGACCTCCTCTCCCGGCCGATCGTCCTCGTCGTCGCGCTGGCGATCGTCTCGCTGCTCCCGTTCGCGTTCATGACGGTGACGGCATTCGTGAAGATCGCCACTGTGCTCCAGATCGTTCGCAGCGCCATCGGGGCGCAGAACGTGCCGTCCAACAGCGTCATCATGGCCCTCGCCGCAGCGCTCACGCTCATCGCCATGGCCCCCGTGGGTGACCGTATCGTCGCGCGAGCCGCGCCCCTCTTCGCGGGCAAGGAGATGCCCGACACGGTGGCCATGGTGGAGAAGGGCATCGACGCCGTGCGCGAGCCGATGCGCGACTTCCTGAAGAACAACGCCAGCGAGACCGAGAAGGCGCGCTTCCTCGACGTCGCGCGGAGCTCGCGGACGCCGGAGGAGCGGGCGACGGTGGGGGCGGACGATCTGACGGTGCTCGTCCCCTCGTTCGTGGTGACCGAGCTCACCGAGGCGTTCGCCATCGGGTTTCTCGTCTTCCTGCCGTTCCTCGTCATCGATCTCGTCGTGTCGAACGTGCTCCTCGCGCTGGGCATGCAGATGATGAGCCCGACCCAGGTGAGCCTGCCGTTCAAGCTGCTCCTCTTCGTGGCCATCGACGGCTGGGGGCTGCTCGCCCGGTCGCTGGTGAGTGGGTATCACTGAGCCAGCGCGCCGCGGCCGAGGCGCTGCTTGACATCGGGGGCCCTCGAAGTATCTTCCGCGCCCCGTCGCCTGGGGCAATAGCTCAGCTGGGAGAGCGCTGCGTTCGCAATGCAGAGGTCCGGGGTTCGATCCCCCGTTGCTCCACTCAAGTCACCCGAGAAAACTGCGCTGCACCCCCGAGGCGAGGTGCATGGACTTCGTCGTCGTCTGCGGCGACTCGTGCCTGGCGAGGGCTTGGATCGCGATCATCGGGGCGCCCGCTCGGTGGAGAGCACGCGCCCGTGACCGCTCTTGGGGGTATCCCGCGCGGGCTCCCAGTCCCTGGCGATGTGCCCGAGAACTGTTCCTCATGCATCGACGCCTGAATCCGTAACGCGGCGCCCGCTGAAGCGCCTCCTTTCGGCGGCAACGTGGGAAACCCGGCAGCAAGATGCCAAGTCGTCGATGCGCTGCGGTCGCGGTCTGCGTCCGGCCCCCACCTTGCACGGTTCGACGTCGCGGACGTCCGCACGAAAAGGAGTACGTCATGTCCATCGTTGTCTGGATTCTCCTCGGCCTCGTCGCCGGGTTCATTGCCAGCAAGGTCGTCAATCATTCCGGTGAGGGTATCTTCATCGACATCGTTCTCGGAATCGTGGGTGCGGTCGCTGGCGGCTTCGCCTTCAGCCTCGTCGGGGCCAGCGGCGTCAACGGCCTCAACGTCTGGAGCCTCTTCGTGGCCACGCTCGGCGCGATCGGGGTTCTCGTCATCAAGCACGCGGTGACCGGTCGACGCCTGGCGCACTGAGGCGGAGCACGGTGCCCCAACGTGGCGTTCTGCGACGCGTGCGGTGGCGCAAGGTGGGTACGCGGATCCTGTCGATCGGCGTGCTCATCTTCGTCGCCTACCTGCTGATCGCGAACGGCATCCTGCGAACTCGGATCCTCCGCGACGGCCTCAGCAACGACCCCCAGGCGCGGCTCGTCGACTACAGTTCGGCCTACTCGATCGTTCCCGGCCGAGTGCATGTCGAGGGACTGACGATCCGCGAACGCGAGCGCTCGGTGGAGTGGCTCGTGGTGCTCGACCGCGCCGACGTGCACATCTCCCTGTTCGATCTGCTGCGGCGTCGCTTCCACGTGACGAGCCTGCGTGCAAGCGGCGTCAGTTTTCGGGCGCGCCTGCGGATCGACCCGCGCGACACGACACCCGAGGTTCTCGCGGCGTTGCCGCCGATCCCCGGTTTCGCCGATCCCCCCGAGGTCGACGTCGGGCCCGAAGCGCTACCCCTTTCGGACGCCGAGTACAATCTGTGGAGCATCGAGCTCGAGGACGTGCAGATCGAGCACGTGCGGGAGGTGTGGGTTCACACGCTGCGCGGACAGGGCGAGTCGCGCGTTCAAGCGCGGTGGTTCTTCCGCCCGGAGCGATGGCTGGACATGGGACCGGCGACCGTCGAAGTGTCGGCGATGGAGCTGTCCTATGGAGCGGTGCCCCTCGCCGCCGGGGTGAACGGCACCCTCCTGGCAACGATTCACCCGTTCGACGTGCGCCGAGACATGGGGCTGAAGTTCTTCGAACACGTGTCGGTGGATATGCAGCTGCATGGCCGGTCGATGACCGCGAATGTCCTGCGCTCGCTGGAGCTGTCGAGCGACGTGTCCTTCTCGCGAGGCGCGGGCCCCATCGATGGCCGCTTCGTGATGGACCACGGAACCGTCGCTCCCGGGACGCTGGTGACGACCGAGGCGTCGGACTCCGAGGTGGATGCGGTCGGGCTGGCCGTCGTCGCGCCGTTCCGCGCGCAGCTCGGCGTCGATGGGGATCTGGCCACGCTGAGTGGCGGAGTCTCCGAGGTCCGCGTTTCGCGCCTCGGCGTCGAGCAGGCACGCGCCGCATCGGTTGCCGCGGCGTTCACCAGTTCCCACCGCGAAATCGAGCATTTCTTCGGCGACGCGAGCTTCACCCTCGACGTCGGTGGCGTCGCGTCGGACGACATCGGCAAGTGGAAGCACTTCCTTCCGTCCGCGTCGGCGCTCGACGTGCGGTCGGTCGCTGTGACGGGTGATGGCCATGCAGAGGGGTCCGTCGCGGAGCTTCGCGGCCGAGGGACGGTCCAGTTTCATGCGCAAGGCCTCTCGGTGTCGGCTGGGCACTACGGCGTCACCGCCGACGTCGCGGGCGACATCCAGCTCCCGGAAGTGGCGCTCCGCGAGAAGCGGATCGAGCTAGGCGGAAGCAGCGTGGTCGTGACCCATACGGTCGCGAAGCTCGAGCGAGCAAACCTCCGTGTGCGGGCCGTCACGCTGCGTGCGACGAGGGCGGAAGTCCGTGGCTCGGGGGACGCCTCTGCCGCGGCGACGCTCGCGGTCGACGACATCGCCCTCGATGCCCCCGGCGGCGTCGGCGTCGCCGCTGCCCCCTCGCTCACGATGTCGGCTCCGCAATTCGCGGTCGCACAGTCCGGTCTCGCTGGAACGGTGACGATCGATCTGCCGCGCGTCGACCTCCTCGCGCTCGGTGGGCTGCGTGAGATCCTGCCTCTGCCCCGGAGCTTCGATCTCCAGGACGGTCGAGGGCGCGCACAGCTGCACGCCACGGTCGATCTCGGCACTGGCGCCGCACGAGGCGACGGCGACCTGTCCGTCCGAGGCGTCCGCGCGCGGGTTTGGTCGACTCAGCTCTTCGGCGATCTGACCGCCTCGGTGCACGGCCGGCGCAGTCCCGGCGCCTGGGAAACGACCGACCTATCCGGGAGCACGTTTGCGATCCGCCGCGCGGGTACGGGAGACGCGGCCCCTTCCGACCAAGGGTGGTGGGCGAACGCGGCCCTGCGCGATGCGACGGTGCGAACACGGGACGGAGCGAAGTTCGACGCGAAGATTCACGTCGATGCCAAGGACGCGACGCCGGCAACGGCTTTCGTGGCCGGGAACACGGCTGTCCCCCGCTGGGCCGCCGACCTCTTTCGCATGCCGGTCCTCGACGCCGACGGGGAGCTGCGGATCGCGCCGCGCTTGCTCGAGGTGCGCTCTCTCGTAGCGAAGGGGGGCGGTCAGTCGCTCCGGATGGAGTACGCGAACCGTGGCGACCGACACGAGGGGGCGATGCTGATTGACGTGGGAGCGGTCGAGGTAGGGTACGACCTCACCGACGGGGCGAAGGGCCTGGTGCTCCTTGGATCCGAGGGATGGTTCGCGCGCACGCAGGCGGCGCTGAACGTCGCATCGGAGAGGGCGCTAGCGAGCACGCAGGCCGCCGAGCAGCTCGGGCGGTACAGGATGATGACGCCCCGGGAGCGCGCCGAGGAGGCGAAGGCACTCGCCGAGGGGTGCTCGCGCGATCTGCATGCTTGCGATGGCGCGTCGATCGCGAATCTGCTCGACGCGAGCGACGCGGGAGGCGAGCGCGGCGTTCTCACGGGTGTCACGGCCGCCCCGATGGTGGTGGCGGCGGCCAAGGCGGGCTCGGACGGCGCGACGCTCGACCCGCGGGTCGTCGGCAGCGTCGTGGAGACCCTGCGGATGGCGGGCAGTGGCGCGCTCGAGAGCATCCCGCAAGTCGCGGACGTCACCGCGGTGAAGGATCCCGCCGCCGCGCGCGGCAAGCTCATCGTTGCCAATGGTCGTGTTTCCTCCGTGCAGCGTGACGGACCGACCTCGGTGGGCACCTTGACCACGGGCTCGGAGACCATCTATTTCGTCACGCCCTTTTCCACCGCGGGGCTCACCGGCGACACGCCGGCGCGCTTCCAGGGCGTGTTCGTCCAGAAGTACGCGCCGCCCGGGCAACCGTCGGCGCTCGTCATCGTGGGCGCCTTCGGCCCTGGGCCAGCCTCGGACAGGTCGAGACCGTAGTAGTGCCGAGCGGCATCGTCCTTGCGACAGGGAGAGACATGCCCCACGTCATCCGTATCCGCGACGTCGCGCGCGAGGCGATCTACGACATGGGCTCCGAGCTGCGGGCCTTGCGCGTGCCGTACGAGATGTTCAACCCCACGGGCCCCGTACGACGGCGCGGCGAGCTCATGGACTGGTTCGAGGGCAACGCCATGCACAGCGGGCGTTTCGCGGAGGCGGAGCTCGGAGACTGCCATCCCGGGGATCGGGTCCTCGTCCGCCTTCCCCCCCAGGCGTCCGAGGACGAATGGTGGCTGTGTGAGGTTCAAGCGATCGACGGCGTCGCAGGGACGGACTGAGCGGCGGAAGCGTCCCCGCTCCCTTCCCGACCCACGAATCGCCGTCCCCGTGGCTTTCCACCTCATGCCCGCCACAGCGTGGGCTGCGTGGTCCGGTTCACGGAGTCGCGGCGGCCGGGCGTCTCGCGGCGTCGGTCTGTCGCGCGTCGCGTAGCGGCGGGGCTACTACGGCACGTTCCGGACCCCGGGCTCCCTCGTCCAGATGCGCTGCTTCTTCGCCGTCTTCACCAGGGCCTCGGCGCCGTCGCGTCCCTCGAGCGCGATGACACCGGCGTCCTTCTTGCCCCCCAAGCCGGCCGCGTCGAAGAGCGCCTCCGCTCCCTTCGTCGTGCCGATGACCTTGAGGTGCGCGAAGGCGTCGCGCACGAAGTCGATGGCCGCGCTCTCCTTGGCCAGCAGCGCCCCACCCTCTGCCGACGCGAGCACCGCGACTGCGTCGAAGAGGACCGACGGTGCGCCCACCACCGCCGCGTTGGCAGGGAGCACCTTGCCGTCCGACCGCTTCACGCCGCCGATCTTTGGCGCGATGACGACCAGCTTGGCCCCGGCGGCCGTCACGGCCTTCTTCAGGGCGTCGAAGATCGCCCCGTCGACGCCGTCGGTGACGATGCAGCCGACCGCGCGGCCTTCGATGGTGGGCTTGGCCTTGAGGTGGATGCTCAGCGCCGGAGACGGCGTGGGGTTCCTCTTCGCCGGCACGGTCGTCGGCGACGCCGCGGGCACCTTGGGTAGACCCAGACCCGCCGCGACCCGCGCGGCGAGGCCCGTGTCGACGTTCACCAGGTTGCCGACCATGCGCTCGCGGATCGCCGGGGCCTCGACCTTGGAAAGCTCGAACACCAGCGCGGCCACGATGTGGTTCTGCTCGGGCTCGGTCTGGCTCACGTAGAAGAGCCGCGCCTGGCTGTAGTGGTCCGCGAACGAGGCAGGCCGTACACGGAGCGCCCCACCGCCCTCGGAGCGAGGGTACGTACGAAAGCCCCGCTCGGACGACTCGCGCGCCCCGTCGGGCGCGAGACTGTTCGGCTCGTACGCAATGCGTCCTTGGGGGACGGCGGTCTGCATGTGGCCGTCGCGCTGGAAGTTGTGCATCGGGCACTTCGGCGCGTTGATGGGGATCTGCTGGAAGTTGGGGCCACCGAGGCGCGAGAGCTGCGTGTCGAGGTACGAGAAGAGACGTCCTTGGAGCAGCGGATCGTTGGAGAAGTCGATGCCCGGGACGATGTTGGCCGGGCAGAAGGCCACCTGCTCGGTCTCCGCGAAGAAGTTGTCCGGCATGCGGTCGAGCACCATGCGCCCGACCTTCTTCAGCGGCACGAGCTCCTCCGGAATGAGCTTGGTCGGATCGAGCACGTCGAAATCGAAGCCATTCGCCTCTTCTTCGGTGAAGAGCTGCAGGCACAGATCCCACTCGGGAAAGTTCCCCGACGAGATCGCGTCCCACATGTCGCGCCGGTGGAAATCGTTGTCGGCGCCGTTGATCTTCAGCGCCTCGTCCCAGAGCACCGACTGGAGCCCGATCTTCGGCCGCCAGTGGAACTTCACGAACGTCGAGGCGCCCTTCGCGTCGACGAGGCGAAACGTATGGATCCCGAAGCCCTCGATCATCCGGAGCGAGCGCGGGATGGCGCGATCGGACATCGCCCACAGGATCATGTGGGTGCTCTCGGGCATCAGCGAGATGAAATCCCAGAACGTGTCGTGCGCGGACCCGGCCTGGGGGAAGCCGCGGTCGGACTCCATCTTCACGGCGTGGATGAGATCCGGGAACTTGATGGCGTCCTGGATGAAGAAGACCGGGATGTTGTTCCCCACGAGATCGAAGTTCCCCTCCCGCGTGTAGAACTTCACCGCGAAGCCGCGGACGTCGCGCGGGAGGTCCACCGAGCCCGAGCCCCCCGCGACCGTCGAGATGCGCGCGAAGACGGGCGTCCGCTCGCCCGGCCGGCAGAGAAAGTCTGCCTTCGTGTACCGGGCGAGCGACGCGTCGAGCTCGAAGTACCCATGGGCGCCCGTACCGCGCGCATGGACGATGCGCTCCGGGATCCGCTCGTGGTCGAAGTGGGTGATCTTCTCGCGAAGGACGAAGTCCTCGAGGAGGGTGGGCCCTCGAGGACCGACGCGCAGGGAGTTCTGGTCATCGCTGACCGGGATGCCCTGGTTGGTCGTGAGCACGAGCTTCGAGCCCTGATGGAGCTCGCCCCCCTCACCGACGCGGTCCTTGCCCGCCGGTGCCTTGGCCGCCTTCGTCTTGGTCTTCACGATCGAGCTCTCCGGGGATTGTTGGTCGGATTCTCTTCAGAAGACGGGGCGGGACGGGGCGGCCTTCGGAACGCTGGCCTCGCTGACGGAGCAGATGTCGTCCGCCTTCGCCGCCTTGAAGATCTTCTCCGCGCGCACCCGCTCGTCGCCCGACTCGGTGTGCACCGAGACCAGCATATTGCCGCCCCTGATCTTGCCCTCGAAGCGCTTCGCCTCGATCTCCGGGATCCCCATCCCGACGAGCGCGCCGGCGATGCCGCCCACCACGCCGCCTGCCGCGATGCCGCTCAGCGCCGCCATGATCGGACCGGCTGCGATGAAGGGCCCGAGGCCCGGGATCGCCAGCGCGCCGATGCCCGCGAGGAGCCCCAGCGTCCCGCCGACCACGCCGCCCATGCTCGCCCCGCCGACGGCGCCCTCGGGAGCCTTGGTGTTGTGCTCGTGGGCGAAGTCCTTGCTCCCCGTCTTGTCGGGAAAGAGGACGGAGATGTCGTTGCTCGTGAACCCCGCCTGGTGGAGCTGGTCGACGATGGTCTCGGCCTGAACCCGAGTCTGCACGATGCACATCACGGCTTTCTTCATGACGGTCTCCTCTTTCCTTGTCGTTGAATCGTTTTCAGTTCTTCACTTCGAGCTGATCGTCGACGTCGGTCACGCCGGCGGTCTGGCGGGCGAGGTTCTCGATCTCCGTCCGCTCCGCGTCCGACTTCACCGGGCCGCGGAGGGTGACCCGCGTGCCCACGGTGATGATCTTCACGTTCTTCGCCGTGAACGACAGCGTGTGGTCGCCCATGACGCCGCGCCGGATCGAAGCGGTGATGCCGATCTCGGCCTTGCTGTTGCCCTGGTTGATGGGGGTGAGCGTGCCGCTGCGATCGCGAGTGTTGAGCTTCGTGTTGTCGGCGCTCCCGGTGTGGTCCCCGGAACCGGGGTTCGTGGTGGTCACGGTCGACCCCGGCGCGTCGGTGTTGCTGGGACTCGCGGCCGGCGGGCTCATCGCGCCCGGGTTCGTGCCCGTGGCCATCATCGACGTCGCGCCGGTCGGGTTGGCGGCCGTGGCCGGCGTCGTCGGCGTGGTAGTGGCCGCGCTGCCGAAGGCGACCGCGCTGGGCGGCGGCGAAGCGGCCGGGGCGCCTGGAGTCTCGGCGGCCGCGCTCGATGGATCCTGAGCGGGCGGATTGCTCGACCCCGCGCATGCGGCGGAGCAAAGGGCCACGGTGACAGCTACGATGGTCGTCTTCATGTCGATCCCTCTCGTGTGAGCTGGGCGCCCTTCGCAAGGCCCGGGCCACGCTTGTAACGGCGACGGATCGAGCGAAGTCGCGGGATGGGCGGGGGATGCGTGGCCCATTGCCACGTCGTGTGGCGGGAGGGTCGCGCCCGGGCGTGGCGTCCTGGTCGAGAAAGACGGACGTCGTGGGTGCGTGCCGCAGGTTCGTCTTGCGGGAGAAGGCCGTCAGGTCCCCTGCTCCCACGCCACGGTAGCCGCAAGCGCTTCGTCGAGCGGTACCCGAGGCCGCCACCCGAGCTCGTCACGAATACGGCTTGTGTCGAGGACAAGGTCCTGGGCGAAGTCGCGACCGTCGAGCTCGCGCGCGACATCCGCTGGGAGATCCTCGCGCTTCCTTTCGACGACCGTGCCCGCATATCCCGCAACGCGCGCGATGGCGCGCACCCACTCGCCCTCCGCCAGCGGAGCCGCCTCCCCGACGTTGTACGTGCGCCCCGAGGCCCTCCGATCGACCGAGGCGACCGCGATGGCGTCCGCGACGTCTTCCACGTAGCCGCGCGTCCAGCGCCAGCCCGAGAGATCTGCGTCGAGGTCGAGCGTGCGCGCCCCGGAGTCCATGCGCGTCACGTACTCGCCCACCCGGTGCCGCCGATGGTCGCCCGGCCCGTACACTGCGGGCAGACGCAGCACCGTGCCGGGCAGCTCCGGCTCCGACAACGCCGCGCGCTCGACGGGGATCTTGTCGTAGTCCCACATGACGTCGTCAGGGCCGGAGGCCCAGCGGCGGCGTGGGAAGGCGATCTCGCGGAGTGGGGCGTCCTCCCGGATGGGGGTCGCCTCTGGCGGACCGTGCTGCACGCGCATCAGCCGGTCGTACGCGCGGTAGACGTCGAGACTGCTGAGGACGACGAGGCGCTGTGCGACTCCACGGAGTGCGTCGAGCAGGCCTCGCACGTCGGTCTCGGTGAAGGCGACGAAGTCGATGACCACGTCGGGCTTCCAACCGCGCAAGCGGTCGGCGTGGTCCGCCATGCGGGTGCGATCTCCCACGAGCCGCTCGACGCCCCCAGGCAGCTCGCGAGCCTTCTTGCCGCGGTGGAAGACGGCGACATCGTGCCCGCTCGCCACGAGCCGCCGCACGACCGGTCCACCGATGAATCCCGTTCCGCCTACGACGAGGACGCGCACGCCCCGAGCGTAGCGGCTGTCCCCGCCCGGCGGCTCGTGACATCCTCCCACCGGCATGGCCAAGCCGGAGCCGCTCGCGCGACGCCCGTTCCTCGGCCTTCACGTGAAAGCCGCCCTGGACGCCCGCCTGTACGTCGCGGCGGTGCTCGGCAAGAGCGCGGCTGCGAGCGCGGGCGTGAAGGAGGGCGACTTCGTCGTGGCGATCGACGGCGAGGCTGTGAAGGACGCGGTGCACCTGCTCGCCATCGCGCGTTCGCGCCGCTCGGGCGACGCCGTGGTGTTCGACATCGAGCGCGCAGGACAGCCCATGGTGGTCGAAGGCGTCTCCCCTCCGCTGCCGATCGAGACGAGCGATTCCGCCGAGGTCGAGCTCGGCGCCATCGAGGTTGGCGGACACCGACTGCGCACCATCGCGACCGTCCCGCGCTCGCCGGGGCCGCACGCGGCCGTCCTCTATCTCCAGGGCGTGCGTGGCCGCTCGTGCGAGTACCCGCTGGATCCGGAAGCCACGCTTCGGCACCTGGTCGACGGTTGGACGCACGCTGGCTTGCTCGTGCTCCGCGTCGAGCGGAGCGGGGTCGGCGACAGCGAGGGAGCGCCTTGCGCCGTGACGGGCCTCGACGCGGAGCTCGACGGCTACCTGGCCGGCATCGACCATCTCCTGTCGAGGAGCGACGTGGACCCGCGCCGCATCTTTCTCTTCGGCCAGAGCTTCGGCGCGATGACGGCGCCGCTCCTCGCTGTCGAGCGCACCGTCGCTGGCGTCATCGTCTATGGGGCGTCCGGAGCGCGATGGCACGACTGCGTCGTCGATACGAGCCGGCGCCAGCGCCTTCTGACCGGGACCGCGGAGGCGCGTGTCGAGGCGGAGGTCGCGCTGTGGGCGGAGCTGCACGGTCTGGTGTGCCGCGACGGCTGGACGCCCGCGCTCGCGTTCGAGAAGCGTCCCCACCTTCGCGCGCTCCGCTCGCTGGACTGCGTGGGCGAGACGCTGTGGGGCCGCCACGTGTCGCTTTACCAGCAGCTCGATGCGATCGACCTCTTCGCGGTCTGGGCTGCGGTGGGACGCGCGCGTGTCCCGGTGCTCGTCGCCCGCGGCGAGTACGACTGGATCTGCACGCGGGAGGAAGCCGAGGCCATCGTGCGCGCGACCGGCGCGTCCGGGGGCTATCTGGAGTTGCCGCACACGGGGCACGACTGGCTCGCGTACGACAGCTTCGAAAAGAGCCGCCAGTGGGGCGAGGGGCGCTGGGATGGGAGCGTCGTGCGGGCGACTCAGACCTTCACGTCCCCGCAGCCCTCCGGAAACACACAACCGTAGGGAGGCGGAGGGGGACCCCATCCGTCGCCATCGGTGCCGGCGTCGACGATTGCCCGGTCGGCGCCTACCTCGGCGATGAGCGACGAATCCGTCGAGGCGTCCTGCGCCCCGGCGTCCGCGGCGTTCGCGGCGTCGATGGTGCTCTGCCCGTCGGTGGCGAGCGCGTCGTTCGAGCGCGCGTCGACCGCGCTCCCCGCGTCGTCCGTCGGGGCGGTCGACCCTCCACACGCACCCGCCGCGACGCCGGTGGCCACCGCGGCGTGGAACGCGTAGAGCTTCGCGCGCGACAGACCCGCAGGCGCGACCGGCGGCCTCGCGGCGCGTGTTTCGACGGCCACGGGGATTCCGCAGAAGGGGCAGCGCGCCTCGGCGCGGCGGACGTGTCGGCTGCACGACGTGCAAAGGACGAGATCGTTCATGGCTACTGGCTCCTCGCTGCGGCGTCCTCGACGACGAGATCCCATCGCGCGTGATCGAACGGCGAACCAGGCGCGGGCGATGCGAGCTCGACGCGCTCGCGCTTGCCGCGCCGATCCATTTCGAGCGCCCGGTGATGGCAGTAGGGGTTGTTGCCGGGTCGGCCGAAGAGCGACGTCGTCATCCACGTGCAGCCCGCGCGGCACTCGTCGCCATAGTAGCACTCGGCGCAGTAGCCCCAGAGCTCCCCTCGCGTGCGGTCGCGCGTGTGGCGCAGCGGCGCGGAGCGTTCCCAGATGTCGCGCAGCGAGTGCTGCCGGATGTTCCCGCCCACCCATGCGTCGGTCGGCAACGACGGGCACCCCTTCACGTCGCCGTTCGACTCGATGCCCAGCGTCGTCAGCCCGGCGCTGCACGACCGGCGATAGCCGCTGCGGCAGTAGCTCCGCAGCACATGCTCGTAGGGACCGAAGTAGCCGACGTTGTTGCCGGCCAGCATCGTCACGCGCGCCTCGTCGCAACGCGCCTTCAGCCGTGCGAGCACCGGGAAGAGGTCGAGCAGATCGTACGGCTGAAGGATGACCTCGGGCTCGTCAGCCGCCCGTCCGACCGGGACCGTGAGCTGGAGCTGCCAGCCGTGTGCGCCCTCCCTGAGAAGGAGATCGAGCACGTCGGGCAGATCGCGCGCGCTCAGCCGGTTGACCTGCGTGTTGACTGCGATCGGAAGACCGGCCTCGCGACAGTTGCGCAAGGCAGCGACGGCGGCCGTGTGGGAGCCCGGTAGCGCGCGCAGGCGGTCGTGCGTCTCCTCGACGCCGTCGATCGACACGGCCACGCTCTGCACGCCGCCCTGCGCCGCGTCGCGAGCCCGCTCCGCCGTCATTCCGCGTCCGCCTGTCACGAGCGTGCTCTGCATGCCGCAACGGCGGATCTCCCGCACGACCTCTGTCCAGCCGTCGTGCAGATACGCCTCCCCGCCGATGAGCGCGACCTCCTGGACGCCGAGATCGCGCATCTGCCGCACGAGGTCGAGCGCCTCCTCGATCGTCAGCTCGTCGGGACGCGCGCGGCCGGCGCGCGAGCCGCAGTGCCGGCAGGCGAGATCGCAAGCGAGCGTGAGCTCCCACACCGCGTAGCTCGGGCGGGCCGCACGATCGACTGCGCGCGTTTCGGTCGCGAGGGGCCGTCGATCCTGGCCTGCCGACGGCGTCAGCATCGGCAGCCCGCGGTTCGGCCGCGGCGCGCGGAGGACCGCGGTGCGCTCCACCGGCGAAAGCGGATCCCGCGGGTCCATGGCGGGCAGCATCGCCGCCAAGGCGGCAGCGCGCAATGGTCCCCGTCGCGCCAACCAACGACTTCGCGGCGCGTCGCCCGTGGCCAGCGGATACAACGTAGGTGCATGCGCGCGCAGGCACCTCCCGCGACCTCGCTCGCCCGGTCACGCTGGCAGATGACCATCGGGGCCTTGGTGTGCGTCGTCGTCCCGCTCGCGTCCTGGGTGGTCGATGAACGTGGCCGGCTCGCTTTCACCATGTACTCTTCCACGGTCAGCTATCGGCTCGAGATCGCCCGGTGGGACGATCGCGGTCTGCGCTCCACGCTCGACCCCACGGAGGTCGCCGAGGACGTGAGCTCTTCGGCCGCGCCATTCTTGGTAGGAGCGGAGGTCTATCGCACCGTCGCTCAGATCGACGCGCTGCGAGCCCACTTGCGCGATGTCGCGCTCTGCGTCTTTCGGACGGCCGCCGCGGTTCTCTTCATGCTGGGCCTGTGGACCCGCACGGCAGGAACGGTGGCCGCTGTGGCGGCCTTCGTTGTCGCATCGCAGGACGCCTTCGGCTTCAAGTTCACGCTGTACACGCTCTTCGCCGGAACGTGGCTTCTGGCCATCTCGGGAGGCGGGCGCCACTTCGCGCTCCGGCTGTCGCCTCCCGGCATCGCGGGGTCGAGCCCATGGCTCGTTCACGCATTTGTTGCGTCGGTGTACGCGTGGTCGGGGATCGCCAAGCTCCGGGTGGCGTGGCTGACGGGAGAGACGCTGCGCGCTCTCTACGAAGGTCACTACCTGACCGGCACGCTGGCCGACGTGCTCTTCGCGACGCTCGGCCGCTGCCGTGCGGCTGCGTGGGGCGTCGTTGTCACCGAGCTCCTGCTCGGGCCACTGCTGCTCGTCCGGCGCACGCGGGTGGCCGGACTCGTCTTGGCAGTCAGCATGCACGCGGCCTACGAATGGACAGCGCATCCCGACGTCTTCGGCTGGGTCATGATCGCCCTGCTCGTTTCCTTCGTCGGCCGTGCCCCGCGAGACGCGCGATCGCTACGGCTTGGCGAGCTTCATTACCGTGCCGCCCGCAGGACTGCCTAGTTGGGATTGCTCGGTCCAGTAGACGTTGTCCGCATCCACGGCGATGCCAACGGGGAGCGATGGCGAGGTCGTCGCCAGCGTCAGGACCGGTCCGCCGCCGATGGGTACGGAGCGAACGGCACCGTTCTGGCCGTCGAGGAAGTACACGTTGGCGGCATCTACGGCGAGCGCGCCCAACCCGCCCAACGTCTGTCCGGTCGCCAGGACGGTCACCGGTCCCCCACCCACGGGCACCTGCCCGAGGGTGCTCATCGTCAATGCGGGGGCGCCGAAATAGAACTCGAAGTACACGTTGGTGCAGTCGACGGCGAGCACCGAGAGGAGAGTGCCGTTCGCCGGCGGACTTACGAGCACGGTCGGCGTCCCTCCGGTGGTCGGGATGGTGAGGAGGCTCGCGGGCTGGGGATTCGAATCGGTCGAGCCCACGTAGAAGAGGCGACCTCCGCTCACCACGATCTCGTTCGCCGCGCCCGCGGCGGAGAGCGCCGTCGTCGGGCCCCCTCCGACCGGAGCCTCGAACACGCCCGCCGGCGTCGTGAAGTAGACGTTCTCGTCGTCGGCGGCCACGCCCCACGCGCCCGTCAGGTCCGCGGCAATCGTGGTGGGACTGCCGCAGCAGCCGGTCTTCGCGCATCCGGCGACGAGGTTGGGGGGAAACGCCGCGTCCGGAGGCGCGTTCTCGCCGACGTAGGAGACGGAGAAGACCGTCGTCGAGTTGACCGCGACGTTTTCGCTGTTGATGCCGTCCAGAACGACGGGCGCACCCCCGGAGAGCGGCACGGCGTAAACGGCGTCGTTCAAGGACGCGACGTACAGGTTCTGCGCATCGATGGCGAGACCTGCCGGGGACGTGAGGGTGGCGAGAACGACAGGGGTACCTGGTCCAGCGTCACTCGATCCGGCGGGCACGGTGATGCACGCGGGCGTCCCTCCGCCACCTCCGCCGCTCGAAGAGCCACCGCACGAGCCCGGAGGGGTCGTCGAAGCGTCTCCGGTGTCTCCGAGCGGGACCTCTCCCCGGGATGCGCCCACGGCCAGGGAGCCCACGAGCAAGACGAGGAAGCCATCTGTGGGTCGCATGCGGAGTCTCCTCCCGGAAGGATGGCCGCGACGCGACGAAGTGATCACGGATTCGACAGCTCGAGAAGAGAGCGAACATGCTGGGCGTAGGGGCTCTGAGGATGAGTCGCGAGGAACGCCTCACCGACGCGCTGCGCGGCGGGCCTGTCCCCTGCGCGGACGAGCGCCTCGATCCGGATGACGGTCGCTTCCGGCGCCATCGACGCGCGCGGGAAGGTCGCCGCGTACGTGTCGAGGATCGAGAGGCTCCGCGCCGGATCCCCTGCCGCGAGCGCGCGCCGCGCCTCTTCCAGGGTCTGAAGCTGTGTGTGCAGGTCGCTCGACGCTGCGGGCTCGACCGGCTTGGGCGCCCCGATCGTCGCTCGAGGAGCGGACGAAGCCGTGGGCGCCGGCTCGGAGGCGACGGCGGGTGCGACGGCGCTCGGCAGGGGGACAGGCGCTGGCAGGGGGCGCGCAGCGGGCACGGCTTGCCTCGCCGAAACGACGACGAGGGGCGCCTCCGAAGCGAGGTGTGTCCCCGTGACGGGCTGCCGCGACTCGAGCGTCACAGCGGCCGCCGCCGCGCCGATCCCGACGAAACCCATGACGGCGAACCACTTGAGCGAGACCGCCGCGCCCGCCTTGCCGGCGACGCCGCTCGCCGCCGCTCCCGCCGCCATGCCCGTCGTTCCGAGCGCCGCCGCGGCCGCCACGACGGCACGGTGCCGCGCGCCCGCGGGAGCCTCGGCGCGTCCCGCCCGCAGGAGCAGCCGCTCCATCTCGCTGTCGGAACCCACGGACAACCGCCCCGGCTCGCTCATGGCTCCACCTTTCGGCCCGGCTGCGCGGCCTGCATGCGCCTCACGATCGCCCGGAACGACTCTCGAGCCCGGCGCAGACGCGAGGCGACGGTCCCGACCGGAACGCCGATGGCGGCTGCGATGGCGGGCGTCGTCATCTCCTCGATCTCGTACAGCACGAAGACGAGACGCAGCTCGACGGGCATGGCCTGGAGGACCCGCTGGAGCACATCGTGGGCGCGACGTCGATCGAGGAGCTCTTCGGTGCTCGGCGTCGAGGCCGTGAGCGCGTCAAGGTCCTCTCCCGCGTCCTCCAGCCGGCGGCGCGCAGTCCGACGCCAGGTCGCGGCCACGTTCGTCGCCGTCGAGAAGAGAAACGGCCGCTCCGCGCCGGGCTCGACGTCGGCGATGCGGCGTGCGAGCACGCACATCACCTGCTGCGCGGCGTCCTCCGCGTCCGCGTCGGTCAGGCCGAGGTAACGCAGCGTGCGCCAGACGAAGTCGTAGTGCTCGTCGACCAGCGCTCGGACGCGATCCTCGGCGGACACGGTGCGACCCTCCAGCGCGGCGAGAACGGACAAGTCCGACAGGGCGGTCATGAGGCGAGGCGTCCTTCGGCAGAATGGCCGGCCGTGAGGCGATCGATCACAGAAAGTGCACCCCCAGGCCGGCCGAGGCCTCCAGCCCGAGAAGGGGCACCTCGCGGACGGTCGTGGTCGGCGAGTCCGGCAGGAAGTAGAACCGGTCGTCCGTCACATGCACCGTGGCCGCCACGTCGCCCGTCAGGAAGAGGGGCCGCAGAAGCTCCCACTCGCCACGCAGGAGCGGGCCCGCGGCGAGCCAGGGGCGGCCTTGCTTCTGGGGGTTCGTGACCTGCAAGCCTGACGCCTCGAGCTGGCCCACCTCGATACGCGCACACGCCAGCAGGTGAGCGCTGCCCCGAGGCCACGACAGCGCGCAGGCGTCGCCGCGCCCCACGGTCCATGTGAACGAAGCGTCGCCCCCCGCCGCGGCGAAGTTCCCGCTCGAGGCGCGCACGAACGCGAGGCTCAGCGAGAGCACGACGAGCGAGTCGCTCCGGCCGCGCCATCCGAGGCGCGGCGAGAAGGCGGCGAGGCTGGAAGACGCAACGCCGGTGGCGAGCGTGTAGTCGGCCTCGAAGAAGAGCGTGTGCGGGAAAACGGATGCAGTGGGTGCGGGTCGTTCGCGCGATGGGACGGGGCGGGACGCGAAGACGATCACCGGCGCGACCGAGGTCGATGCCGCCGAAGCGAGAGGGACGGGCTCCGCGGGTGAGGGCGCGAGCGAAACCGCCGGGGCAGCAGGCGCTCGCTCCGCGGAGGGTGGGGAGACGGCCGAAGGATCGATCGCCAACGCAACCGCCAGCGCGAGCGCGTCCGCGAGATCGGAGCACGTCTCGGCGCTCACGTCGCGTGCTCCCTCGACGACCCCCTTCCTCCACACCGCGAACCGCCCGTGCGGCGACGGGCGCTCCCCCAGCTCCACCTCGAAGATGCGCGGCGCGCTCCCCGATTCCTCGAAGAGCGCACGCGCCGTGCGCGCGCGGACCCGCGCCTCGAAGCTCTCGCGTCCCGGGGACCCTGGCGAGCTCGCGTAGGCGAGGCGCACGACCTCCCGCCCGCCCTCCTCTTGTCCCCGCGCGACGCGTCCCCCGCCGACCGCGGCCGCGAGAGCCGCGATCGCGAGCAGCCCGCGTCCCTGCATCTTGCGTGTTGTACCCTACCGTGCCCGGCCACGTCTGCTTCGCAGAAGCCGTCAGAGTCTCTATCCTTCGCGTTCATGAACAGGATCGAGATCAAGACCCGGGACGGCGTCTGCCCTGCCTACGTCTATCGTCCGACCGGCGCCGGTCCCTGGCCCGCCGTCCTGGTCTTCATGGACGGTCTCGGCATCCGTCCCGCCATGCTGGAGGTCGGCGAGCGGCTCGCGACGCACGGCTACCTCGTTCTGCTGCCGGACCTGTTCTATCGGTCCGGGCCGTACGAGCCGATGGACCCGCACGCGGTGTTCACCGACCCCGAGAAGCGCAAGGTCCTGATGGAGAAGTTCATCGCCCTCGCGACGCAGGCGAACATCATGTCCGACACCGGCGCGTTCCTCGACTACCTCGCCGCGCAGCCCGACGTGAAGCCCGGCGGCATCGGAACCACCGGGTACTGCATGGGCGGCTTGATGTCGCTGACGGCGGCGGGGACGTACCCGGAGCGCATCGCCGCCACCGCCTCGTATCACGGCGGCCGGCTCGCGACCGACGCGCCCGACAGCCCCCACCTGCTCGCGCCGAAGATGAAGTCGCGGGTCTACGTGGCTGGCGCGATCGAGGACGGGTCGTTCCCCGACGAGATGAAGGCGCGGCTCGAGGATGCGTTGACCCGAGCGGGCGTCGACCACACGATCGAGACCTACCCTGCCAAGCACGGCTGGGTGTTTCGCGACACTCCGGTCTTCGACGCGGCGGCGGCCGAACGACACTGGCAGACGCTGGTCGCGCTGTTCGACGCGACGCTGTGATCATCGGTCGCGGCCAGGGGCGCGCTGACCGCGGTCACGAGCCTTGCGACCGCGCGCGACGGCGTATCCACGACGGTCACGTGCCTGAGGAGCGCGCCAGACCGCGAAGCCACCGCCGTCTCCCGCCCGTCCACCGCGCCCCATCGCGTATCCACCGCGGTCGGTCGCATGTCCACCGCACCCCACGGCGAAGGGACCCCGGTCGCTAGCGTATCCACCGCGCCCGATTGCGAAGGGACCGCGGTCGGTCGTCTATCCACCGCGCTCCACTGCGAAGGGACCCCGGTCGGTCGCTTGTCGACCGCGCCCGATTGCGTATCCACCGCGGTCGGTCGTCTATCCACCGCGCCCCATCGCGTACCCACCGCGGTCGGTCGCCAATCCACCGCGCCCCATCGCGCATCCACCGCGGCTGGTCGCTTCCCCACCGCGCCCGACGGCGTATGCACCGCGGTCGGTCGTCTATCCACCGCGGTCCACTGCGAAGGGACCCCGGCAGATCGCTTCCCCACCGCGCCCCATGACGTACCGACCGCGGTCGGTCGTCTGTCCACCGCGCCCCGTTGCGCATCCACCCGGGTCGGTCGCCTCCCCACCGCGCCCCATGGCGCATCCACCGCGGTCGGTCGCTTCTCCACCGCGTCCGACTGCGAATCAACCGAGGTCACGAACCTCACGACCGCGTCCGACGGCGAATCAACCCCGGTCACGAGCCTCACGAACGCGTCCGACTGCGAATCCACCGCGGTCCCTCCCCTCTCCACCGCGTCCGACAGCGAAAGAACCGCGATCGCTAGCCTCACGACCGCGTCCGACAGCGACTCCCTGGCGTGCTACCCCTTCCGGATGCGCCGGATGCGCCTCGCAGCCCTTCTCGTCGGCCTCACGGCCTGCTCCTCCTCACAGACGAAGCCCGGCGACCCCGTCTCTATCGCTCCCATCCCCGTGCCCAGCGGCGCCGCCGCGCCGGCGGGGCCGCGCGCGGGCGACGAGCTCCTCGGGACGAAGGCGCACCCGTGGAACGTCGAGCACTGGATGAACTCCCCCGCGCTGGCGCTCGCGGACCTCCGCGGCCAGGTGGTCCTCGTCCGCTGGTTCATGTCGACCAACTGCGACCTCTGCTCCGCCACGGCGCCGACGCTCCGCGGCTTCGACGCGCAGTACCGGGCGCGCGGCCTCCGCGTCATCGGCATGTACCACCACAAGGATCCCGAGCCGCTCGATCCAGCCCAGGTCGAGCAGACGGTCCGGACCTACGGCTACAAGTTCCCCGTCGCCATCGATCCGGACTGGCGGACGCTGAAGGACTGGTGGCTCGACGGACACGACCGTCCCTTCACGAGCGTGAGCTTCCTCATCGACAAGCAGGGCACCATCCGCTTCATCCACCCCGGCGGGAAGTACGAGCCCGGGAGCGAGGCGGAAGCGCAGCTCCGCGTGCAGATCGAGCGTCTCCTCGCGGAGTAAGCCTCAGCGACCTCCGACGCGCGACGCGACGTCGGGGCGCCGCCACTGGAGGATCGGTACGCCCGGCGTGGACCACGTGTTCAGCCGCGGCGTCGCGTACTCGAGCAGCAGATTGTCGTCCGTCGACACCAACGCGGCGCGCGTGATGCCGTAGAGGGCGCACACGTCGTCGATGAAGGCGTCGAGTGTGTCGTCGGCGAGCACGAGGTCGTCGAGCTCGCGCGGGGAGCGCGGATGCGCGACGAGGGGGGCCTGGCTCACCTCGAGGAGGCCCTGGTTGGTCACGAAGAACGCCGCGTGCGCGAAGACGGCGCGCGCCGTGGCCATCTGGCTGGCGAGCGCCCTCAGCGACGTGTGGTGAAGCTGCATCCACTGCGACAGGATGCCGCCCTCGTTCAGGCGGCGCGACGCGATCGCATAGAACTCGCGGTTGTAGAGGTTGGCCGCGCCGGCGAACCAGATGCTCGTCAGCTCGATCGTGATGAGGTCGTACGTCTGATCCTCGAGGACGAGGAGATTCCTCCCGTCCTCGACGCGCACCCGGACGCGCGGGTCGTCGAAGACGTCGCGATTGACCCCGGCGAAGAACGTGCGCGCCGCCTTCACGATGCCGGGCGACAGCTCGGCGACGTCGATCCGGTCGAAGGGGTAGGTCGCCAGCTCGCCGAGCGTCGTCCCCGTGCCGACGCCGATGACGAGGGCGCGACCGAAGCGTGGGGCGAACATCGCGGGGACATCGGCGAAGCCGCGCTGCGCCGTCATCTGGCTGCCGTTGTCCCCCTGGAACTTGCCGTTCGTGAAGAGCGTGTCGAGGGCGCCGCGACGCGTGACCGTGACCACGCCTCCGTGCAGGTCCTCGTCGAAGAAGACGACGGCGCCGTAGTCGTTCGCGCGGTCGAAGTAGACGTTCGTGCCGCTCGCGAGGCGCGCGAGGTTCCAGCGCGGAACGGCCACGACGAGCACGACGGTCGTCGCCGCCGCGACGGCGATCCAGCGCCTTCCGGGCACCCGCATCAGCAGCGCACAGAGACCGTACGCGATGGCGATGGCGCCGCACGCGCGCTGCGAGCCCAGCCCCGGAACGAGGACGAAGCCGCCGACGAGCGAGCCTGCGATGGACGCGAGCGTGTTCACCGCCGTCGCTCGCCCGATGAGCGCGCCCCGGTTGGCGTACGCGGAGAGCCTGGCGAGCACGATCGGGAACGTCATCCCCATGCACGTCACCGGCACGCCGATCGCGATGAGCGCGACGAGACCGCGCACGACCTCGCACTGCCACCACGCCGCGACGAAGGGCCCCGCGGCCACGAAGAGGTCCGGCAGGTGGTCCCAGACGGGCGTCGTCAGCGCGAGCGCGAGGCCGGAGAGCGCCATGCTCACGGCGAGCGCGCCGGGACCCGCACGCCGCACAAGCGCCTGCGAGCGGCTGGCTCCTTCCGAGAGCGCGACGAGGAACACGGCGAGCACCAGCCCGAAGGCGTAGACGCTCGTGCCAGCGACGAGCGCCAACAGGTGCACGAAGACGACCTCGCTCGCGAAGACGAGCAGACCCGACGCCGCCGATGCGAACATCCACGGCAGCGTTCCGCCCTCCGGCGCCGGGGAGCCGACCTCCGCAGGCTCGACCTCCCGGTCCTCTGCGCGTCGGCCGAGCAGGATCGCGGCGACCCCGATGGCCACGCTCACGCTCGCACCGACGCGGAGGCTCGCGGCGAGGCCGAACGTCGGGATGACGAAGTAGACGCCGAGCAGCGCGCCCGTCGCGCCACCGCCCGCGTTGGCCGCGTAGAGGGTCGTCACGCGCCGCTCGCCCCCCTCGGCCGCCCCGGCCACACGCGCGACGAGCGGAAGCGTCGCCCCCATCGCGATCGTCGGCAGGAGCACGACGGCCCCCGCGAGGATGCCACGCAGCGCCTCCAGCGCGGCCAGCGACGACGTCCCCGCCGCCATCGACGCGTACGCGTGCGTCACCGCCGCGAAGAGCCAGGGCGCGACGGCGCACGCGGCGCCGACGGCGATCTCGAGCGCGCCGTAGGCCACCAGCGGGCGATGGATCCGCGCGTCGAAGCGGGCTGCCAGGAGGGCGCCGAGGGCGATTCCGCCCATGAAGGAGACGAGGACGGCGCTGGAGGCGTGGGCGGTCGCCCCGAATGCGAGCGACAGGTACTTGAAGAAGATCACCTCGGCCAGCAGAGCCACTGCGCCGGACGCGAAGTAGAGAGGCACGAGCGCCGTGAACGTCGTCCTCGCGTTTCGAGTCATCCAGCCTCCGGGGAACGACCCGTCTACTTCGCGGCCAGCACCTGGTGGACGAGCTGGATGCACGCGGAGCCCTCGCCGACGCTCGCGGCGACACGCTTGACGCTGCCCGCGCGGACGTCTCCCACAGCGAAGATCCCGGGCAGGCTCGTCTCGAGGTGCAGCGCGGCGCGGCCCGCGACCGGGCGCGCGCCATCGCGGGCAGCGGCGGTGAGGTCGAGACCCGTCAGGATGAAGCCCTTCGCGTCGAGCGCGAGACAGCCGGCGAGCCACTCGGTGTTCGGCTTGGCGCCGGTCATCGAGAAGAGGTGGCGGATCGGCTGCGTGGACGTCTCGCCGGTCGCGTCGCTCGTCCACGTCACCTCCTCGAGGTGGTTGCCACCCGAGAGGCCCACGACGCGCGTGCGCGTGTGGACCGTGATGTTCGCCGTCTCCTCGATGCGCTGGATGAGATACCGCGACATGCTCGCTGCCAGCCCCTCGGCGCGGACGACGATGTGCACGTGAGCCGAGGAGCGCGACAGGTACGTGGCCGCCTGCCCCGCCGAGTTGCCGCCGCCGACGACGATCACCCCTTCGGTCGAGCAGCGCTGCGCCTCGATGAACGTCGCGCCGTAGTAGATGCCGACGTCCTCGAACTTCGACAGATCGGGCAGCTCGAGCTTGCGGTACTGGGCCCCGGTCGCGATGACGATGGCGCGGGCCCGGATGCTGCCGCCGTCCGCCGTCTCGATGCGGTACGGATGCTCGTCGCAGTGGAGCTTCACCGCGACGCGCGCGACGGCCACGTGGGCGCCGAACTTCTCGGCCTGCGTCAGCGCCCGCTGGGCGAGCGCGTGGCCGGAGATCCCGGTCGGGAAGCCGAGGTAGTTCTCGATCTTGGAGCTGGACCCCGCCTGCCCGCCCGGCGACGACGCCTCGAGGACGAGCACATCGAGCCCCTCGGACGCCGCGTAGACGGCCGCCGCGAGGCCCGCCGGTCCGCCGCCGACGACCACGAGGTCTCGCACCACGTCGCGGTCGATGGATGCGTTGAGCTCCAGGCAGTCGGCGACCTCCGCGTTCGACGGGTTCTTGAGGACGCGATCGCCGCGGCAGATGAGCACCGGGACGTCCCCCACGCCGACGTGGAAGGTGTCGAAGAGCCCCTGGACCGCCGGGTCGACGTCGACGTCGACGTAGCAGTAGGGCTGCGCGTTGCGCGTCAGGAACTCCTGAACCCGCAGCGTCGCCGCGGAATGGCTCGACCCGAGGACGATCGCGTCCCCCTGGTGCCCCGCGAGCAATCCCATGCGCCGCAGCATGTACGCGCGAAGGAAGATCTCGCTGAGCTCGTAGTCGGTGAGCACGATCTTCTTCAGCTCCGCCGGCTGGATCTCGATGACGCGGCTCGGCTCCTTGGCGCGGGCACGGACGAGCGTGCGGCGCTCCGCGAGCTGGTTGACCTCGCCCGTGAACTGGCCCGGCCCGTGGACGACGATGAGCTGCTCGGACGCGGCGTAGGGGTGGACGACCTCGATCGCGCCCTCGAGGACGACGTGGACCGGGACGCCGAGCTCCCCCTGGTCGAAGAGGAGCTCCCCGGCGGCGAGGACACGCTCCTTTCCCACGTGGGCGAGGCGCGCGACCTGCGCCTCGGTCAGGGTGGGGAACATCTGCGGTCGACGCGACTGCATCTGCTCGACCGTCGGGAGCCCGATGACGGACATGGCCATGGCGAAGGCCCCCTATTCGGCGGAGAGAAACTGGTCGTCCGCGTAGCAATAGGCCCACGTCTCGCCCACCTCGGCGGACGTGACGACCGGGTGCTTGGTCGCGTGGAAGTGCGCGGTCGCGTGACGATGCGGCGACGAGTCGCAGCAGGCGACGTGTTTGCACGTGAGGCAGACCCGGAGGTGGACCCATTTGCCGCCGATCTTCAGGCAGTCCTCGCAGCCCTTCGCGGGCCGGTGGACCTTCCGGGGCATCTCGCTCGTCACGTGCGCGCAGGCGTTCGATAGGTCGATGGAGTCGTCGACAGCCATGGGTTCCCCTTTCAGCACGTCTCGCGAGGAGCTGCCATCACCGGCTACTCGAGCACGAGCTTTCGCCCCGGCACGGCGTTCGTCACGAGCACGGCGACGCTCGGATGCGTCCCCGATGCCTGGATGCCAGCCGTCGCCAGGTCGAACGCCAGACCCCACGACATCAGGTCGTCGGAGCCGATGACGAGCTCCGGAGCGCCGCATCCCGTCCACTGCTTGCGCATCGCTTCGGTGCCGAGCGTCATGTCCGGCCCCGCCAGCCCCTTGATGATGCGCCTGGCCGTGCCCCCGCCGGCCGGCCACACGTCGATGGCGGCGTCCTTGGCGATCCACGCGACCGTCGTGCAATCGGCGACGCTCTTCGTGAACGACAGCGAGATCCGCTGCGTCGTTCCGTCGCGGGCCTCGGTCCCGACGACGGCGCTCGCCGCCTTGGCCTTGCGCAGCGCCGTCACCACGGCGGCCACCTGCGAGGGCCTGGCGTTGCGCATCGCCACGAAGGCGACGGCGTTTCCCTCGACCATCGGGCGCCCCGTGAGGAAGACGGCGAGCTTGTCCGCCAGCCCGAGCTCGCCGGTCGCCAGGCGATTGGTCCCGACCGAGACGTTCGTCGCGTCGATGACGATGTCGGGAGCCCGCGGAGGATCCGGCGCCACCGACGCCGTCGCGGTCGCCAGGGGGACCGGGGAGCCCGCTTCGGCCGCGGATCCCTGGCGGGCAGGCTCGTCACAAGCGGCCACGAGGAGGAGGGACACGAGCCCGCCGAGGAGGACCGCCGAGGGTCCACGGGGCAAAAACCGCTCCGGCATCCCGCCGCATGCTAATGCCTTTGTCCGCGTCCGGTTGGCCCAATACGCTCTCGATCCAGTACGCTTCTGGCAGAACCGTCCTCATGCTCGATGTGGCTCCCAAGTCCGACATTCCCGACCTCGAGGGTCGGATCATCGAGGACAAGTACCGCGTGCTGCGCCTCATCGGTACGGGCGGCATGGGAACGGTGTGGGAGGGCGTCCACATCACGCTCAACACGCGCGTCGCGATCAAGTTCATCAAGCCGCAGTTCGCCAGCCAGCCCGAGGCGCGCGCCCGCTTCGAGATCGAGGCCCGCGCCGCGGCAAAGCTGAAGACCAAGCACGCCTGCCTCGTCTACGACTACGGCGTCAGCCCCGACGGCCTGCCCTACATCGTGATGGAGTTCCTGGAGGGCGAGTCGCTCTCGGACGCCATCATCGATCGCGGACCTCTGCCGGACCGGGAGGTGGGGCAGATCATCGGGCAAGCCGCGCGCGCGCTGGCCAAGGCGCACGCAGCCGGGATCGTCCACCGCGATCTTAAGCCGGACAACATCTTCCTCGCGCGGAGCGACGAGCCGGTCGAGGGCCTGCCGTACGTGGTCAAGCTGGTCGACTTCGGCATCGCGAAGATCCTCGAGGAGCCGCCCAAGCCCGGCGACCTGGGACGCCCCATGGGCGGCCCGACGCGCGAGGGAACCGTCATCGGCACGCCGAACTTCATGGCGCCCGAGCAGCTCGCGGTCGGCGGAGCGCCCGGACCCCTGACCGACCTGTGGTCTCTCGGCGCGTGCACCTTCGCCGCGATGACGGGCCGCCTGCCCTTCGAGGGCGATGTGCTGGGCGACATCGTACTCAAGGTGTGCGCCTCGCCGATCCCGGCGCCTTCGAACGTGAACCCCAATGTCCCGCCGGGCTTCGACGCGTGGTTCGCCCGCGCGTGCTCGCGCGATCCGACGAAGCGGTTCCAGACGGCGGACGAGCTGGCGCAGGCGCTCGCGGGGGTGTGCGGCATCGGGCGCATCCGGATGGCGACGCTCGACGAGGACCAGGTGCAGTACGTCATCCGTCCCACCGCCGGGGTCCGCACGTCCGATCTGCCTCCGCCGAACGCGATGTCGCCGCGCACGGCGCTGCTGGCCGGGCTCGTCCTCGGGATCGCGATGATGGTCGGTCTCCTCGGCTTCCTCGCCTGGCGCGAGCGCGACATGCCCTCCGGCGTCCGCGTTTCGCCCACGCCGACGGTCGCGCCATCGCTCGCGCCGACGGTCGTCCCATCGCTCGCGCCCTCGTCCTCACCCTCCCACTCCGCTGCGCCATGAAGGCGCGCGCCGCGCTGGCCTGCACCGCGGTGGCGGTGGCGGGCGCGCTGGCGGTGCTCTCCGTCAGCCGCGCGTCCGACCACCTCGATGGCCCGCGGGCGACGGCCGATCCGCAGGCCGACATCACCGACGTCTTCGCGTTCACGAGCCCGGTGGACCCCGGCAAGGTCGTCCTCGCGATGGCGCTCACGCCGTACGCGTCGGACGCGTCGACCTTCTCCGGCGAGGTCGACTACGCGTTCCGCGTCCAGGTCGTCGACGCGCTCCAGCCGCTCGCCCTCGGCGGCGTGGCGCTGGACATCGTGTGCCATCTCGGCGCGGACGACGGCGCCGCCCCCACGATGACGTGCACCGGCCCCGAAGGCGCGACCGGAAGCGCGACCGTCGGCGTGACCGGCAGCGCTCCGGAGGGGTCGATCCGCGTCTTCGCCGGCCTCCGCTCGGACCCTGCCTTCTTCGATCGCCAGGGCGCGCTCGTGACGGTCGCGAGCGGTCGCGCGGCCTTCACCGGACAGAACGCGTTCGCGGGGGCGAACGTCCTGGCCATCGTGGTGGAGCTCGACTCGGTGCTGTTCTCGGGCGACTCGGGCGCTCGGCCGGTGCTCGCCGTCGCCGCCGAGACCGTGCGGAGGGGCCCGTGAGCACGACGCGACGTCGGCCCGTGCTCCTCGTGCTCGCGGTCAGCGTGGGTCTGCTCGCCTGCCGTCCCGGAGGATCGGGGCAGCAGCCCGTCGACGTCTACGTCCCGCTCGGGGACGACGCTGGCGGCGACGCGACCGTGCAGGAGGCCGGCCTCGGTCTCGGCCCGATCGATCGCGACGGTCACCCGCTCGTGACCATCCTGCTCATGCCGGGCGCGCTCCAGGACGAGTACAACGCGCAGTCGTCCTTCGAGCCGAACGTGCCGCGTGTCCTGCAGGATGCGCTAGAGGCGCGCCTCGTCGCGCTCGATACGCTGGCGCTCGGCGACGGAGGGGGGGACGAGGTCGACTGGCCGATCCCCGACGGCGGGATGCATCCGCTCTTGCCGATGTTCGTGAACGACGTGCTCCTCGTCGACACGGCCCTCCCGTCCACCTCGCCCGATGGCGGCTTCGCGTCGAGCTACCTCGACCTCGAGCGCGAAATCCTCCTCGGCGGAGCGACGCACACGACGTGCGGCGGCCGAACGCCCAGCGAAGATGTCGTCGACGAGACGCTGACGCTGCTGGTCACGGACGGGCGCCAGCCGGTGACGCAAGGCGTCTCCGGCCCGAGCAAGGCCGCGACGACGACGTTCCCGTACCTCGCCGACCCGAACTAGAGGCGTTCAGGCGGCCGCGCGACGGCGCAGCTCGTAGCGCATCTGGTCGAAGCTCGGCGAGCTCCGGCCGCGCGCGCGGCACAGGAGAAAGAGCGCGTGATGCACCTCGGCGTCATCCGGCGGGGCGATCGAGCCGTCGAGACGGTTGCGGTCGCAGGCCAGCGTGTACGCGGCATTGAGCTCGTCGCCGCGCGCGTAGTCGAGGTAGGCCTGCGCCTCATCGCACGTGACGGTCTCCAGGCTCTTGATGCTCGGCTTCTTCCTCATGTCGGTCCCTTCGTTGCCGTGGTGAGACGGCAACATCGCCCCGTCCTGTGCTTCTTTTCCCCGCGTCCGGCGTGTACGCCTCACGAAGGGATAGACGAGAGCAAGTGCGATGCCGGCGCTCCAGGCCCCGACATCTCTTCCAGTGACCGCTGCCTGTCGACGCTCACCCCGCTGGGCGATACGCACGACGCGGTCACTGCCCACGAGGAGCCGGATCCCTCTTGCATGCGAGCCGTAGGCCGAATGGCTTCGGCGACCATCGCGCCGGGTTGCTACAGTGGCTCGTCGGATTTCCAGATCCGGCATCTGCCTCGGCAAGGGTGGGCAGGCCACCCCCGCAGTTATTAACCTAACCCCCGCGGACGCCATAGCCAACTAATTCTTGTCGGTCCCAGGTTTGCCCCGCGCGCTAGCGCTCGCGTGTCCTGCCGTCAACGTCGAGCCACCGGACGAGCGCGCTCCCCGTGTGCTGCGCGTAGTCGATGCGGAGCTGCCAGTCGACCTCGGTCCCGGGCATCGCGCCGTCGATCGCGGGCGGATCGACGAAGAGGTACGCCCGACCGGGAAGCTGATGCCGCAGCAACATCGCCATGGAGCGGCGCATTTGCGCGTCGAGCACCGCCAGCTCTTCCGCCGGGCGACCGGCGCGCGTCGCGGCGTCCAGTGTGGCGAGACCGGCTTCGGTGCGGCTTCCTGCCGGTGTGAGGTGTGGCGTGATGACCGGGCCGACCCCGTAGGCGCCGTCGCCATCGAAGGGCGTGTCGGTCGGCGCGTACATGAGCTTCCGTCCATAGGCCTGCCAGCCGAGGCAGAACGTCAGCGCAGTCTCCCTCGTCGCCGCCGGAGCGCGGTCCCACAGGTCGTCCATCGCCTGACAGGTCCAGTGCTCCTCGCCCCAGTAGTAGCGACTGCCGAAGAAGCTCCACGCCGGGCCGACGAGGTGCGCCAGGGCGCGCGTGGCGGCGTCGAGATCGCGGGGATCGCCGAGCAACGTGTGCGCGCGGGAGAGCGCGAAGGCGGCCTCGCCCGAGTAGTAGAGGAGCTGGATGTCGACGGGCCGCTTCGCGCTGCGGTCGTAGAGGTGCATCAGCTCGCCGTCCGCACGCTGCTGAGCGCGCAGGAACGCGGTCAGCTCCGGGACGAGGAGCGCGTACCCGTCGTCGAGGTGGGTCCGCGCGAGCTCGACGAAGGCGAGAACGGCGAGCGCCGTCGAGCCGACGTCGGCGAGGTCGCTGTCCTGTTCGCCGATGCACCGGAGGTCGCCGCAGTGGAGGAGCGCATGGTCGCGTAGCAGGGCGCCCGCGCGCAGGGCCGCGAAGCGCACGTCCGGATCGCCCGTCCGGTCGGCGATCTGCGTGACGAAGTACGTCGCGCCCGCGTGGCGCGGCCAGTCGTAGCCGGGGAGCGTCTGGTTGGTGGGGGCATTGACGAGGTAGCGGAAGCGCCCTTGCTCATCGACGCCGCGAGCGAGATAGCGGCCCATCGCGACGGCGGCCCGGTTCACGTCGGCCTCGTCGAGGCTCTCGGCGGTGACGGCGCGGGCGGGCGGCGCACCGGCGACGCTGCGGATGACGCGGATGCGACGCAGGGTCCCGTGCTGGAGGAGGTCGCGCGAGGAGACGCCGAGCGCCGCGCTGGCGGCAGCGAGGGCGAGCGGCAGGTCGAGGCCCGTCGCGATCTGCATGCTGGGGATGGTGATGCCGTGGTCGTACGCCTGCACCGCGAGGAGCTCGTCCGGCGTCACGTAGGCGGTGTGCCCGGCGAACGTGGCAGAGAGGCCGTCGCGACCGGGCACGAAGGAGAGCGAGAGCGCCGCCTCGGGCCAGACGACGACGGGGCCTTCGGCGACGACGCTCTCGTAGACCAGCGTCGCGCCGCTCTCCCCCGCCGCGGCATCGAGCGACGCCGGGTGCTCCCCTGGCTCCGCGACCACCGCCCGCGCGACGAGCCGCCCCTCGCGCCAGACGCTGGCGAGCACGGCTCGCGGGTGCGCCTCGTCGAGGTCCAGCGCGAAGGCGTGATGCACGACGGCGCAGGCGAGCGCCGTCGCGAGCAGCCACGCGACGAGCCAGCGCACGAGACCGCGCGTGCTCATCCGCCCGTCCGCGGAGGCGGTCGGAGCCAGACCAGCTCGACGACCGGCAGCACCACCAGATACGGCAGCGCCATCACGGCGACGAGCGTCAGGATGATGGCCCCGCCGGCACCGACGGGCCCGTACACCCCGCTCAGCCAGCTGGCGGTCACGGCGAGCACGGTGACGAGGAACAGCCCCAGCGCGAGCGCGACCGCCGACGCCGCGCGCGCCACCCGTTCCCCCCACGTCGCCTGCGCCAGGAGGCCCACGGCCGCCGCGACCTCGAGCGCCGTGAGCACCGCCGCGGCCGAATCGACCGGCCACCAGCGCGCAGGCAACGCCGTGAAGACTCCCAGCCCGACGACCGCGGCCGTCAGCAGATCCGCGACGCCGAAGACCAGCGCCGCGCGACGCGAGAGCATGCCGGTCAGTATCACACGAGGGCCTTCTCGGCGGAGTCCTCGGTGAGGTTCCCGCCTAGTCCGTGCCGTCCTGCTTGCGCGTGATGACGTCGAGGACGCCGTCGAACGCGTCGCGCATCGCCCACGCCTGGGCCATGGGCTCGGCCAGCGAGGCGGCGTGGCGCTGCGCGTCGCCGAGGGCCTTCGCGGGGCCGCGGCAGGCGGCGGGCAGCTTGCGAACGAGGTCCGACGCCGCACCGTCGTAGACGTGGTAGCAGGCGTCGGGTTTGCCACCGTTGTAGAGGGGCGCGCCCGCCTCGATGGCCGCGCCGATCATCTTCACGCTGAGCCGCTGCGCCTCCTGGGAGCAGCCGTCGAGGAACGGCAGCGGGTAGTGCGGCACCCTGCGCCTCGGCTTCGGCGCGGTCGCCTCGCGCAGATTCGCGATGAGCGTCGCGAACTCCGCGAAGGCCATCGGTGCGGGCTTCTCCATCATCGGCACGAGGTACCGGACCGGCATCCCGAAGCCGAGGTTCTGCCCGCCCTCGACGACGGCCGTGGCGACGCCAATCACCTCGCCGTGATCGTTGAACAGCGGTCCGCCCGACGAGCCGGGCGCGATGGGCGCGGACACCTGAAGCACCTCGAGCCCCTTCTCCACCTTGCGACGCGCGCTGACGAGGCCGTTGGACACGGTGTCCTCCAGGCCCAGCGGGTTGCCGATGGCGACCACGGGATCGCCCGCGCGCACGGCGTCGCTGTCGCCGAGCACGAGGGCGGGAAGGCCGTGGGCCTCGACACGCACGAGGGCGAGATCGTGGTCGGGGCTCGCCGCGAGGACCTCGATGACAGGCAGCTCCCGCCCGTCGCGCAGCGTGACGACCACGCGCGGGCCGCCGACGACGACGTGCAGGTTCGTCGCGATCCAACCGTCGGCGCGGACGATGAAGCCCGTGCCCATCGTCCGCGCCGTCCGCATCGTGACCACCGACGGCAGCGACCGCGCCGCGATGTCGGCGGGCGTGAGCGCGTGCGCCGCGGGCTGGGCATGCTCGGGAGGCGCCGCCACAGGGGCCGCACGGGACGCGCACCCGAGGAGCACCGACGCCACCATCGCGACCATCGCCCGCATCGAATGGCTAGTGTGACACATCGCGGCGACCGGCGAATGGGGGCCCGAAGGAAGGGTACGCTCGCGCTCGACGTACCTTACGCTCGACCCGGGAGCCCACTCGATGACCCGTTCCGCCTCAGCCATCTTCGCCCTGTCCGCCCTCGCCTCCGTCCTCGCCGCCTGCGCGGGCGGGACCACCGGGCCCTTGCCCGGCACGAAGTCCGCGGGCGACGTGCAAGCCGCCGGGCTCTCCCAGACCGCGGTCGGCAAGAACAAGTGCGATCCGAAGTCGGCGAACCGCCCCTTCGTCATCGAGTGGGACGCGACCGACATGTCGAGCTTCGAGTCGCGCGCATCGAACGACGTCGTCTTCGTCAAGTACGAAGGGTGCGATCTCCAGATCGTCGACGGCTGCTCGTCGGACTCCGAGCGCGGCGCGTTCGGCTCGTACAAGGCCGTCGACTGGACGAGCGGCTCGGTCGAGTCGCTCGACATCAACAACGACGGCGACCTCTACGCCAAGCTCCCGCTCGGCGCGGCGTCCCTCGGCGGACGGGTCGAGGGCGGCGAGAAGTTTCACATGGAGTACTTCGTCAGCGGCACCCGCTCGGCAACGCGCGAGTCGGTCCACCGCGCCGACATCGCCCGGGTCGCCGCATGCAAGGGCGCCACGCACTTCGTCTACGCGTACAACCTCGGCGCCTTCGCGCTCGGATCGCAGTCGTCGATCAAGGGGTCGGTCAACGCGACGGTGTGGGGGTTCGGCGGCGGGGCCGATCGCTCGTCGTCGTCGAAGGCCGAGAAGGCCGGCGGCGTGCTCGCCAGCTGCCGCGGGGACTCGGCGAAGGACACCGCGACCTGCCGCGTTCCCATCCGCCTCACGCTCCGCGAGATCGACGACGGGGGCAACGCGGAGACCGCCGAGGCGCAGGCCCCCGAGACGCCCGAGGCGAAGAACCTCGCCGGCAAGCTCCTCGCGCGCACGGACCGCGAGCACAAGGCCGCGGAGCACGCCGAGGCGGCGCGCGCGAAGGCGAACTCGCGCGACGGGCGCGGCTGCCTCTCGGAGCTCGACGAGCACGACAAGCTCGACCCCCGCCCCGAAGGGATGTCGACGACGGTGGGCACGGCCTACTCGATGACGCGCGGCCAGTGCCTGATGCTCGCGGGACAGTGCGCGGCGGGGAAGGTCATGTACCGGAAGTCCCTCGAGAAGACGGCCGGCGCGAACCTCGGGCCCGAGCAGATCGACAAGGCCGCCGACGGCTTCGCGAGCATGAACTGTCAGGGCGGCTCGATGTCGCCGCGCGATCAGCTCCTGAAGTCGCTCTTCGAGCTGCAGCAGGGCGCGTACATGCAGAAGAAGACGACGGCCGCCTGCGACGCCGCCTACCAGACGGCGAAGAAGCTCGTCCCGACGGTGAAGCCGAACGACGACGACGACACGCAGGTGAAGCAGGCCGGCGCGTCGCTCCGCACGACGGCCCCGGCGTGCTTCGCGAAGGCGGGCGACTGCGACTCGGCGTGGAGCTCGTGGAAGGAAGCGTGGAAGCTCGACCCGAACCTGTCACCGCAGTCGCGCAACCTCAACGAGGACGCGCTCCGCCGCTCGTTCGAGACGGTCATATCGAAGTGCAAGGGGAAGTAGCCTGGTCACGCGTCTCGCGTTCGCCGCGCTGATCCTCGCCGGGTGCCAGCCCGGCTCTCCGTCGGCGGCGACCCCTGCGCCCTCGACAGCCGCCTCGCCTGCGCCCGTCGACTCCTCGCCCTGTGTCGCCACCATCGCCGACCACCAGCGCAGCGTCTCGGGTCACCTCGAGGCGGTGCGCGCGAAGACGAGCGCGCGGGACGGCGCCGGTTGCCTCGTGGAGCTCGACGCGTACGACCGCGAGGCCTGGGACTCGAGCCCCTCGACGAGCCCTTCCTCGGCGATGGCGATGAGCCGCGCGATGTGCATGATGCTCGCGGGCGACTGCACGCACGGCAAGGACCTCTACCGCGCCGCGATGGCCGCGAATTCCGGGGCGACGCTCGGGCCGGAGATGCTCGACCGGAGCGTCGACTCGATGGCGAGCCTCTACTGCCAGGGCGCCACCCTCGAGCCCCGCGACGCGCTGCTCAAGGCGACGATGGATCTGAACCAGGGCGCGTACATGAGCACGACCACGATGGCCGCGTGCCAGGGCGCCATCGACACGGTGAAGCGGCTCCTCCCCGTCGTGAAGCCTCGGAGCCCCGACGACTCGCAGGTCGTCCAGGCGTCGGCCATCCTGCGGGCGGCGGGGCCGGAGTGCCTGGCGCGCGCCGGGGACTGCGAGGCCTCGTGGCGCGTGTTTCACGACGCCTGGCGCGCGGAGAAGTCGTTCGACGAGCCGACGCTGAGGACGATGTTCGGGACCGTCGTCCGGCGGTGCGGGGACTGAGCGCACCTACTGCGGCGTCGCGTCCTCCTTGGTCCACACCGACAGCGTGCGGATGACCCACGCGCCGTCCTTCCCGACGAAGTGGAAGTCGACGGCGCGCCTATCCTCGCTCCTGCCCCCGTCGCGCTCGTCGGCCTTCACGTTCGCCGTGGCCTGCACGAATGCCGTCGTGTGCCCCGCGTCCATCTTGATGGTGACGCTCGTGAAGGCCACCTCGAACGTGCGCACGTAGCGCGGCGCACCCGCCACGAGCTCGGCCAGCTCGCTCCGGGTCGCGTGCCCCGACGTGAGCTCCGTCAGCTCGGGGATCGTCACCCGCGCGTCCGGCTCGAAGAGACCGTCGAGCTGCCCGCTCACATGCGCGAGCCGCGCCATCGGGTTGGCCTGCGCGTCCGCGTCCGTGATGCGGACCGCCGCGCCGAGGCGTGCGAGCTGGGCGCGGATGCGCGACTCGTCGGTCGGACGCAGAACGAAGTAGGCGCCGACCCCCAGCGCGAGGGCTACGACTACCGCGAGGGCGACCGAGCGACGCACCGCGCTCACGCCTTCTTCGTCTTGCCCGCGGGCCGGAGCGCGCCGCGGACGTCGTCAGGGGGCGCATGCACGCCGACGGAAGTGACGCTGAAGCTCGCGAGCAAGGCACACCTCCGCGACCGGGATGATCGCACAGGAGTGCCACGCGAGGTGGAAGCTCCGGCGTTTCGCGGAGCGATGAGCCTGACGGGAGATACCGGGGTAAACTGAGCCATGGCTCGTCGCACCCGAGGAATCACGACGGGGCTCGTCCTCGTGATGGCGCTCGGCGCGCTCGCATGTGGCAGCTCTTCCGGGCCGAACGGGAGCACGCCCTCCGACGGAGGGACCTCCGCAGGCGACTCCACGGCGCCTCCCCACGGAGACGGCGGCACCTCGGCGGACACCGGAGGCAGTCCGGGCGACGGGGGCGGCGGCGGCAGCGAGGGAGGCGACGCCGGCGAGTCGACGGGGCTCCACGTCGTCCTGGGATCGGGCGGGGCGCCGGGTCACATCGTCGACGGGTCGGGCAAGGTCGTCCAGCTCCACGGCGCGGACCGGTCCGGCACCGAGTACTCCTGCCTCAACGGCTCCTTCTTCGACGGCCCCGTCGACCAGACCGCCGTCAGCGCGATGAAGGCGTGGAACATCAACGCCGTCCGCGTGCCCCTCAACGAAGACTGCTGGCTCGGCATCAACGGCGTCGCGAGCGCCTACGGCGGCGCGAAGTACCAGACGGCGATCAGCGGCTGGGTGGACCTGCTCACGCAGAACGGGATGGTCGTCATCCTCGATCTGCACTGGACGGCGCCGGGCACCACGCTCTCCAACGCACAGGAGCCGATGGCCGACGCCGATCACGCGCCGACGTTCTGGTCCCAGGTGGCCACGATGTTCAAGGGCAACGGGACGGTCATCTTCGATCTCTTCAACGAGCCGTTCATCACCGACTGGGGTTGCTGGGTCAGCGGCGGCTCGTGCGCCCAGGCGAACGGCGCGAACTACAGCGTCGCGGGCATGGCCTCTCTTCTCCAGGCCGTGCGAAGCACCGGAGCCAAGAACGTCGTCATTCTCGGCGGCCTCTCGTACTCCAGCGACATGTCGCAGTGGGTCGCGTCCGTGAACGGCATCCCGAACCTGCCCGCGCCGCTCGACGGCATCGGCATCGAGAACGTGGCCGCCTCGTGGCATGCCTACGATTTCAACTCCGAGCAGTCGGGGTGCCCGAGCCAGTACAACGGGTACTCGATGTCGCTCACGTGCAACTCGGCGCAGACGACGGCGATGAACACGTCGGCGACGAGCGTGCTCTCGGCGGGCTTTCCGCTGATCATCGGGGAGTCGGGCATCTCGGCGTACAGCACCTCGACCGCCGCCTCGTTCACGGCGACGCAGATCACCGATCTGGAGGGCTGGTACGACAACTTGCTCACCTGGGCCGAGATGCAGGGTCAGGGATACCTGGCGTGGTCGTGGAACACCGACACGCCGCCGCTCCTGCTGACGGACTACACCGGGACGCCGACGCCGGACTTCGGGCAGACCTACCAGACGCACCTGAAGCAGTTCTGAGCGCGCCCGCTGCGCGTGCGCCCTCGAGTCTTCGGCGTCGCTGGCGCGTCGCCTCGGAACTGAACTAGGTCACGAGACGCTCCGGGGGCGCCGGACGGGTCGACCGGTCGCTATCAGGGACACATGCCCTTGCGTCGGCTGTTTCCGGCGTCCGCCGTGGTGCTCGTCTTTCTCGCCGTGGCCTGCGCCAGCGGCGGCGATCCGGGCGCCGACGACGGGGACGACGGCGGAGTCACGAGCGAAGGCGGCACGACGGGCGACGCGACCACGCACGACTCGAGCCCCGCGGGGGACGACGCGTCGACGGCGGACACGAGCAGCAGCGTCGACTCGGGCTCCGGCGGCGAGACGGGCACCGTCGAGAGCGGGATGGAGAGCGGCGCAGACACGGGCGCGGACACGGGCAGCGTCGAGACCGGCGCGGACAGCGCCGCGGATACCGGCACCGACGGTACCGCGGACACCGGCGTCGACACCGGAGCTGCGGACGCCCCCGTCGACACCGGCACCGACTCCCCTATCGGCAACCCGAACTGCGCGACGACGTGCGCGGGCTGC
>Ga0182030_10000502_pt1 | contig 73957 bp, 69 predicted proteins | sample 812S3MmetaG_FD_121299 | JGI IMG/M metagenome (GOLD analysis project Ga0182030, IMG submission 121299) | Permafrost microbial communities from Stordalen Mire, Sweden - 812S3M metaG (Illumina Assembly) | ecosystem: Environmental > Terrestrial > Soil > Wetlands > Permafrost | place: Sweden...
ATATCTATTCTAATTCTCCTTGTTCTTCAATCCCTCCCTCTCATCATAGTTCGTCCATTTGCTATTAACATATGCAAACGGCAACAATTCCTTCATTTCCACCAACCTCAATTCTCCCGCCTCATCCAACACAATAACCTCAATGCCCGGATAATAATCCATCAACATCTGCCTGCACCTCCCACATGGACTAATCACCCCTCTTTTATCATTCGCCACCGCTACTATGACTGCAATCTTCGCGTCGCTCAAACCGGGTGAGCTGTCCACGTATATTCAGTTTATTTCTCCACTTTTAAATAAGATGCTCGAGAAGACTCGTTCGTAGGAGGAATTCACGAACTGTGCAGATGATACGCCAGCTGCGGCGGCATTCGCAAGAGCTACGTTCTCTGCGCAAGGCCCGCCACTAAAGTGGAAGACGTTAATGCCAGTGAAGATTCGACCATCGCTACAGAGAGCCGCGCAACCAACGGTACTATAGGTATATCAGTATGGGCTTGTCACAGATGTTTCGGGGGCTGGGGGGAGCTGAGGAGCCGACTGGCTCTGAAAGACATGTTTCAAGAGCTCGGCTCCTGAAATGTTGCAGGATCAAGGGCAAAATAACACGTACTGGTCGTGCGCGAGGCGCGTTGCAGTATGTCGAGGGACCGCATCGATTGCGCTATTAGCAGCTTCGATGAGCGTGTGGTGGATTGGAAGGATTAGCATTTCGCAGTGGGATTTGAACAAGTTGAGGACGTGAGGCATAGGGTGGGGTAATACGAGGCTGTGGTAGTAGCCTTGCTGAGTCACATTCTAGGCAGGCGAGCAGTATTCCTTATGCGTGAACGATGAGTTCTTTACCTTCCTTTCAAACTTCATCTTCTGCTTGAAGCCCCAGGCTCAGATATTCTCGTTGCATGTCTACCGAGTTTGTCTAACTTTCCGTTGCACGTCTGAGATTACCGCCTTCGTTCTCTTGAATTTCCAGCAAATCATCCTCCCTGCCGATTTCGAGGAACCTTAAGAGCTTCTACTACCTCGGTGAATCTCTACAACATCGTCAAGTCAGTTATGGCTCCTCTCGATCCAAAGATTCATGATCAAACAATGAGAGAGCCTTCGCTTCCCCGCCCACTACCCACCTTCCATCCATTTCGTCGACTTCCCGTTGAGCTTCGTTTGAAAATATGGGGCTTCACAGTTGAACCCCGACTCGCGGACGTTTATGCTCTGAGACGTCATACCCGTGAGCATTGGTCATCCGGGAGGTTGCTCTGCACCGATCGTGAAATACGCACTGTCCTGACGCGAAGGATCCATGGAGCACCTAGAACACCGCTACCAGAGATCAGCCGAGAGTCTAGAGCTATAGCATTAAATCTCGGATGTTTCACGATACCCGACGATATGAGCCCCGATGACTCGAGACCTTCACCTCCACGACGCAGGTTTGCCAATCCAAATGACCCAGTGCCAACACAGATGGTGGGAGCAATCCATATAGACAACACAGCCAGAGAAAAATCGATTCTGCGCGGGTGGTTTGAAGGCTCGAAGCTCGCCACGATACACGCAACGACAGATATATTATATCTTCACTTCGAACATACATCTTATCAAGAGCCATGCTGTCGTGAACTTACCAGAGGAACTCTACAGACTTTCATCAAGGAAATTCATCCAAACTTCCTTCAAAAAATACGACATCTTGCTTTTGATTCTCGTTGTTTCGAGTTCAAAGCGATTTCTCGTGGAGCTAGTATTAATCAGGACTGGGAAAATCTTGTAGAGATGAAGGGATTGGAGAGGGTGATATTTGTGTACTACCCGGTGACCCCAACAAAAATGCCTTCGACTTTTAGGGAGAGCATACAACCTGTGTTGTTTGGGCGTAAACGACGCATTTTCGAGTGCTTCGAGGCATTAAGTGCCAAGAATCCCGATTGGAAAGTGCCGAAGGTGGAGATGGTATTGCTCAAATCTGATCTGGAAGCCCTTCTTGTATGAGAATGAGTTGGAGATAACGGATAGGAAGTCACGAGTCTGCATATTTTCGTCCCTTCCTTATTTTCCACCTGGACATGCACAGTACAGGAGGAATCCGACGGAGAAAATACGACCTCGTACGGAGTGTGCGAAGAATGAGATCGCTTTGTTTTCTCCTTATACCCTCTCGACACTACACAAATTGAAGATGTATACATGGGCAAATGACATTCATTTTTGGATTGGTAGTCCCAAATCTTAGGTCCTCCCATATTCAATTTTCAGGACTCGCAAAGGCAATAATTGCCCTTCTGTGTTAATTTTGATCTACTTTCTTGATCGGTCCTACATCTAAATTTCAGAAGCCCTAAGCTCAAATTCCTTCTCAATATCAGACCCTTACAGTCTTCTCTACATTTTGTTCACAACTTCTTCACAATTTCTCCGCAATTGATACACAGAACATCAAGATGGCAGCTTCGGATTCATTTTTACTTCGGACATAGAACCCACCTTTCCACCATATCTGAAGAGTCTATGTCCTTGGAGCTCCCATTTGCTACGAACCCGGGGGAAGTGAGTCCTACATCAGAGGTAAACTCAGTCATTTGCAACCTCTACTATGTCTGAAGAACCAACATCCACTTCTACATTTAAGTCAAGCTCAATAGCTCCAGCTTCTGCTAGGTCTAAATAGCCTGTATCCGCTTCTATGTTGATTCACCATTGACTTCGGATTCATTGCTAGCCTTGTCCCCCAACACCCGCGCCATCCTCCCAAATGAGTTCATAGACATGATCTTGCAAGAAGCCGCTCGATCCCCTCTTGTTGTCGGTATTTTCGCACACGGTTATCCGCGGGGGCCAGAATGCCGATCTTTCCTATAGTAAACTGCGGATGGATTCTATCGTGTCTTCTTCGAGATCCGAAAATCCCCAAGGCGGTTTAAGCGCACCGTGTTTATATCATTTCCCTCTCCACTCTTTTTGACATGCTCAGAATTACCAAAAGCCGCTCTACCCATTCATGAAAAATATTCAATATCGAAAAGGTGCTGGGCGAAGTTAAACTGGTTGGAGCAATGCAGACTTGAGAACTGAAGAGCAGAAATCCCGCAATGTGACGGATCATTTCAAAAGTAAACACGTTCGACTTCGTTGACTCTCTCCATCGCTCACAGTTATCTAATTGAATGCCAAATAATCAGGACTCCGGCATTGTGGGGGAAATGGCAGCAATGTATAACCTAAAGACTTCTATACCAAAAGCTCTTCCTTACGTAGGGAAGGAAAATAGTCACATAATCGGGTAGTATTCAAATATTCGTGAATAGCCAAAAGCACAACCAAAATCCACTGTTACAGCAACACTATTCAGTTCCCTGAAGTCTTCCCATCCCTAATTTCATCGCTTGAAGACCACCCCAGTCCTGTGATTATCTTAAGATGCACTCAATCATCAGTTGCATAGCACGCAGTTCAAAGAGCATAGCTTTCATATGCTGCACCTCACATGTCCGTACGGCCAAACTCACACTCTTAAAATTCCACCGATCCACCCTTCGCATTAACATGACACCCATGAAATCCCAACCCGACCACACTCCTACACTCCGCCCTTCCAATCTCCCTCAAATCTCTCGCATCTAAACAAACCAAACAACTCCTCCCCCTCTTCCCATCCAAAACCACACTCAACAACACCCCATCATCCTCCCTACTCCCCTCCGGATCCGGCACAAAAATCGCTTCACCTGGCGTGTGACCCCAAGGATTATCCCAGAACGTGCGTTTCCTAGTCTCGAGATCGATCTTGCAGAGTCCGTCGAAGAGCGTGGAGTAGCCGCGGTCAGTTACGGTATAGATATAGCGGAGACGGTGGAGACGGTATGCGGAGTGGAACATTGGGAGCTCGCCGATGTTGGGGAGGGAGTTTATTAACTCGGCTTTTGGGATGATCCTGTTTTTCGCTGTCAGATTGAGGGGTGTGGTTCCCACGCCTTTAAGCGCATAGCTAGCTAGGCGCGAGCGCGATGTCGCTCCTTTGAAATGCTTCGTTGGAGTCGACAGTAGGACATCGTAGTAAAATTTATGTATGATATCCAAATCCGGATATTCGATGACCGAACACACAATATCAATCTTCGTCTTATCCTCCTCATTGGGTTTTTGCCACGCATTCACAGTATGAAAAGCGAAGAACGCGGGGCTCTCAAACTCAGCCACTAATCCCCGTCCATGTTTTCTATCAACTACAAACCATTTCGCGGGTACTTGTGGATCTAGTGGGCAGAGAGCATCGAGGACATTCATGTTCCAGAGGACGGAGAGACCATTATAAGATATGTGGGAGTTCCAGATACACAAGATGACGAAATCTTCAGATAGGAAAAGGGAATGCAGATACGCGGCATATATACCAGGTCCAGAAATACTCGCAAGCACATCCGTCTCGCCCGTCGAAGACGAGACGTGAAAAACGCGGTATGTGGGGTACCGGCCCCGCCAGTCTAGATTGAAGTTATAGACGTCGCCGGTAAGGGGATCGGATTTTGAGTGTGCGGCGGATAAGGGGCCTGTTAGTGATGGGTGGAGGATTTCTTGTTTCGCGAGGCCGATGGGTTCGAGAGTCGAGGGATCAAGAGATTTGATGAAATTGCAGTCGGTTTTGAGATGGAGGGCTTCAATTGTTCCTTTCTTTTCATTTCCCTCGCTACCCACTGCTCTCATCTTCTGAAGGCCAGGCGAATTGGTAGATACGGTCACATTGACAGTGGTCATTTTTTCGCTCGATACATCAAGGGGTTTGAAAGCCGTCATGACTTTCCCAAAGATTCCAATACAAGGGTCTCGCTTCTGGGCAAATGTGTAAGTGTGGAATTTGCCAGTTTTGCGAATTTGTTCAATTAGGTCGTCGACTTGGCTTCGGGAATTGTACCATACGGACATGCGTCCGTCAATTTCTTTGAGGAGGAATCGATGAGTTTGTCCGAATCCATCGAACCAGTGGCTGATTTTGAAAGGTCCTGATGGGGTGTTGGGAACTTCGTAGCCGCCGGGGCCGGTGCGGTAGAGCACTCCTGCTGCGTAGAGAGGTATGTTTCCGGTTACTTCAAGTTCAACGGGTGTTAATTGATCGGATATTGTCTGAAACTGCTCAAAAAAGGGTGGTCAGTTATTGTACAGCTGTATTGGAGCTACGATATCCGCCTCTTACCCCTATCCTATTTGGCCATTCTTCAACATTCGGCGCCATTGTATCCATTTCAGGTTTCCCTGGGGTGTCCATTGCTTTCTCCCTAATCCTGGTTTATTGCTCCAATGTTTTTCAGTTACTAAATTCCAGATATGTCCTCCACATACTACTTCAATTAAAGACCACATCGTGAGTTTTGTTGATTTAAATGCAATTCCAAGCGGCTTTGGGAGAAATCCTGGGCGGCGAAGACGGCCTGGACGGCAAAGACGTTTAGGCAAAGGCCCATGCGGAGATTCCGATTTGATATACCGAGCCCCTGGTGTCAGGGGTTGGTGGGTGATTGGTAGACGCAAAGGTACACGTCCTGAAAAGGCAGTTGGCGGCTTGGTCTAATGCATTTGCCCAATGCAAAGTAACATCCAGCTATTAGTGGATGAATTAACAAGTGCATGTGTTGGCAAACCAAATGAGTCCCTTGCAAATAAATGATCTGCAATGCAGCTGAGAGTTGGGTCGTATAGCATCCAATGAAGTCGAAATTCTGATGAACTTTAATTTTGTCAGCACTAGACAGCTCATCAATCAATATTCAAAACTATAGAACTTTGAAATACTACTCACTCATTGTTCCCATTCAAGAAAAGATAAACATCGAAGGGGACAAATTTCGGCCGCAGGCGGGGAAACGAGAGCAACATCGAAGGGGATGAAGTGTGTCCTTTAGGCAATTTTATTCGCAACATCAAGCTGATTATTCATAACTTTCGTCTTCTGAGATCTTCTCGAACATAATCGCTTGCAGGCCCGGTCCCAATGAGAATTTTGTCCTGGAAGCGTATATCAGCATCAATCATAGCACGTTCTTAGAGAAGAGCAACCCACATACCCAAATCCACGTTGGTATCTACCATTGGGAATATTTAAAGACCGGCCATGACAAAGTGCCAATGTCGACTTCCCCTCCTCAATGGCCTGTACCAATTGCGATGAGTAATCCGCGACTGATGTGAACTTTGACGGATCCTGCCTTCTTTCCCGCATCTCGCTCGACCCACGTGAAATTGAGCGATCGTAGGAATCGTTCGGCAGCCCGGGATCTTTTTGCTTTTCGTGGAAGTTTGTATCGGTGAGCCCGATAATGACTGTCATCACGCGAATTCCGAGAGCTACGATCTCAAGTCGTAGTGTCTCGCTGAGAAGTGAGACTGCTGCTTTGGAGCACCATAAACGCCTGGTATTCTGATTAACCGATGTTATATTATGTGCTCAAAAAAAGTGAGCTTACCTTGATATGGCACATATGTTTCGCTAGCAATGGAGCCTTCATTCACCAAAGCGGGGCTCTTGCTACGGAGCAGCAATGGAACGAACGATTTGATAACTTCTAACAACGAGAAGAAATTAGTCTCAAAGATACGTCTCGCATCCACGAGAAGGGTGTCAAGTGCAGGATGGGTATAGCGCATGGCACTGTTGTTGACGAGGATATCGAGGCGGCCGTTTGAAGCTGCATTTTCAACGGTTTGAACCGCTGCTGAGATCTATTGTACATCGAGAGTGATAAGCGTTGCGTTTGGTAAAGAACTGAGAACAAGGCATATTTGCTAAAACTCGTGGTCGGTTGAGGCTCAAATTTGTAGGCGAGAGTCTAATGAAGAATGATGTGAGACTGAGCACTAAAGATATGTAGCTGATATTTTATCTTCACATTTCGGGGTCCCTGTAATTTGAACTCAGAGCCATATACAGAGGGCGTCATTGTATTATTTTCAAAATACTTGAGTCTTCTTGGATGTTGGTTGTTAAACTGAATCAGGAACACTTGTAGCCTGAGCCAAGGATCTAACCTTTGTCGTCCAGGCTTCGTCGCTGGAATATTGGTTTCACCGCGTCCGGACGAATGAAAATGTCTCGCAAGTTCCCACTTTTAGGGCTTTTGAATCGCTGACGATCGACGGCCATTTGGCTTAAAATGGTGCAAAAGGATAGTAAAGTTTAATCCGACTGGAACATAGCCACTGATGATGATGAGTGAAGGATTATTATGGAATAAACGCACTCCTTTCGTTTCGCCAGGCAGACAAATAGAAAAAAAAAGAAAGAGCTTGAAGCGAGAAACAATCGCGGACTGGTGATTTTTATTGAGGCCAGTAGAAAAACAACGGTGACAAATAGCCTGTGAGGATTCGAAAACTCTCATAGCACATTACAGATATCGATGTCGGGAATGGGGGGGGGTGTCGGGCTTGCACACTGGTGCCATTCCTATCCCGGGGTTCTTGCTGAGTCTCTCCAAGCTTCAATTCCAAATCATTCTATACATGACCAAGTCGAGTTTGGGCAATCTCCATTCAGGAATTTTATGCTCACAGAATAGAAGAAACTTAAGATATCTTGTCTGTAACCCAACAGTGAGGGCTAAGCCAGCCACCTGAAATCTTCAGATGACTGTGAAAACTCTCCATGATGGTATAAAAAAGCTACCTCCTCTAGACGCCTCGTTTCAAGTAGGTTGCGCGGCTCTCAAGTAATAGGACTGTGCGGACGAGTCCAAGCACGACGGCTTTTTTGGTGACTTCATGCTTGGATCGTAAATATATGATGTCGTACACGGGTCGATAGTGACAAATTTCAAGCCTTTCATTCTTCTGTGCTAGATATTTGCACCAAGAGCCTTGCCCTCAGACCGCAGCTTTCGTAGAATCCACATTTTTGGACCAAGACTCTTGTCAGCATGGAAATCGTCAGGCAGCTTGAACATTCCGCGGGTGAATTTCAAGGCTAAATCACTGGACTCTTGACAGATATAGAGAAATTTTGTGGAAGGAACTCGTGGTATGATGATATTGTCAATCTCATGGTGTGTGCACGGAAGCCCGTCGAATTTCGTCTGGCACTCATAGCTAGTGCGCTACTCACTAGGTATATGATGTCTAGAGGCATGAATCAAAACGACTCGAGGTTGAAGTTGAAGTTTTGAGGCCCTATCTTCAGTCGAAGCTCTATGGGAAGGTGGGGAAATGGATCAAAGGTGGGTCGTATATCAGAAATCAAAGGCTCTTCCATGATTTCGATTTTAGGTGAAGGTTGGACGACATTCTTGAATATAATGCTGCATAAACTGCAGCTTCCTGGAAATTTGATAGGTTAGGCAAATATACCATACCATTTGGCACTCACACGTCAAATAATCTTCTAAAACTCAAGAAGCAAGTATAGACACGAAGCTTCTTACTCACCACCTACCTCACTTCCCTACCTCAAATCCGGATACGCACTCAAAGCACTCACACCCCCTGTATGCACAAATAAAACATTCCCCCTGCCATCCAATTCATTCCCCATCGCCATCCCAATCAACCCCGTAACCGCCTTCCCAGAATACACTGGATCAGTCAATATTCCCTCCGCCCCTGCCATCTTATTAATACCCTCCCTCGTCCCGTCATCCAAAAACCCATACTTCCCCCCATTCCACCTTTCATCAACCACCACATCCTCCTCGTTAATATCCTCCTCCAATAAGCCAATCCGGCCCCCCGTCGTCCGTGCAATCTTCAAAATCTCTTTGGCGGACTTCCCGGGTTCGTGGGCGAAACAATCAATCCCAATTATCGTCCTGTCTATTCGTAAGTGGGCATCACGCTCGTCAGAGGAGTTTTGAGATCTGGCAATTAATTTAAACCCCGCAATCATTCCTCCCAGCGTACTTCCACTCGCGCACGCAACGATTATAACATCGAAAAACAAGCCCATCTCGTGCTCTTGCTCCAGAATTTCGAATGCGAAACGTGCGTACCCGAGACCGCCTAAAGGGTGCGTACTTGCGCCCGAGGGGATCCAATAGGGGATATCACCTTGATCTTTCAGGTTTTTGAGGACAGTTTCGACGTCTGAATTGGGTGGGTGGTGGGTCGCGCCGAGGAGGTGAGTTATTTGGACATTGCCTAACGTCTTATATTCTGGTGCAACTGATGATTTCCTATCCTGAGGAATCAAATGACACTTAAGACCGCATCTGGCAGCTGCAGCTGCGGTCTGCCGCATATGATTTGATTGCAACCCGCCCGTTGTGACGAGGACGTCGGCGGATGAGGCGAGAGCATCTGCGAGGACGTATTCGAGTTTGCGGATCTTGTTACCGCCGGTTGCGAGGCCAGAATTACTGTCTTCGCGTTTGATCCATAGCTTGGTTGGGAAACGTGAGGGAGGGAATAGACAGGAAGTTAGGCGGGAGAGGGGCTCGATAGGAGAAGGGTGAGTGTAGAGGAGGGGTTCGCGAGGAATGTTGGAAAAGAGGGAGGGAAGGTGGACCATTATAGTATTTATTAGGAAGGAGGAACTTTTGATGATTTACAGAAGCATTTCTCCATGCCATGCGATCAATTTATAGACGCGCCCTTTAGATATGCCCTTGTAGACATGCCCCTGTAATAGTAATACAGCAAAGGTGGGATGATTACCCCGCGGACAGGGTATATCACAACTGTGAAAATTACGCAAAGGAAACTCTTCTCAGAAATTCTCCTTCTCCTTGGCACCGCCTGAAAAGCAACACCATGAAGAAAGAAGACATCATACAAAACATCATACAGGAATCAGTAAGTCGCTGTTAGGTATTTCGCCCATTCACCATTTTTAGGGCCTGTAGATCCCCCTAAAGAGCCGAACGCAAACCTTAAACTGACGCGCCTTTCAATTCTTCTTTCTACATGGCTTCCCTTCACTACTTCCCCTCCTTCCAGGATTGGCATGTCGAACTTTCTATATTGACTAAAGCAGTAAGTCACTGCGATATTCAAAAGACTTATGTCAGATCAGCATCAAGCGTCCCAGCATAAGTATAAGAGGTCCTTGATTCGTTCGTATATCTTACCTTCACTACTGAAATCTTTCTTCCGCTCCAACTTTCGCTATCAATAAGTCTGTTCATCTTTCAAAATGCACATCGCGGCGCGTTCATCCTTCATCGGAGCCCTGTATATCTCGTCCGTCGCTGGATCCTTTCAACAAGCTGTCTATTGGGTATGACTCTCATTTGCTGCGTTAAACCTGAGGCTGGCATCCCCTAGGGTCAGACTGACGGCCAGCCTCGCCTTTTTCACTTCTGTTCACCTTCCCAAGGCATTGACATAATCCCACTCGCATTTCTCTCTCAGTTCGGTGCGCCGTACCTACCAGGTGGTAGATTTGGGGATTGTGATGCCACTCCTCCTCTTCCAGCCAAACCATCAACTGCCTGCCAGCAAGTAGCCCAAGATGTCAAATACTGTCAACCCCAAAATAAGAAAATCATTCTCTCACTCGGAGGTGCTCTTGGCAACTATGGCTTAAGCAATTAATCAGACGCTGAGTCCGTAGCGCAAGATCTTTAGAACATGTATGGGCCAATTCGAAAGAATTACAGTGGCCCACGACCTTTGGGTGATGTTGTCCTCGACGGTTTCGATTTCGACATGGAGAACAATGTGGGCGTTTACAACTACATCTTTCTGATTGAGAAGCTCCAAACATTATTCCTCACGGATTCGAGCAAGGATTACATAATATCTGGTGCATCTTAATGTATGGTTCCTGATGCGAGTATGGGCGATATGATTTTCAATACAGTCTTTGATTATCTTTTCATACGGTACGTCTATTCCTTGTGACACGCCATCCAGTCGCAAAATTCCTCATCAGCCTCTAACGCCCGATTCTTCATCATTGGTTGTCCTCATTGTCTCGGAATATGCAACATATTCTTATCGACCAATACTGACCCTACGACCTACAGATTTTATAACACACCCACATGTTCTACAAGAGGAAAAATTAGCGGCTTCAGATTGACCAGTGGCGCCAGTCATTTTTTCACGTTCGATGCTTGGAAGGCGTTCACGCGTGCGGGCTTCTCTAAAAGTTCAACGGTAAAATTATTCACCGGACTTCCAGCGAGCACGAATGCCGCGGACATGGATGATGAAGGTAGACCATATTACCTGGATCCCAAGGAAGCACTCAAATTGATCCGTGAGTGCTACAGTCACGGAGGCTTCTCAGGAGTTATGCTTTACGATGCAGGAACAAGTGATGCGAATGTCGTCGATGGGTGCACATACTCTCAGCAAATTCGCCACATCTTGGATAACAGCACAACATGTTAAGATTTCAGGGTCTTGCTTTCTTTTTCTTGGCTACGCTTGTACATCGGCGTGCCCTTGCGATCCCGAACGAATGGTCCTCGGATTCTTTATCCTGGATAGTGGATTCCAACAGCCCAAGGAATACCCTCGGGGACTTTACTGGTTCCCGTGCCGTCCGCTTATCTGTGGACGCACTGCAGACGCTGATAGATAAGGTAGTTAAAACGATTTTTCGTTTCATGGCTTGGGACACGTGTTTGGGCGGCAGGATATCGCTGTTTGGCGCACGGGATGGCGTACAAGCCTACGAGTCAACGTCTGCCGTGCCGTCCCGCTTCCGAACATCTCAAACCCTCAATCCAGAAGCTCAAAACCCTTCATTTCTCATTTCGACGAAAGATTGCCGGCCCCAGAAGAATCATGATCGTGTGTTCTGAGATATTTGGTAGCCTCGTCTTATGTGTTACGTTGCATCCGGTTAAGAATCACGATCTCGTGATGAACTTCCACGAATCGCATTAGCATGTTCCAATAATGGACTTCGGAATAAATGCTTCAGTTTGCAAGGACTAAATCATTCTGAAACGAAAATAAGCTCAATAAACCCACGTGGCTACCCCGCAAATCATCAGACGACATTTGTGCACGATTGACAACAGATGAACAGCTTTAAACGGATGGTCATTCTCTCACGAATGCTTGACCAAGAGTTTGTATTCCCGAATTGGTGCCGAATGTTCTCATACTGTTACTAAATAGTCCATTTTCATCACTTCTGAATCTGATGTGATGGCACTTGGTATATCCTCCCATGGATATATCAATGCAGATCTGGGAAGCCCCTTGGGAATGATCAAAACCAAGGACCGAGTTGACACCGAGCTAAATGTCAAGAGATCAGAGAACTTTACGTGTGCCGTTCAACGGAAGCCGTGATTCGTAAGTATTCTCTGCGTTGTGCCTTTCGTGGGTTTTTCTTTTGATCTATGCAAGTGAATGCAGTTATTTGCCGTTTTTCATTAGCCCAATATCATCAGCAGAAAACAAATTCACCTACAGGCGCCATGCCGGCCTGGCAGACCGCGATGAATACAAATGATTCTGTTCAACTGATGAAACATTCCCATCCGTCGCCGACTGTCAGTAAATCATCGCCAAAGCGTGCTAGCCTCAGGAGCCAAAAGTATATTAACTTCATCTACTTCTAGAAGTCTTTTCCCACAATAACAAATTATTGACTGCCAAGTTCGTAACAATGCGTACTTCAATCCTTGCATTTTTGCCTCTTCTTTTGGCGAGCTTTGCCTCTGCCGCTGTTCCTGCAAAGAGAGTTCCAGCCAATCAACTCTTTAAGCGCAGTGTCCAACTTGGTTGGTCCTTACAAGCTTCTTCTTGCCCTGCTGGTAGCAACTCTTGTGGTGGAGGATCATGTTGCCCTTCAAGTCTTTATTGTCTCCCCGCTGCTAATGATGAGGTCGCGGCTTGTTGTCCTACAGGCGAGTCTAGCAAGTTTCCCTAAGGTCTTTTGAAGCAGTCACTGACGCCAACAGCATCTGTTTGTAGAGGCGCCGTTGAAGGTGCACCCACATGTGCAGATTCTAGCTGGTCTCTCTGGAAAGGTTTGAATGGAAATGGTTTCTGTTGCCCGGTTGGCCAAGTGGGAATCTACGATTATCATAACCCTATCGCAGGATGGTGTGTCGACTCTGATCCGGCTGGCGCGACTCAAGCTGTTCTCGTAAGTTCTCTTCCTGCTGGTTGCCTCATACCTTTGACGGGAAGCGTTCGCAAAGCTATTATATGCTGACGTTCACGTAGATGTCAGTTGGTTCGGGCGGTTCCGCTTCAACTTCAGTTGCTCCGACAACCACGCCTACAACAACCAGTGTACCTCCTACTACAGGTAAGTTCAATTCATCCAAAATCAATGACCATGCGCCGCTTGGTAAAGCGTGTGAAGAGTCAGCTGACAATTCGCAATAAAGTTCCTCCCACGACCAGCACTGTCCCTACCACAACTGTAACCAGCACTACCTTCTCTACCACAACCGTGTGCCCATCAGCATGCTCAAGTACCGGCTCTGCGTCACCTGGATCTACAGGCAAACCAGTGTAAGTAAATCTTGATATATGTCTAGATCTTTGCTAACTTCCAATTAGCTTCTTCCATTACATGGTGAGTCTCTTTAGATGCCGGATATTTGATATCTTGTTTACATAATTTAGGTTGGAACTATCACCGATGCGCATTGTGAACAAGACATTCTCGATGCACAAGCCTTGGGTGCTGATGCTTTTGCTCTTAATATCAGTAAGAATCTACAATCCTCACAGCATCACACATGGCTAATGCTATACAGACACCGTCACTGCGTCATGGGCTACTACGACTGTGACTTCGTTATTCAAGTGGGCCAATGTGCATGGGTTTAAGCTTTTGTGAGTCAAATATTGGCGTCGCAATCAAATCGCTAATGATTCCAGCTTCTCTTTCGACATGACAGGATTCAACAATGCGAATGAGTTTACTAGTTTCTTACAATCCTATGTAACGAATGCGGCACATTACACATACAATGGTATGAGCGCCGATTTCCCTTCTTCAATACCTGCTAAACTCATCAAGGCCTTCCATTTGTTTCCACATTCAATGTAAGTACTCCATCGGTCCCAATGTGGACCATCTCATAATTCCCAGGGTGGGGCATCCTCCTACACGTTTGGCACCGCCAATGTTTCCGATGGCTGGGCTGCCTGGCAACAAACAATGGCTAGCTCTGGGCACCCGATATACTTTGTGCCTGCATTCCAAGACTTCTCCGCCTCCTCAGAATTTTTCACTACCTTCCCCTCCCTAAACGGCGCCATGAATTGGAACGCCTGGCCTCAAAACACCCAAGGCGACATCATCGTCCCCACAACCGACGATGTAACCTACTTGGAAGGTGCGCACGCTGCGGGTAAAACCTTCCTAATGGGTGTCTCCCCCCTACAATTTAAGCACCTCGACTCCGGCGACAACTACTACCGCCGCGGCGAACAGAACCTCGAATACCGCTTCGACCAAGTCCTCTCCCTACAACCCGATTTCATCGAGCTCATCACATGGAACGATGCTGGTGAGTCACATTATATGGGTAATAGCTGGCCGGAACCAATTGCGGGGAGCGTGATTCCGGGTTATACGGATGGGTATGATCACACGGGATATTGGCAGATTTTGGGGGCTTTTATTCAGGCGTATAAGGCGGGTGTGACTACAACGGGCTCTATGTATCCTGTCAATGGAAAGAAAGCGCAGGGTACATTTTGGCATCATACTTTGCTTGTGGGTGGGGATTGTAGTGCAGATGGGTTGGGGAAGCCGCAGGGTATTAGCGCTGCTGAGGATAAGGTCACGGTAAGTTCCCAATTTCCAATCCTCTTTCATTTGAAGAGCGGGACTGATATGATGGTATAGGTTGTTGTCCTTGTTGAAGCCGGAATCACGAACTACAAAGTCAGTATCTCGTCAGGTGGCAATGCGCTCGGTTCCAAGAATCTTGTTCCGGGTTTCAATCAGTACTCTGTTGATGGATTGATGACCGGAAATGTGACTGTGGCGGTTACAGACTCTTCTAACAACGTGATTGTTAGTGGGACTGGACCCATTGCTGTGAGTTTCCACCACTGACACTCTCTTATACTTCATACGCAAATGAGTGAGGCTAATATTTGATATAGGTTACGAACTCAGCAAGTCTTTGTAACTACAACTTCCAGGTTGTTGGATTAGCTTAGCACAGAGAGGCATGGCCTTTTAGGAGTTCGCTAGGGATATTCCACGAATGCTGATGGGACTCATGGGAGATTGGGTAGATGTCGGAGCAATCCGGATCTTAGATGATTCTTACTTTCGCTAGCTGCCGATTCTTGCACTTTACGTTCTTGCACATACTTTAAAGGTCTGGAAATACACCAATTTGCATATAGGTTTGTTACCGTGACGTGCATTCGTGATATTCTGATGTGTTGTTTGGATGTAGGATGAAAGTTTCTGCAAGTGCAGTCGTGACGCTTCTTGAAGCCTTCCTACTAGAAGGCTGCGTTGTCAGATTTCCACTCGGTAATCAAGTGATCGCCTTGAACAAAAATAAAGGATGCGCTATTATGCTCAAGATGTCAACTCTCCCGTTATCATTTCTTTACTGTTATCGTTCACATTCTCACGGCCGTTGCGTAGTCCGTAATTAAAACGGGTAATTAAAACGGGTTAGGAAGCGGGAGATAATTCGAAAAGAGTTGCGTTCTGGCTTTACAAGGGATGCGGGTTGAGAGTTTGCATTTTATTCTTACGCAGCCACAATTTGTGTCTTGTGGTTTGCGGCTTGGGCCCATTTGGTCTTCCTGAATGGAGGAAGTGCTGCTTTTATAGGTCTGTGGCTAAGTTTAGGCTGCATTGCACCTCAAGTGCAAGTCTTGAGAACCGTCATGTATTCACCTGCACAAGCTCTACTGGCTCCATAGGAAAAAGGCCTTTAATTTGGGCTTGGAAGGTTTGGGGCCATTTCTATCATTCAATAGACGGTTGCGGAATACTGCTTTATTCGAATAGTTTGCTAGATAGATGTGCAATTCATTTTCAGACAGGAAGCCGATGTCTAAGCCCCCTAGGTTTGAAATATTCACTATTATGATGACCTGTATAATGTTTGTACGCTAAGAATAACTGCGAAACGAGAAACGGTTGTCAAATTTTGCTTTTTCGAACATTTAAGCCAAAGTAGTTGTACAATCGATCTCCAGAGAGCGGACAATTTCTCCAACTCCGAATTCATGGGGAGAAGCTTCTTACACCCCTGTATCATTAATCCCTAATTTCCTGCTGTATTTATTTCTGATCTCCTGTTTCAAAGCATTGTTTTGGGACTGCAGTTAATCATGCTAAAAGTTAGACAAATACATGATAACATATGAGTTCCTAACAACAGAAAAGGAGTTCACCGTAGTTTATATCATTGAGGAGAGAATGAGATTATTCTTTTTGAGCAAGTGTGTTATTTGGAACTATTCATTGCCGATTCTACCTAATTCAGTCACAACTCTGTTCTTCAACACTGCCTCATCTGTTCTTGAGTACTTTTTCACATTAGGAGAAGGCTTGGCGAAGGAGTCTTTGTGTACATATATATTTTCCAAGCTAAGAGTCTTCTTTTTGGAAGAAAATTACCTTCGCTTCACTTCACATCAGCATGTATATATTATTTCAATCTCACTTCGAAAGACCACTACGATTAGCACCTAATTCCTTCCCTTTCCTTCAACTCATCCACCTTCTCGCCCAAAATTCCCTATTGCATTTTCTAACTTCTTCACATCCCCACTCCTCTAGCAATTAAAATACAAATAAAAGCTGTTCGCAGTTTCAGGCATATTGGTACATCCACTATGTTCCCCCTTATAGAGATACCCGCACTAGAAATCTGATGCTGACAATTGCCATCAGAAAAGAAACTCGCCGTTGGTTTCGGATTGCCGGTTCCTTCTTGGGAGAGAAGGACGCTGGCGATGCCGCTGACAGAGTGGCAGGTTACGCCGCACCCGAAGTTGATTTCGGTATCGAGGGTCACCCCTGAGCAGCCGGCGCCGGAGTAGACATCTGCGAAGTGGTTGCCGCTACGGGCTGCGAGGGAGGTATCGGTCGTGGGAGCTGGAGGATGTCAGATCGCTTGGATTAGGAGGGGACGGTTTAAATACCTCCTAAGACGAAGGCCACAAAGGCCGGGATGATAGCGATGATTGCTTTGGAGAACATGGTGATGGACCGAGATTCAATTGTTTGAGACTTTTGAGGAGATGAATTGGTTGAGTGGTGAATGGCTGAAAGCTGTCGAGAATGTTCAAGCACTGAGTTTGTGAATGTGAATGTGTTGATGAGTGAAGAGAATTGGGAGGATGGAGGTCCTATTTATGCATTTCTGGTCTCAATCTGAGAATGACTCTCCTGGATATGATGCATTAAGGTATCTCCCATAGCTTATGTTGAGCATTGTACCACATCACGCACTAGTAGGCTTTGTGTTACAGGTGAGATAAGATAAAAATGGCACAAGATGAGGAGCCGGCTTACTTTATTGATTTGGTCCCACTTGTTAACCATTAAATCCAGTCCCTGAAGTTTGGGTTTAGGGATACCTTTTAGCGACTCCCCGCTAAACTAATTCCATAATCCTAACGATAGCCTGCTCATGGCGATTATAAAAATGAATAATGAGTTAAGCTGACCCTGAACTTTTCCCGGGTTTGTGGGCTATATTTATTGGCTGAGCATTGCGACTTTCGGCATCAACTTGAGCAGCGTCGATCGTAAGCTCGATGCGGGGAAGGGGAGGAGAAAGCGAGAATTATCCACGACATAAGGGGCTGTGTAACTCCGCTGAGAACGACGAAGTATTGTAACACAACGAACGGATGCCCCAAAAAGGAAATGATAATTCAGAGAGGTTAGCCGAACCTGAATTGTTTTCATCGGTTGAACCTTAGCAATTCGATAGCTTTGGAATACGGAATAAGCTACTCGAATATTTCCTTATTCGGGCATCGATATCTATCCTGGAACCTTGATCATTGCGGATCCTGAATTCTCGTTCTTTGGATCACTTGATAAATTGTGGAACATAAGTCTCACCACCGACGAATCCTGAAGGCTAATTTGCCGACACGAAAGAATCTGGAGATGCTTCGATATTCACCACTCAAATTATGAGACCGCACGATATCGTAACTGAAGCGTGCTAACAAGAAGGCCCGATAGAACCTTTGCTTAGATTATTAGCGATGGAGGAACCATAGCCTTGGTGATGGTGAGATTGTCGCTCAAGACGGTGATAGAGAGGCTGACTGAGACTGAAGATTAAAAGCCTTCGCTCCTCGAAGTTTCGGAAGCATTCACTCTACTGAAATTAAGCATCTCACTTCCTCCTCTGTCCCAAGTACGCTTCTCTTCCTACAGAAATCGGAAACCATCAAAATGAAATTCACCGCAGCGATCTTCCCATTCATCATGACAGCTACCATTGTCTCAGCCGCTCCATCATACGTATGTTGCAATCCCACCCTTTCAACTCCTCTCCGTTGACCTAATGTTAACAGGCAATAATGTCCCTTGCGGACATTCAATCCTCCCTCACCCCCAACATTGGACCTCTCGATATCGTCCACCTGGGTCGCGACGGTGTCCTCCGCGTCTTCAACACCTCTTCCTTGGATACTGGAGCCCATCACGCTATTCCTTTGACCAACTCTCAACTCTTGTCCTACATCGGTACTTCCAACCGGACCCTCTTGGAATCCATGACAGGAATCAACGGCTGGGATGTCCCGGAGCCTCAGCTGCTGGCCCCTAATCAGGCAGTTGTGCATCTGAAGGATTCCTTGGAGAGGACAAAGATCGCATTGGAGAATCCGGAGGCGGAGGAAATTTACGAGGGAGAGGCGGATGGAAAGGAGTTGGGAAAGAGGAGGATTCCGTGTAATAGTTTTCTTTGTGTGTTCACGGCTACATGTATCAATAATCGGTGTTTGTACTGCTCAGTTACGGTGGGGAACTTGGGGAAGTGTATTGGGCCATTTTGAGGGGCTTTCTAATGTGTGAGGAGGGATTTCGTGGCAGGATGGGCAGAGGTGGTTGAATTTTGGAGTATGGCTTAATTGCTGCTGTCATTTTTTCTTTCGTTTTTCAATTGCCATTATCTTATCCATTTTGCCACTCATCTTCATGTACCACACTAAGAAGGTGCCGGATGGATTGGGGGGTGTTATCGCGAGTATTGGGCGCTTTGGAAGTCCAGGGACGACGGATGCTGCGACGAGTTACTTACAGGTCGAGGGTGGTTATTCTAATAGGACGATTTATGTTGGTGGGGGAGGTGTGAAGGAAGATGTTTGGATTTTGTGTATTGTGCTTGGTGGAGGGTTGGTCGGTGTGTGTTGGAAATGACTGCGTTTCTGAAATCGACAGGTAAGACAAGCAAAGCTCGCTAAATTCAGGGGCGATTCGCCACCAAGCCAGATTTGTAATAAAACCTCCATAAACACCCCATCCACGAACAATTAACGACAATAAAACCTTGTTTGTCTACTTGGAGACCGGCGCCCAAGATCTTCAAGAAAAAGACGGAAAATGTTTCGAATTCATCTTTGGAGGTCACCAGAAGATGTTTTGAACATTCAATCATTTGCGACCGTGCGATGGGATTCAAAAGTGAAGGGTGGAGGACTGCAGATTTTGTATGGCCGACGCACCCAGTTAGGAGGCCGACATCAATAACAAAGCCTTGAAAGTCTCCTAAAAGGTGTTCAATCCATTTTAAAAGCCAAATAAGTTCATTGCGATGTATTCTGTTAAATTTCTCACACGGACGTCGCGAAAAATGTGATAGTAAGAATTCCAGAATCGTTTTTGGAGGCCGACAAAATTGTCGTAGGAGGCCGACACCACTAAAAACAGAGATTTCGTACCTGATACTTCTCTGAATCCCTTCTTGGGTATATTCAAAGGTACTGAAAGGAATTTGTCGCATTCCGATAGGTGGCTGTTGTGAAAAATGGCATCCACAACTTCTTGGCCCGATTTTTGGTGGCCGACACTTTTCAATAGGAGGCGACACCATTAAAAATTGAACTTATGAATCCGAAAATTCTTTTAATGATTCTTTGAAGATGTTAGAAGGTATGTGAAAGCATTCATCAAATTCCGCCGGGAGTTGCGACAAATATTTGTTGTTAAGGTTAGAGCTCTCCTGTTGTGAGGCCGACGCGCCAAAATTGTATGGCCGACAGTTTACGCTTGAGGCCGACACTGCGAAAAATAAATCGTTTGATCCAAACCTTTTTTTCAAATGATTTATTAAAACTATCAGGAGATATTTGAAAGTTATCATTAAATTTAGATAAGTGTTGCGACCATGACTTCTTGTTTAAGCTCGCGCGCTTCATTTTGGGAGGCCGACGCGCCTCAAAATGTATGGCCGACAATTTGACTAAAAGGCCGACTCCACCAAAAAAAGTAAAATAGCTCTAAATAATTCATAAAATAATTAAATACATCGAAAATAATCATTTAATGGGAAAATCTTAATTGGGAAGGCATAGTGGGATACGTGGAAGCTGAAAAGTGGTCCAGTCTGACATTTTGGTGGCCGACACGCTCCAAAATGTATGAGCGACAACTTCGACTGGAGGGCGACAACATCAAAAACTCGTAAATGAGCTCTAAAAACTTTATATGAAGATTTTTTACATCTAGATCAATTGTTCAGATTAAAGAAATGATGGCTAAGATATTGTGGATTGAATTGGAAGCTGGGGAGTGGAACAATCTCATTTTTGTGTGGCCGACAGATTTCAATAGGACGCCGACACCACAAACGTCTCGTAAATTCAATCTAAAATTTTGGTGATCGCACTGCTTATATGTTTTATAATTGAATAACTCGAAATGGTAACTAATTACCCGTTGTGGATGAAATTGAAAGCCTGCAAGTGATCCAGTCTCGAATTTTGGTGGCCGACACTCTTGACTTGGAGGCCGACTCTACAAACATCTTGAAAATAGCTTCTAAAAAGTTGATATTTTGATTAATACCATAATGGGGGACCAGAGGACGAAAATTAGTAATTGGAAAAGAATTGTGGATGGACTACGACGCTGGGAACTAACCCGAGCGCCCGTTTTGGTGGCCGACAACGTTGGATTGGATGGGCGACACCACAACAACGTGGAGGCAGGCCAAAGAAATACATTTCTGCAGACTCCTATAGTACAATTTAAGATGATACTGACTTTAGAACTCAATGTGACTGTACGTTGTTGATTTGAAAGGAGCTGAAGTTTCGCTCGATCACTTTGTGGTGGCCGACAGCAAACTTTTGGTGGCCGACAACCCTTTAAAGCTAGAAATACTATTTGAAAACTATTTCAAATGGGTTCTTAGAGTGCAAAATGACGAGAGAGAGAGCGTTAATGTAATCCGATCTGGGGTTCTTGTTCAAGATGGAAAAGAAAAAAAGGGGTAGCGAGATTTGTATGGGCGACATCGATCACTAGGAGGCCAACACGACCAAAATCTAATAAATCCAGCCAAAAAATTATCCACACGATTCCCCTTTATAATATTTACCTGGTGAATATTATTTGATTAGATACACCTGGACAATGTTGTAAAAATGGAGGTGTAAGTTTGTGTGGGCAACACCTTTTTAGAGCCTGAGGCCGGGAGCCGCGGCTTCCCCAAAATGGCATCACACCAAGCTTCAGTATCGAGAAAATCCGCTGAGCCCGAAATCTAGTATTGAAAGCTAAACCTTCAGTGTCGACATCGAAGCTTCAACATCAACAGTGGGCAGGAGTCAACAATTAACCAACCTCGACAGCCCTAGATATCGACCCGACTCCATTCTTGACGTAGCGTCGACAAGTCAGAAACGAGAAATGTACGCCGTTAGCAAGCCGGACCAGGCCAACCTCATCTCGTCAAAATCAACATCCAGCATCCAACAAGCTTTAATCATTCATATATTAACGAAAGACCTTTACACCCTTCGATGGAGCTGCCGAGAGCACGCGATATTCAAGTTAGGATGAAGAGGCATTGGAAACCTTCATGCTAGCTGGAGCCTTGCGTAGGCTGGTCCATCCACCTCAAGATGCACCTTCAATGCGACTCCTTCAATCTGGAGCAATTCGGCGAGAATGAGGTCCCTCCTTTGCAATCCTGTCCCATACCTGGGCCCCACGAAGCACCGTACAGCGATATGAGCAATGCGACTCTACAGGAGAAGAAAGCAATCACGAAGGTCCTGCGCAGCGCCTAAATTGCGGAAATATCAGGCTATTCCCGCGTCTGTATTGATACTTGTTGCATCTATAAAACCTCCAGCGGCGATTTATCCGAGTCAATCGATTCAATGTTCTTATGGTGCAAGAAAGCAGCCATATACTGCGTACCTGGAAGATGTAAAGGATATGGATGGCTTCGCAAACGCAAGATGGTAGCTCCACACCAAGCTATTACCAAACTTACTGATTTGAGGCAGGTGGCATCGAGGGTGGACTTTACAGGAATTGATCGCCCCCAATAAAGTGGTATTTTTATCCCGAGTTTGGAAACCCTTAGGCACGAAACAAGAACTCGTCAGTATCGTTTCACAGATCACCAAAATTGATGGAGCTACCCTGGCCAACTCGGATAAACTCAACAATGTCAGCGTAGCAAGACCAATGTTTTGGGCATCAAACCGGGAAACCAATCGGGAAGAAGATATCGCCTATTGCTTACTGGATATTCTTGGAGTTCAGATGTCTCTTCTCTATGGCAAGAGAAGCAGTGCCTTCACCAAACTTCGGGGAAAAATTATGAAAGACTCGACAAATCAATCCCTATTTGCGTGGTCAGTTCCTACCAAAGAGCACGAAAAGGATGGGATTTATATTACTATCCTAGCTTGTCATATGGAAGGCCATGTACGACTTATTGGAATAACATTAAGCACGTTCCATCTACAAAAGAAGCGGTATTCTTCCGAGATGCTAGTGCGAGGCTCATTACGGATTCTGTGGATTTAGAGGGAAATTTGAAGGAGATATACATCAAGGAGACCAGTGCTTCCAAGTCAGCAAGATATTCACACATACGGACCGTCCCTAAAAGGTTTAGGCCGTAAGGAGATTGCAATGTATAGCGATCGCCTCTATGACGGTGACGGCGATCCCATACTGCAACTGTCGAATGCCTACGAGCTGTACCCGGCATCCGGACGTCTCATTGTATCATCACTGCCTCTCTCAGCTGGCAAATACGAATGGGAAAAGAAGTTCTGATGGCCGATATAAATATTCAACCTACATGGTGGCAAACCATCAAGAATTTGTACACCGAAATAGAGTGGGAAAAACTCTTCTCCAATGCAGACAACGACCGAGCCGGATTTTCTATCCTTCAACTCGTTGCCCTACTCTACGTACTTTTCTGAGAACCGCAGGTTTATATACGGGATGTATTGTATCTTGGTGGAAGCACACTTCTAGCAACTTAAGTCCATAAGTTGCAGAATCTACGATTTAGATCAATTCGTATTTTCAACCAGGGGACGAGATGTTGGGCTGATGCTTCTTTTGATTGGGTTGATTTCAATTTGAGTTATTTTTTTTTACCGTTATATTGGTTTTACTTATTTCTAAGGTTCCTCAAAAAGAGTACTGATGCTTAGATTCGCTTTGGTTCTCCATTCCTGGCACTAGGTAGGCCATAGCTTTCTGCTATGTTACAATTGGACTCCTCTGAATTGTTATCCACACGTTTGATTATCGCGTAAGACTCAGATGTTTCGTTGCTTTCTCTTTAATAACTACCGTTACACTGTTTTTTACCACATCCTTAGACGAGTTTGAGTCCTTTGTCAACCGTTTTTCCAAAATTTCCTTGGTATCATTGACAAGTGTTTAGATTTTCTCTTAGATTGCAGTCTGAACTCTGAATTTGTAATTAACAATCTTCTGCAACATGGATGGTAAAAAGATCTTTGAATGGCTTTGCGGTTTCTAATACTATCTAAATTTTTATTATTCCATCCACGCATAATATCGCGCCAAGATTTCGGCCATTATAGCAACAGCGAAGTTGCTAATTTTAGATTTTCAGCACAAAAAATCGCTAATGGACAGGGCAGTTTAGTGGAACTGTCGCTAGAATTTCAGGGTCTGTCTACTAATTATGGTGGCCGGACCTTTTGGCGCGATGTAATGAGATACATGAACTATGATTTTAATAATCTTACCGTACATAAAAAACTGTAGCTATTCTTCGAGCTGATTTTCAACCAGAGGCACGAATTCAATGTTAGAAGCGTGGGCCAGTTAGTAGATAATCCGAGAGATCATGCTAGCCTTGTGAACAATCATTCATCGAAGTTATATATTGTAGATGATTGAAAGCAGGTAGTTCAGTATAGGAATGTTCTTATAAAAATTTCCATTTCGGTCTCTAGACCTGAGCTGCTGCTGCTCTAGCCTGAGCTAGTGAACAAGCTTAAGCCAAAGGTGACTATTCCTGAGCACCACCTAAGCACGCGCTAATTAAGCCTGAGCATGTATTAAAGAGCCATTTTTGTATGCGCAGGGGCTCATTTTAGCTCCCCTGAGGCTCGGGTATACTTTCCTTGGCTTATGTCTGGGTGTGGATTATATTTTGGCTCCGATAAAGATCCTCCGGAACCTTTCTAAGTTTTGTAATTACTTGTATGCACGTTATAGTTATAAGGTTAAGTAAAATACCAGTCTCAAAGTTCCGTTTCACACTAAGATATAGAATCGTTCTCAAATTTCGTTCATTCAAGCTAAACAAGAAGAAAATCTCGAAGTTTGGCGCCTAATACTCTAAATCCCTCTGCCGTGAGCCATGCTCCTCCTGGTAGTGAATAGGTCATGCAAGGCTCAGCATAGACCAGTCGGCCGTCAGGGCGTTCCCGCATTGGCAACTTTTTGAGTCTTGGATCGCCCGTTATATTTCCTGTTTGACTGTCCAAGAATCCATGGTAATAAGCGTGATCGTCTGGTACCAACCTGGAGATTGCTGTATAATTTGCCGGCAAAGGCCCTAGCAAAGCTTCACCCATCATAAGTCCAAGCACGAAGCATTCTCCGACAATTTCGTACTGTCCTTGGGCAACAGGCCGAAGTAATAACGGTATAGAACATCCAGGGAAGACGCAAACTTGATCACCCTCCATACTCATCTTTGGACCAAAGCCCATATAGCCTTGCTCGGTCACGAAGAAGGATCTCCCTTTAGAGCATTTCCAAGAAGCGTCGTAGTATTCAAGTGCCCCAGGCATGGATCTAGCTTCGGCAGCTTCCTTTTCGGGTGAAGTCGAAACGGCCTTTAGATAGATTTTGCTTATTGCTAGGCTTGGGTGCCCAAGAGGGGGTGGAACCGACCCCTCCGCGAAAATATCCGTGCAGAAAGTCCGGGTATATGCTTCGAGCATTTTTCCACCTGAAATATAGTCTTCTTCGAGAATCTCTGTATTAGGAACCGTTCGAAGCGTCTCTTGATGTTCATCGTACGAATCACCAAGTGGTAGTTGCTTGACATTATTCACAGTCGCAGCGTGGACTCCTACGAGTCGAAGAACGCCATTGCCCAAGTACTGTACAATGGCAGTCGATGCGCCAGAAGCATTTCCCTGCATGGCAAGCTTAGAAATATTCGGAGTTGACCAGTCAGCTACCCAAGAAGGTAAGCTGAGGGTCTTTGGTTTCATTTCGCAAGATCTCAGGATATCCAACTGCTTGGTATATTCGATAAGGCGGAGTACCACATCTTGATAAATCTCAGCACATGTGCTTTGATAGTCAGGTTTAATTCCAATGCCTCTCTCTGATTTTTGTATGAGATTCAAAAGGGCGTAGACTCGATCCCTGGGATCAGTGCACAAACATCGATCGGTGCAGCGAACGAGTTGTTGAAATGGCAATTCTATGCCCTGTGCGCATAGAAGAAAGACTAAAACGAGCCGCTCACGGAACTTAACCTCCAATTTACCCAAGGAAGCGGTGTTCTTTTGTTTGAGGTACACACAACACACGCTTTTGCGGAAAGCGTGGTAGAGAATGCTGTCGGATCCGCAGAGTAGAATAGCCTTCGGATTAGCTAGTCGCACTTCTTGCCAAATCCAAAGCCTGCCAAACCACGGACGTGATAGAAAGTCATAAATTGCTTTCATTTCAATGTCGCTATACGGGAGAGGCTTGCTTAGTTCGGCCCACTCAGTGTCCAGCTCCCCGGATCCCGTAGAGCTCATAGTTATACTCAGCCAATCGACTTCTATCTTCTTGCTGAGAGATTGCAAAATACTCATTGCCATGGTGCTATTATTCTCGTTCGGTCCTAGCCAGACGACAACACGTTCAGCTAAAGAATATATATCTCCCATTCTTTGAACTTGCTGACTCCGCTCGTTTAGGTCTTGTTGGTTAACACAAATGGCATCGATCCACAGTATTCTAGCTCGATCTTCATAGCGAAGATACGGTAGTGCAGCTGCTAGGTTTGAAGTGACCAGGAGATCCGTGTCATTTGACGGATTATCATCGGAGGAAGCGACACTGATCGAGACTGGGTTTTCTGCGGAGCCCCAAGTGTAGGACAGTGCTTCAAATATGGGAATATTGCTATCAGAGAATAGTTCACAGTCAAGGAGGACGCGAACATCCGCGGAAAATGAGCCGGGAAGCAAGCACAACAGCCTTATTTCGTCCACCTTAAGAGGTAAATATTGGTAAGGGGACATTTCCAATGAGATTAACAAATAAATGGACTCTCAAATATGTGGCTGATCGTTGCTGGGGAAGATCGTTGTGGCTATTATGGTAACAAAGGATGGGGAATGAACCAGACGGAAGGTGTATATTCAGGCTGCAGCGGTTAAGGTAGCGAAGAACCTGAGGATCATTGGTAAGTCTGTGTCACGTGACCATGAGCTGCCTGAGATAAGGATAGGGAGGAGAAGAGCATAAGAGAGCTATAGGGAATGAGTGTGGATTGGAAGAGTATGGAAGTATAGGAAAATGAAGAAATTTAGAAACTAAGGAGAGCTTAAGCAAAGACGGCGCTGCTCACGCGAGACATTGGTAATTTGGGTTGGGAAATGCAAACATTCCCGTTGTATAACAAGAAATATAGAACCCTCTCCAACGTCGAACTCCAGTTTCGATAGACCCACATTTCTAATTCACTATGCCTCTTTACCAGCGGGGGCTCTTTTTGAATCCAGTGTATCATCACCAGTTGTAGCTTTTCCGGAATTTGGCGGATTCGGGGTTGGATCATGATAATGCAGCTCATCTTTTGAATGATCTTCCTTAACTACAATTGCCTTGCAATTCTTTCCAGGAAAGAAACAATTACTGCATTTTCTGCAATCTTTTTCACATCATCGAACTTCCCATCCTCGTCAAGCTCTCCTTCAAACTTCGAGCCCCAGCTATTTTCTGGCTGTTGCCGCCTGTGATTAGACCTCTAAGAAAAGTTCTTCTTCCTTTCGTAAGAGGCCGGGTCAAAGCTCTTTGAAGTCTCGTTTTAACACCCTTAGAACCCCATCCTTGTCCATGAAGCGTGAAAATGTACTTTCCATTAAAATCGAATCCGCGCTGATTGAAAGTATGTGTGAGTTCTGGTTCTGGAGGACTCCCTATATTTAGGCTATTGGGTGCATATTTATTCTTAGCTTGGACGGAGAAAGGAAGCTCATTGACTCGAGCGAGAAAAGGCAAAGTGACGAGGAATGAAATCCGCAGGACGGTGAATTCTGTGATGAAAGAGACTTCTTGGGGGAGAGGGGATTCTTCAGGTAGGATTTTATCAGAGAGAAAACTGCTATGTAAATCTGTTTTTCCCTTTTTATATACCCTATTCCCTTGTCTTTAAAAGTATTTGGTTAATATATTAAAATGGATTTTCGACTCTCCTTCATGGCGCATGAAGCTCCTTCGGGTATCAAAGCTTCCTCTTGCATTGCTTTGATATCACCTCGTTATTAGTGTAGTCTGCCGGGAGACCGATTTAGGTAGTTGCTACGAATTTTGTGCCGAAGCCGAAGCCGAAGCCGAAACCTTGGTGTAACTTCGCCACAATCTTTGCATTAGAACGCATACGATAGGTTCCTTCAGGGATAAAGCCGACATCATTGAATGAATGAGGGATCAGCTCTATTCTGAGAGACACATCCAAAGGGAAAAAGGAAGGAAGGTGATGCCAAAATGAGAGGTACGAGTAAGCATCCCTCCCGAAAGGACCCCTGAAGAACTTCGACTCTTGCTGGCAGATCAATTTACAGCTCAAGTTAACTGTTTTTAAACTTACAAGTATTTTAGGTATCAAGAGCCATGTTTGTTGTACGGTTTGAGCCAATATAACCTGAGAGACATCCATGAACTCGCGCTCAGACATCGGCTACTTCCGTTGAATGTCTAGATACACGCAAACTTTAGCGGCACGCGTGCGACTGACTTTGGAATGCTGCGATGTAATGCGTGGAAGGGAGCCAACCATACCGCGACCATCTGCCAATTCAGCCAGCCATTTCGAAGTAAGGCGGCTCGGCATGGACTATCATCACATATCACTGTGGCTTACTTAGAGCCTAGCGGGAAGGTCTCGGAGGTTCCGGTAAATACAATCCTATTACATTTTCATCAGAGATAAGTTAGTGTCAATTGTGGAGAATGCGGAGAAACGCGCATATTGGGCTTGTGGAGTTGACTAGACCAAATAGTGCGATATGCACGTCCTCAATGGGTCGTCAGCCAGCCACCCTTGCATCACGGACTGAAGATCAATATCTTGGAGAGGGCGTTTCAGCCAACGGGAGCAATTCAGCATGATTATGGAAATGGCGTCAAAAGGGGCCAAAAGCTATAAAACCCTCTCTTCATTCCCGAAGAAAAAATTCCTGGCCAAAGGTCGACTTCACCCTCTTTCTCTCCCAAGATGTTGCACCTTGTTGAGCGTTTTTGGGTGGCCTTAACCTTCATTATCAACCTTGTAACGTTTTCGCCAGTACAAGATGCCGTTGACAACCAGAGAATTCTCCAGATTCCCTCAGAGGTTGCTCCGGACTTGATAGGTGGTAAACGCCCAAAAGGACCCAAATTCTCCCCACCAGGTGGGATTGCGGATGATTTCAAATGCGAATATCCCCAAATGGTTGGATGGGAGATGTGCTCCACCCCATCAGACCGGAAGTGCTGGCTTCGCCGGACCTCAGATAATGCGCAATACGATGTTTTTACCAATTACGAAAACGAAATGCCCATTGGTGTCACTCGCTATTATGAGCTTGAGCTAGTTGATGGCTCATGGGATGCCGATGGTATGGACTTTGTATTCGCCAAGTTGTTCAACAACACATATCCAGGCCCTTGGATTCAAGCATGTTGGGGAGATACGTACGTCCCTTCTTTATGGTTGACTGCCAAACGAAACTAATCCAAGGTCTCCAGCATTGAAGTCAAAGTCACAAACAAATTACAACACAATGGAACCTCTATTCATTGGCATGTATGTATAATCGCTTTGGTTTATAGGACAGGGTTAACATAAAGACAGGGAATTCGACAAAATCAGACCATGCATATGGACGGAGTCAATGGCATCACGCAGTGCCCGATTGCTCCCAACGATTACTTTGTCTACAAGTTCAACGCCACTCAGTATGGCAGCTCCTGGTACCACAGCCACTATTCCGTTCAATATGCCGACGGTGCTACGGGACCGATGACTATTCATGGGCCTACATCCGCTGAATGGGATGAGGCCATAAGTCCTCCGCTGATCATGACTGACTGGGGCCACAATTCAGCTTTCGCAGCGGTCTCGAGTGGAGCAAACGGTTTGGAACATCCTGATATTTTACTTAATGGTCTCGGCAACGTGACAAATTTCAACAACAAAACTCTCAATACAACAATTATTGAGGACCCTTATAGCATCACGTTTGAAGGGCCACAGGCAGGATATTCGACCAAGAAATATCTCTTGAGAATCATCAATACGTCATATGATAGCACCTTCGTTTTTAGCATCGATAATCATAACTTGACAATCATCAGTACCGATTTCGTCCCAATTACTCCTTACACGAGCAACTCCGTCTTGGTCGGTATAGGACAGCGCTACAATGTCATCGTTGAGGCGAACCCGCTTGTTTACGATGATAATAGTCCTTTACCCGAAGATGGAAATTACTGGATACGCACATTGGTCGCTCCATGCTTTGGACAAGCAGGAGATCCTGGATACGAAAGGACTGGTGTATTGCGATACGATAGTTCGAGCACCGAAACCCCTTCAACCAAACCCTGGCCGAATATTCCAACAGATTGTTCAGATGAAGAAGCTTCCAACTTACACCCAATCCTGCAGTGGACGGTCCAATCCCCAGTCAACAATCTTACTGCGGACGACTTCAGCTTATGGCGCAGTGGCTCTCCCCCAGGCCCGCCTTTCCCTTTGGCGAAATGGACCCTTGGCTTAGATGACGAGTTCGCAGCTATCCGAATTAATTACTCGGATCCGACATTCTTCCATCTTGACAATACAGCGGGGTGGGATCCGTTATGGAGAATTGTTCCAGAGAATTATACCAGCGAGGATTGGGTTTGTCAATCTTGCTTCCTTTTCATCCACTCGTAGCTAATTCCAACAACAGGTCTATCTCATTATCAAAGGCAAACAGGGAGTGAATGGTGCCCATCCTGTAAGCCATCTAAACCCACCTCAAACCCACTCCCCTAACTAACACCATAGATCCATCTCCACGGCCACGACTTCGCCATCCTCGCCCAAGTTTACGACCAACCCTTCACCGTCGACTCCCTCTCCACCCTCAAACTCGACAACCCACCCCGCCGCGACGTCGTCCTCCTCCCCAAAAACGGCTACGTAGTCATCGCATTCAAAACCGATAATCCCGGCGCCTGGCTCGTACACTGCCATATCGCATTCCATGCCTCTGAAGGACTCGGCTTGCAGATAATGGAGCGGCAGAAAGCCGCAGAGGAGATTTGGCCCAAGGGGAATAGTAATGCACTAAAAGAGGCAGAGAGGGTGTGTGGAAATTGGGAGACTTGGTATGCTAATCAGACAAACTGGGCGGTGAAGCCGGATGATTGCACGCAGAGTAATAAGGCGTTCTGTTTCCAGGATGATTCAGGGGTTTGATTCGTGGAGGGCGCCTTGGTGAGGTGTCAGGTTGCTGGTCTACTTGATTGGTTGATGAGGGGATGGTATAGTTGATGTCAGGTCATAAATAGGTATGCGGAGCGAGGCCATTTTCCTAAATGCGTAGGCATTATTTTCTGATTGGTCAATTAAGTCTTCATATTCATCGTCAAATTTAGATATTTTTATCTACATCCCACTCTCTCCAAGGTTTTTCATTGTGCAGAAATCATAGGTTGGTAGTTAGCGTCCAAGCCCTGAAAACATAGCGAGTAAGCGCTGGATTCTAGCACACGCACTCTGTAATTTAGCGAACTAAAGCAATTTCTACAGCGATTAAAGTCTCGTATGGTCTTGAACGCAAAATGTAACATGTCAGGTAACTTGAATCAAAATTCAATTCTCTTTCTAGGATTGTACTCTTAGAATATCATAATACCTGCTTCCCAATTCAAAACTAGGTATCGCTGGCTGGCTGATGGTGGAGGTTGTATCACATTGCAGTCAGCCACATGCAAAGACGGAACGTTAAGCGAAGATTTACTATTCCCTCCCCGCTCTCGGTTGACATGAGCCATTTAATGAGCCATTTTCTAACGCAATTCTGAAAAATTCCCGTTCTCCTTCGAGCTCTTGTGCGCGGAGCAAGCCCGAACCAATCGATAAACCGTGTCTCGTGACGTGCCTGTTTCAAATACGGGAGAACTTTAGGCAAGACCTTTGAAAAGTGGCTTGCTGAAAGTCCTAATTAGGTTATTACGGCAGCCACCATAATTTACACGCGGCTCGAGCCGCTCGAGCCCAGATTTGGAGGTTACATACTGTACCTTATGTAGCGAGATCCTACCTCGCTAACCCTATTCCAGCACACCCCCGTACCCCGCTTTTTCATTCGGATGGAACCCCCGACGAATTGAAAGATTAGAGATCAATGATAGGTTACTATTTCTGATTCATTTACTAGTTCCCCTGATTGGTCGATTTGATCGTCCAATCGATATCATGATTCTTGATCTTTGCTATGTGATTGGCCAAAAATTGGTCTGTGGAGGAGACAGTTTTGGCCACGGACTAGTGAATGGCTAAAAACTGCTAGTAGAGGTATTCGCTTTGAGCAATCTCAGTCTGCTAGCGTGATCGAATGTATAAAAGACTCATGAGGCGCAAGTCTCCAGACTCGCCTTTAGGAATCAAAGTGATCGAGTGAGAAGATAGTGCGGTTGTAGTTTCGATATCATTACTACTTCTTTTCTCCAACGTGGAATGCTGCCCCGAATTTTGTGGAGACATATTGGCGGAATGAATGCCGGCGAATACTGTTCCCGTGGATTAGGTTTAACTTTGAGAAAACCATAGTAAACCTGGGTATCAGTGCTCTTTATTATTTGATTTGATGTGTTGATATTGTTTATGATATGTGCGACTTTTGACGTTGGGGGTAAGGGGATATTTATAGACGGGATGTTTTGATCAGGCTAAGACCCATTTTATGGTAACGATTGTAGGATGGCAACATTTGGAGAGTCAGATATTAAGTCGTCCAGTGAAGGCCAACTTGACAAGCGACTCCATTGTAAATCCAGCCCCCTGATTTTGATGGGCAAGAATCTCCCCTTGTGACTTACTTTTGGGAGCTTGGAGATCGCTGAGAGATAGTGCAATAGAAAAAGAGTACTACATCAAAACTTAATTTCAAACTTTGCTTTGAGCTCAAGATGCAGACTCTAAAGGTATAAAAAGAACTGAGTCACTACCGGTCTTCTTCTCCACATCAGAGACCCTAACCAAACTTCCTCTTCTAGGCGAAGTGATTATGTAAAATTCGAATCTTGATTACAGAGCCATTTTGGACTGTCACTTGATCAGTCAACTCCCATTTAAAACTTTGGACTTGAATTGAGCCATCTCCTAATAGTCGTAAACGCGATGGGAGGTCGGCAGTAGAAGGAGAAGTGACAATGATGTTGACGATAAAAATATGGATCCCTTGTGATGCGATATGAGAGTTTCCCGCACAGCTCTGCTATACTGCAGAGCAAGAAGATGAGGTTGAAAACAGGGGCAGTGAGACTCGTGGCCACAGTCAGGAGAATCATGGACATTGAGCCAATATGTTGTTGGACGGCCGCCAGTTAAAGACTTTTGATTCCGATAATTTTGGCTATAGCCATCACATCTGGAAGTATACATTCCTCAAGCTCTGAGTCCGTTTCCTTCTTGTTCTCAGGCCCGACGGAGATTCTTACCCGTGGTTCATTCCTCATTCTCTTCTTTCCTCTCACCATTATCCCAGCTGGTATGGTCGATCCCGTGTTACTCGAAGTTGTTGGTCTCTTTCGGTTATCACCAGCTCCACTGGCAGCTCGGTACTGCTAAATCAACTGGCTGATTTGACAATCCGGCTATAGTTGAGATCGACCACCTAATACTCTACTACTTGTACTTGCTGTTGTCAAACCATCTGTAGGTGTAGAGGATGACCGAGGGAAAGACGCAGCTAAAGAAGTATCAAGATATTGTGATGAGGGCATAAAAGCAAGTATCTTGAGTCGAAGGGCAGCAATAGGGGTCCGTGGACGATATGAGCTGCCAGGGTCGTTGGAATGGAGGAATCTTCAGTGCCAGCCGGCTGTACCGCGGAACGATGTTCTGACTGGTTTCCGAATTTTGAAATACTCCCTTCATTATTTCGAGAAATCTGCAGCTACTCCAATCCAGAAATAACATCCTTCAGCTTTTCATCCACACCAAGAGAAGCTAAGAAACTTGCCAGATCTTCGTTTTCCGTGGTCAGTAAGCCCTTAATTCTGTTCTCCTACACCTAGATATTATTATTCAGGGTGATTTGATCTCTTTGGACCATGCTATAGGTCCGCGCAATTCTAGAATCGGCTTTTCTTGAATCGCAACTTGTAACAAGGCCTAGATCCACCCTATGGTGGAGGTTTCAATGCCCGAAGAGTTGTAGCATTCGCGTTTCAATCGGGATTCTGCCAACAGCTGTGAGGACGTTTCGGACTCCCGACTCTCCGGGAAGAGATTTGAGTGCCTCTGTCACCTCTTTCAAAGTATTATTGATTGGATCCACTATCGTCTTCAGTTTTCTCAAGGCCACCTTCTCTTTTAACTTGTCGTTCGCGTCCCTACCCAAGCTATTGATGGCGTCTTTCAAAGATGTAGCAATAACTCCAGCCGTAAATTTAGGCAGATCAAAGTTTTTCAGTAACTTGGAAGGCTCTTTGGCGAATTCTTATGAAAACGTATTCGAATTTGAGGAGGTTCCTTCCCTTATGTTCATGATATCGAGAATCGTAGGAGATGCGGTCGGGCCGTTGCTCGAGTCCACTAGTCATTTAAGACATTCTAGAGACAAGAGTATTGAATCTTGAGTGCATGCCCTCGAGGCTTAGAAGGTCGACGGCTGTTGGTAGGACAGAAAATTCTCGCTTTGTCGGTCCAGCTCACCCGACAGACGTGACAACCTAGGCACAACACTCATGTCTATCTTCGATGCAGTAATGGCAACGAACACTCACAGCTGAAACGGCGTTGGTCAAGTTCTCTAGCCGTTAGGGAACAAAGCCTGCCTTAATTCATGAGAGAAGACAGAATTCTGCAGGCGGTCGTAACTCCCCAACGAAGCTTTCATGTCATCGAAGCGTTGGATCAACCCCCTTGTCTCTTCTTAGCCTCAGACTGTACATTTGACACGGTTTTGGTAAGTTGGGTAATGGCAGTTGTAAGCCATCAAGCTTTTTCGTATACTATGATTGGGTCAGTATTTGTCACTTGGTTTGAGTTTGGTCAACCAACCTCTCCAATGAACGCATCGGGCCTGACTAAACTCCTTTAATTCATGCATCTGCTCTCCTGTTTCTTTAATGCGTCCGGGAAAGGCGAGGCCTGTGATAATCGAGGAAGTAGACCTTATGGATCAGGTTGAATAAAAGGATTGTTTGGATACAGGCATTCGAGGAGGTTGGGAAGATGGATCGCGGTCGGAGACAGCTGTTGGGGAAGCAAAGGTTCGACAAAGATCGGAGAAGGTTTGGAGGTTTAAAGTAAGTACTAGGCAGGTTCTAGAATCAAAAGAAGGTTAGTCATTGTTCGTGGAAGATGAAGAGGAAAATATTGGAGAGTGTGAGTTCTGATAAAGTGAAATATTGCCTGTCTCCGGATGAGACATTTGCAGTATTGACTTATCTCATGATGGAACGTAGGATTTCTTGGATGTGGGCGATGTGGCTAATGTGATGAGCCTTGGAGAAACTGAAAGGCTTGAATCTAGAGAAGAGCCTTGGTGTGAAAAATTTCGGCGAGGGACCTCGAGGATGGAAAGTTGGACGAGGTGCTGTCGCATTCGGAGAGACTTGAGAAAAGGCGGCGGACGATGGGTCGTTAGATACTGTGGAAGCAAGCCCGAAGATGAAGGTCTTCAGAGAGGGGTTTGTCGTACGCTTGCTCTCAATAAGTACCTTCCCTCCTAGTCATCTATCCCCCGCCTTTCAACGCGTTCGCTATCATTCATTAACTTTCATCTTCAGATTCGATCAAAAGGTCAAGGAAATCACGTACCTCCACACTCTTTCTACTGTTCTCAAAACACTCATTATGCTTCAAGGTACCGACATATTCCAGTCCGTGGTGCAATATCGCACCTACAAGTACCTCCACGCACAGAAACAACCCCGTGCAACAGCAGACTATGGGCGGGTCTATCCTTAGGCAGCCCGTGCAGCGAAGTATTACCCAGCTTGTCTTGAGCGAAATATAATACATACAGCAAGAACTGAGGGTAATGGATACCGATCTTGATGACGAGAAGAATGCCTTGCGGTCTAACTGATCCTTCATGATCTGGAGTTTTTTTTTGCGCTTAGAATTAAGAGTCATTTTAAGAATCAGAGGTCTCAAGATCGGAAAACGCGTTTACTCACCAAAAATCTTGTGTATCCACATCCGCGCGAGCTAAAATTCGATCTCTCTCTTCTCTGCTTGCCTGAACTTTTAATCAACATAGACCGCGTGAAATGTGACGCATCAAACACACAAATGCGAAAGGCGATAATGGCTCAATGTTATCGAACTTCGAAATAACGACAAGGAGCGTACTGACAGTGTTATGCTCCACGAAAACAGTGCGACAATTCTTTGATATCATTAAGGCGAGAAAGATTACTACCTAGCCCATGTTCAGAAAATTAGCCCCAGAAGAATTGAGAATGGAGAAAATATTCGGATGTGATCAGCCACATGGCGAAAAGTGGGTATATTGGAACGTTGGTAGGTATTCTGTGAGAGTGTTGCTCTCGAAAAAGGGGCTTGAAATATCTTCATACAATTAGTCCGAATCGCGTAACTTGTCGTCTTTGAGATTAGTTGTGACGAGAAACAAAGCAAATGGATATACTACTCACTGTAGATCTAACTGTGTAGCTTCGTATTACACATTAGCATAATGCAAGCCCTGCTAAACCTTCTCCATCCACCGCCTTCCCATCCAATGATCTTTTGCCATGGGCCTATGTTAAGTCTCGGTCAACCACCTTTAGCAAGCATCTTGTTGACCAGCAAATCTTATCTTGGAATCTTATCGGAGATCTCGTCGAAACTTCTTCGCCCAATCTAGATTTCATCGTAAGCCGAGCCACATAACCGTCATCTAACCAAGACTCTTCACCTGGGAACTTATTGTCCTCGATGTTCTTTGCAGACCATGTTCAAGACTCTTCATCTTAAAAGTCATCATATGATTATGACAAGTTGGGTATCGAGCCTCATCGTCCGTTTCGACCAACTTTGACAGTCCTCCTCCAACTTCCTATCTTCAAGCCTCATTTCAGGTCCTACCCAGAACCCTCTTCACCACCTCATTGCTTGACCTTACGCGTAAAGGTTTTCTTCCTCCTGCGAGATAGGATCTTTAGTCGCACCATACTCGTTCAGAATCGCTATACCAAGAGCCTTCGTATCTCTCTATCTTCGTTCAAAATTCATTTGCGAAAACAACTCTTTCCATCCAGCCAAATCTGTCCATATCTGAGCTTCAGCAACATGAAAGTTCTGGTATCATATAAATGGGTTCAAACAACCCAATTATCTCTACACCTTCCTCTATTGCGGCCTCTCGGGTAAAGCCATCCCCACTCCCAAAGCGATCCTCTGCAGAAGCTTCTTTATATGCTCCAACATTCTTAGTATTAAGAAGTTCCCGCGCCAAGGTTTCATCGCGGACTCCAACATCCTCGAAACGTCAACCAGCAGAAACCACGCCCTCTCAAGGTCCTATTCCAATGTCAAAAATTCAAGCTATACTCATTATCCACCGAGTTCAACTGCAGTAAAATGACACCCTTTCTGCAACACTATGGCTCCGATGTAGCTGCTCTACTTAAGATTTTCTTCCACTATGTACGCACTCTGAATCTTGCTACAACACTTGCGTTGATTCCGCTCTTCCGGCACTTCGTTGCAATATATTCATCACAAATACATCAGCAACATGATTTGTAAAAAATTTGCCGCGTTCCAACTCGCGCTCTAGAGTTTTCTTCCTGTCTTAGTGTGCGACGACTGCACTATGCCAGTGTGGTGGCTTCTATCCCTCAATCCCAGAATGCCTTCTTTCCTCATACGACGATTCAAAGCCTTGTCCGTCGACGGTGGACCAGGCGCGCAAAGATTTCTTTTTTTTATAGCCGACTTGCTGAGAACCCGAATCGCGCAAACTTCTGTGATGCAGTTATGAAAGGGTAATAGAATCGTTGTCATCAGACGCCGTGCCACACAGCTCTCTTGCACACGTTCCAAGACTTCTAGTTTTGCGAGATTAGGGCGAAGAACTACTCCAGAGCAAGTTGATGAGTGGATTCTGATATTAGGATGTAGAAAGTATTTTTATGATTAGAAAGTGTATATGAGGTCGTTCGAGGGGAGAGAGGCATAAATCGCCAAAGTTATAGTGTAGTTAGGCTCACGTAAAGTCAATTTTCAGCGTTTTATCGCTAAATATTAGGCAATCGAATCACTAAACTTAGCGACTTAATGTATTAGGGTGACCAACAGAAGGGATAAAAGAATTAACTTCCAGGCATCCAGCCCAAACAGTTATTGCCAATTGTAGTTTATACTTCAAACCCTCTTTCAAAATTTGTATTTAGCAATAATGATATCTGCCTTCTACTCCTCTGTTAGCATACCATTATCATCAGATGACAGATGTACTAATCTGCTCAGCATAAACGATAACCTAATAATGACACCCCATCGGTATTGGAAATATACTGGCATCAAATACCCTTAACCATTTCAACCCCTTGACATGACGCTCTGTATCAAATACACTTCCCATGGCACACATCCCACTGCCATGGTTCAACCTAAAAGTCTTCATCATTCTCGCTTCCATGGCCGCATCTGACGAAACACCCCGAATTTTCTCGTCGATGCCATGTTCTTGAAATACCCAATTCTGTCACACAGAACCCTGCATTGTGGTAATCGCCAGGCGGCCTATAGGGTATAGCAGCTGGCGATCAAGGTCATTGGAGAGTAAGTTGGGGTCAAGAAGTGGTGGGACAGCGGGATTGGAAGAGCGGAGTTTGAGGAGATATCGGGCTGATAACAAGAGCACTCATGACCATACATGGACGACCTCCTTGCCCACCATCTCGATAATGTCTTCGTGGCGATGGAACGTGATCTGATCTGTAGGAGGCCCAGCTGTCCAAACACACTCTGGTGTAACAGGGGGAGCATCTCCAAGAGAAAATCCCCACTCCCCCCTCTAATTGGTGTCTATTTGTGCCCCCCCTCGAGCTTGACGCTGGGACATCATTTCCGAAGCATCAGCGACAAAGTTTGCTGAGAACCTAGTGCTACCAACCATTCCCTAACGTGGCTAGCACTATTCGATCCGCATCATATCGTGGAGATCGACCTTCCAATCCATTGTCAATGTACTGATTCAACAACAATTACAGCCTTAGCTCCTTGCCAAAGATGCCTGTACCCCGCCTACAAATGGGCTCTTCGAACAGGTGACGATATTTCAGGTCGGTTCAGATACGGCTGGTTTCGAGGCCTGCCTTCTGCACCTTGAACCTGCTATCTTAGTCTCTAAATTCAGGGTCTCCTATATATTAGATTGGGCATAGGAAGGATGCGCGTTGGGACCACCCTCGTTACGTCCTCAAACCACTCGTGTGCATATTGCATATCTCCGCAGGTGAGGAAGCGGATGAGGTAGGGAACCGTCGAAGTATCTCAGTATCGCAACGTGTAGCTGTATAAACGGCCGAGGTGCTGAAAAGCCGTGGCGCTGATCTCGGGCGGCATAGATAATGTATCGCTGCAGGTAATCGAGATAGAGAAGGACGTGATCGAAGGAGGGGAAGCAATGCAAATCAACAACAATGGAAAGGAAAGCGCAGGAGGGAAGTATGCTAGAGGACTAGAAGTAAATTTAGTGGAACAAGGTCAGAGGAGGGCCAGAGACTGGGCGGCAATCGAGACTTTATACCTTGGTAAAGTCCTTGATGTTGGCTATGCGATAAGATTAAGGTTAGCGCTCGTGTACCCGTTACACGTACTTTATTGCGACGCTACCTCTGTCACCGGGGTTGTAGTTGACCTCAAGGGTCAAGATTTGTATCCTTGTCGCTAAAAGCGCTGGACAAGGGTACAAATGTTAATCCATGAGACCAAGCACCTGGGGTACCCGTGGTCGGCTGGCTAGAAAGAGTTCTAGTACTTTTGACGCAGCTATGCGATTCGTGAGATACGTACGAACTTGCTTGCGCCGTGTATATTCATTACAGAAATGATTAATAAAGAGTCTTAATTGGATTAGCAGGGGTATTTGGTAGCATTATTTGTAAATTTAATTAATAAGTCTAAGGTACCTAGTAAGAAGTTCTAGAACCGCATCAGCCGAACTGGGACTATGTTACCTTCGGACACCAGGACCATGAACCCCGCAAAAAACCCGGCACCCTAACGCCTTATTTAATAATGCTCCACGTCTAATGCTCCACATCCAACTATAATTAAACGTCTCTCCCTCCCTCATCCTTTCTTATCTACTCCCTCATCCACTTCCAAAAAAGATGCGCCAGCCGTCTGCCGGGCAAATCCACCGCGCGATGCATTATCTCACCAAACACCACCGTCGCCGCTACACACACGAAGAATGCCACTACTTCCCCTCCCGCCCATGACATGCCCTTATACTCGACCAAGTGCATGAACAGCTTGATGCCGACTGTGTAGATGATGGTGCTTTGTACCAGGAAATAGCCTGCAGACCGTTAGCAAGAATCCGTTATATATCGCGCCATAAATGAACTTCTGGACGGCGAAGGTGACCATCTATTGAAAAGGGCGGACTTACTATACGACCTTCGGCCCAAAAACATGAACAGAGGATTCGAGATTATCCACTGCAACACCGTACTCGTCTCCAGGATCAAAAAGAAACCCAACACAATGAGATAATTATCATCTCTCGCTTGTGGTTGTGCAAGATCATAAGCAGTATTCACTCCCCCAGTATAATATAATCCAGTATGACCCTCGAGTTCATAATTCTCAAACTGTGGTCGCCAATCAGTCCACAGATACTGCATTACGAGGCCTGTAGCCATGAGGATCAGGTACAGAATGAACGAGGGCAGGCGGATCGAGCGGTAGATTTTGATCCCTCGCCCTGACTTCGTCTTGAAGTCCATGTTGTGGATTGCGTCGGCGAGGAGCAGGCCGGTGATACTGTACCAGGCCCAGGACTGGACCCAGAAGGCGGTGATGATGAAGATGATCCAGGCTTGGACGCGCCAGGCAGGGCGGGTGTAGGGGATGATGATGACCGTCATGTAGATGGTGTAGGATTGCTGGTATATGGTTGAGAGGGCCCATAACGTGTTGCTTGGGAATGCGAGGGAGGCGGCTTGGGAGGTGTACGCGGTAGTGGTCCAGAAGAGCATGAAGAGGGAGTTCCAGTAGATGACGGCATTTTTGATGATGTAGGGGACGCCGATGGACTGGTTAAGGGTGTCGGCCATGAACTTGTCGATGTACGCGGTGCCGGTTGCATGGAATGTTATAGCGATGATGGCGAGGGCGACAGCGACGGGGAAGAAGAGGTTGAGGGTACGGCGAAAGAGCGTGCTAGCGAGGGTCTGGACGGAGGATGTTTGCAGGAAGGGGAGGCAGACAGTACGGGCGGATAGGAGGATGATAGAGGAGTAGATGAGACCTTCATTCCAGAAGATGACGGAGACGATTTTGCGGAGCAGGACTTGGTATGCTGGTCCGTCGATATTGTTGGAGTCTTTCACAGCTGCTGGGACGAAGGTGATGAGGAAGGTCCAGACAAAAGCCTGGATAACGAGAGCACCTCGAAGACCAGTGAGGTAGTCATAGCCAGAGACAATAGGAGGAGTGTCTGTTACCCATCCCTTAACGGGAAAGGAATCTGGGAGAATGTTTTTGCTGAAAGACTTCATGGTGTGCGGAATTCCCAGATCGTTCTTTCCACGATATGAAGCCCGAACTGTCGAACAATTCTATTCAGGAATAAGAAATGTAGAAAACTCACTTCTCGAATTTCATGTACGGGAAATACTTCTGACCCCGAATTCTCCATCCATCCGCCAAGTCTTTGCCGTAATCCATACCCGCGAGGCAAAAGAAATCAGGTATTGATGGTCAATAATCTTCCCAAAATAGGAAAAAGAGATCGACAGGGCAGAAGGTCAAGCCGAGCTGTTAACAGGGATGTTGACTTCCCCTGTCATTCCCCTGTCAATGCAAGCGCGCGCCTCTTTTACCAGGCTCCCATAAATAACACGGGATAGAATAGATAGGAGAGCGGTCCATATCCCTCATGGGTGTATTATGGGAATTAATTGGGCCGAGAAAGGGGTCTATTCGGAGAGCCTTTTGTTTGTGGGCACATTCTGGCCTTGAAGCCTCGTTCCCACTACCCTTAATTTGCACAATGCTGTATGTTGTCGGCCTTGAAAATTGCTAAGTCGTTGGTGTTTGATGCTTAGAAAGTGGCCGATGCAGATCGATACGGTATAAAGCCGAGGAAGCCGTCTAATTCTACTGTACGGCTTACAATCGGAGTTACCAAGGCTCAAACAAGCAAATTAAAACTGTACACGTTTTAAGCGAAAATCCTTGGCTACTAGTCGCAGGGGTAAATTTTCTGTGCCTGAGTCGCGGCGTCGTTACATGTTATTTATCCCTGCCGCCAAGTAGCTTGGGCCTGTATGAGAATCATTGCGCTATACCGCTTCGGGCCATTTCTGAGCCAAGGCATGACAGCCTTATCACAGGCAGGGGCCTTATCAGAGGGACCCATGTCAGCGAGAGTGGGGGTTCTGATGAAATGGTTCGCTGGGTTTGAAAAGAAAGTATTGAACAGATCATATTGTGTTCAGCTCTTCAGCAGCAGCAGGGTTAATAGACTTAATAGGATTAATAGAGTTAATAGAGATCTCCGGTACATCATTTCCACCAGAATTTCCACAAAAGATTGTATAGCATAGCGAAGCCAGCCTATCACGCAATCAAACTCTGAATTGTATCATAAACCATACAAAGCCATACCTAGAACCGAAATCTTTAATATTGGAAATTCCAATTCCAAGCCGAAGTGGGCAAAACGTACGAGGGCCCTTGATCCCGCCTTATTCTCTTCAGCTGGAAATTATTCACTCTGGAATTTCGTGCTGAAGATCTCTAATGATGGGCCCATTTCATGGTGTGTTGCGTGGACAGAATTCTGTGGACGCCACGGAGGCAAGCAATAATCCATATTTCCAATATTTCATTTTTTCTTTAACCAATAATAATCTATCTGATACATAGTGAGGCAAAACCGGGCTTCAGTTAATCATTATGCTGTGACACCCTCTCTTGCAGCGCCTCGCAAGATATGACGCCATGTAGAGTTAAATTTAACATTAATCGAGAGCGAATTATGTTCGCGCCGTGGGATTCCAAGACGAGTACTTGCTGACAAGCCGTGCATGACCATACAGTCCAATAGTAGCATTAACAACCAGGTATGCAGGAAAAATGACGGAAAACACAACTATCATCCAACGAGTGATAAATTCCGATTTTGCGTTATTGGTGATGACCAGCGTTGCAATCAAGCATATACAGCTGTGAAAATCCATTAGTCGGCCGTCCCAATCCTGAAGTGAGAATCAAGACTTACCTGAGAATAAACAGCCAAAATGCAACGGGGTATTGGAAAAATAGAAAGTGAAATAGCAAAGTCCCGGATTTTGGAAAGCTCGTGATGATGATGCTCAGGACAAGGCAACAGTACTGCGTAACAAGGTAATAGGACATTTCCCGGATGAGGAGTAGCGATATGAGTCCGAATCGTTGCGTCTTAGTCCGTTGATCATCCGGAGACCTGATAAATGCCAGCTTCGTATGCTTCAAGCTTGCCTGAGCCCAGCCTTGTGCCCATCGTAGACGCTGATTCCAAAATGCTTTCAGCTTCGTTGGAGCCAGCTCATAAGACACGACGTTGGGGTCATGAACGATCTTGCTGCATCGCGAAAGCGCGCGCAGGCTCGAGTCAATATCCTCTGTCAACATGCTCTTGTCCATTTTCAGGTCCCGGATGAGCGATGAGCGCCAGTACCCGTTGGATCCAGTAAAGAGGCCAAAATCCCACAAAGCGGCTCGGCCAGGATGCGAGACGGCGTAAATCTTGTCAAATTCGACGCCGATCATAGCTGCGAGCCAGGAAGATGCGGTGTTGAAGATCACACAGCGGCCTTGGACAATATCAGTTTTGGGATCTGCTATAAGACACTCTGCAGCCCATCGAGGGCCATATGGCTGTGGATAATGATCGCAGTCAAAGACAGCAATGATATCAGAGCCGGTGTTGAGGGTGAAGAAGTAATTAAGATTGTCTGCTTTCGATGTCGAATCGACAACTTTATGGAGTCGTAGGTGAGGAATCTTAGCGGCAAGTTCGCGCAGTTGTGTTTCAAGGGGTTCTATCGGCCGTGGTGTATTATAAACAACATTAATCCTGATCTTGTCCCTCGGGTAGACAATTTTGTCCGTGGCGTATTGTATTCGGTCCATGATAATATCCTTTTCATTAGGGAGATATGCGACAATGACGATGTCGAGTATCAAGAGGCTGTCGTTTGGAGTCGGGAAGATCCAGTTCTTGCCCGCAACCTTCTCCACAGCTTTGCGTGCCTCTCTGCTTGGGGTCATGCTCATAACCGCTTCGACAACTGTTGAACCAGCAATGTAGAAATTCGTTGTGAGGTAGATGAACCAGAAGATCGTAATTAGCTCCGGGGAGCAGATCATGTAGACGCATGTTGAGAAAATGAAGTAGGATGCCGTTAAAACGAAGGGGGTCCATTTATTAATAAAATTCTCTACTCTAGCAGCTGCATTGAAGAGTCGACTAAAGAGAGTTGGTTGCTTCTCAGAACTGAGAGAAGCAACAAAGCTTGGAGGAGGTTGGAAGGTAGGAAGCGACATGTTGTTGTCTTTCGGATATCACTCTCTGCGCAATATAAAACAACAAAGACCTCCACACAAGGAGGAAAAGCGAGTGTGTACTAAGAAATGAAGAACGAATGTTGACTGACTCAGTGAAAGTGATACGAGATATGAAAGTCCATCACGAATAAAAGAGGGCTGCATACCTCAAATCAATACTTCCCGGAGCCTGAATCCGAGGCCCAAAGTCGAGCTTGGCCAAAACTGCAATTTCGAACATCTAATTTTGGTCTGGGATACGTCTTTGCGGCTGAGCACTTCCATATCTGAGGCCTTGTCAGCTTTCTGCAAGCCACCGGCAATGCCAATACGAAGATGGCCCGACAGTATTTTCGGAGATATAGCGGGAAATTATTGGTACTTGGCGGCAGAAATAAATAAAATATACTATGTTGGTACATAACTCTGGTGGCTCAAGAAAGGCACAAGTATTCACCCCTGCGGCTCTTAGTACTTGATGACAAATATAACTAAATGTACTATGTTGGTACAGAATTCTGGCGGCTCAAAAAGGGCACAGGTAGTTATCCCTGTGCTGAGTAGTACAACACAGGGGCGCACCCCGGTCCGTGAAAACCCCACTTAACTATTCAGGCCAAGATTTACACCTCGTTTGGGCTATAACCCCCCACAGACTGGGGTAGCCCCCGGTATTGTACTAACAATCCGTAACCTGCTGTACCACCCCAATGCAGATAAGCTAAAATGAAGATCCGCTAAAAATGAAAGGCGTTTAGAACCTGGTCGGTATTTCGTATTTTTGGCAGGATTTTGATGCCATGACAGCCTCATCGACGATCAATTGAGTCAGGTTAGACCCACCCCTGAGAGCTGCTCGGACTGTTCCGTAGGGAAGGTAACAAAGCCGCCATGACAGCCTATCTCGGAGATACCCACCCTGTGATAAGGAGGTTCCATCTAAGGCTGACACTTGCCAGCGCATTGTTGGCAGCAATGTATTCAGCTCACCGCCCCTTTCGAGGGTGAGTCTTGGGCTGTGGAAGATTTGCCCAATACCAGCGTTATTGAAACTTCTCCTGTAGGAAATGGGTAATTGGTGGCTTCGTAAGTGTAAATTCGCGAAATCGCGACAGAACTGACACTTTTTAGCGAGACGCGATTTAGCGCCAGGCATTCGCGCAAGCAGTATAAATTCTATTTTGGCTAGCCGGGGCTAGTGACACGCTACATTTCAAACTACTACTCTAAATGGAAGCGAAAGACCTAGATCTAGGTGTATTTTCGGCTCGCGCGCATCGCCCACCCATTTGAACCAATAGTAATACACGCACGAGAAGGCCCTTACCAGTATACTAGTCCCAGGGATTAACATCTGTACCCCTGCACTACCAAAAGTTCGGTGGGATCAGGGTATATTTACTTATTCCTGTGATCAAGCAAGATGGGCTTGATGGAAAAGGTAATAGCCTCACATGCTCGTTCACCCACGGGGTACTTGTCATCTTCTTACCCGTCTCTCATGCATTGTGTCCCCAGTGGCTTTTGAGAACACCCTTATCGACGTTCATACAGTTAATTCTGAGAGCAACCATGAAATTCTCCATGGCTATGGGAAAGACGACGTTCCTCCTAGTCGGGACGGTCCTTATCAACTCTGTCAATGCAGTATCTAATTCATCAACGAACATTGACTGCTCCTGTGGATACTATGATGCCAACACTACCGACCTCTGGACCGACTCGATCATCGTGTACTTCAACGAGACGGACAGCATACCGAGTAGTGACTTCGTAGTACAACATTATGAGAACCGGTACGAGAAGGGATGGAATACACAATACAGGGAGGGTGCGATTCCTGTCAATGTGAATATAGGAAAAAACTCAACGATTTCGGAGGATGGTGTGGAGCCTCAGTCACTCGAGCTCTATTGTAATGCTACAACTCCTGACCATCTGGTCGAGGGTGGAGGAATTCGCACCGCGCGACAAGACATTTTCTTTGGCTCTTTCAGGGCTTTGTTTCGCGGTACCAAGCAATGGGATGGTGGGAGCGCCTTGTCTATACAGGCTTACTTCAATGAGACGCAGTCATGGCAAATGGATAACATCAATCCGAATGATCCAACTACAGCTTGGGTTAGCATGATATCCCACGGCCAATTTCCAGATCGTGGTTCTGGAGTCAACTACACACAAATGGAGTCAGACGGAGTCCAGCCGTGGAACTGGACTGAGCATCGGGTGGACTGGTTGAGAGATGAAATCAGGTACTATGTTGGCGGAAAACTCTATCGCCGTGTGACCAGACATCAAGATAGCATGCTCCCTCAAACCCCGTCCCAAATCATCCTCAAACACTGGTCCATTGGAAATTTCTTTTCCACGCAAGGTCCCCCAGCGTCACGATCACTGGCTAATGTCCAATGGGTTCGACTATTTTTCAATTCTTCATTGACCACCAAGGACGACCAAGAGGCCTTTGCGTCCCGATGCAAACCAACCACAGCTTGTTTGATCAACAACATGGAGCTACGAGGCTCTTCACCGTCCCCCAAGGGAGCTGATTTGCCATGGCAACAAGCGCTTCCCAAGGGTGGAAACCATACCATTCCAAAGATCATTGCGTGGACATCAATCTCCGCGACAGGTTTGGTGCTGTTCTTTGCACTTTTAAGACGGGTTCCTTGGGATCTGCTCAAAATGAAAGTCTCTAGAGTTACAAACAAAAGTTATGGGGGTAACAAATGGCTACCGCCGATTCGGATCGACGCACAAGTCCCAGGGCAACCTGGCAGTCAAGCTGGTAGTCAGGCTAATTTGTTCAACTACAACACGGAACCAAGTCCTTGGGCTACACCTGGAAACCCAAGCCCGTGGGCCACGCCTGGAAACAATTCGCACGCTTCTTCGGTAATGGATCTGAGCTACGGTACAGCAGTGGCATCCGCGCATTCCTCGGCAGACTTTTCAAACTTCAGAAAATCTCAAAAGACCTCTGTATCTGACTTTGATATATCTGGGACGACAACTGCAGCCTGGGAAAGACAGTCTAGAGTTTCTAGAAGTTCTTCCGACAAGAAAGTAGATGGCCCAGTGATCGCTGTTCGTTCTGTCCCTCAAACACCTAATGAAGAAGATCCTTTCCGCGATCCCGATCAGATCTTATCGGTTCCTCCTCTCCCAAGTCTCCCTTCTTACCGCACCGCTGATCCTTCTTTGGCAAAGAGACAGGACGATAAAACCCAGGCCGTAAAGTCATCTGCAATCATTGATTCGAGTAAGACGGCTGCTCCAGCTGCCCCGAAAGCAAAAGCGAGAGTGGATTATCTGGCAGGTCTCGTCGCCATGTCCTCATTACTCGTCACTGCAATCCATTTCAATCTTACATTCACCCCAGCATCTATCAATCCGGATGCGTACGTTCACAATAAAAGCGAAATATGGGCACGAAAAATAGTCACCTCATTTTTCTTGAATTTGAACTGGATCGGGCCGTTTCTCATGACTTCAACTCGTTTCCTTGTCTCAGGATATCTGAGGACGGGTAATCTTAAGGGTTTGGCTGAGAAGACTGTTGCTCGCCCATTTCGTCTGCTCATCCCGATTACAGTGATAGCTATGCTCGAATACTTTTTCATGGACTCTGGCGCAACAATGTGGTTGGAATACCTGGCGTCCGTCACCTGGTCTACTTGGCCCTTCACCACGGTGCCAGATAACTTCGGGAACTTTATTAGCGAGATTTTAGAGCTGGCATATCTCATTCCCAACGCTGCTCCACAAATCACGTTTAACTATTGCACTGGTGTACTCTGGACCATCCCAGTGCAGCTTCAAGGCTCTTGGCAGACAATTCTAGCTGTGATCATGGTCCGGGAGATCAAGACTCCTTGGAAGCGCTTCACTTTCTATGCTTGGTGTATACTGATCCATTGGTACGCATTGTCTTGGGCTACATATTTCTACCTGGCTATTATGCTCACGGATCTCGACGTCACATATGACTGGAAGAAATGGTTGAATTCCCATAAAATAGTCTACTACCTACTCGCCACTATTTTGCCTCTCCTTGCTTTCGGCGGATTGGGGCTGGATTTACTCACGCAGTGGACAAACGTTAATTACGCTACCTACGAATATGGTGTCCATCCTGATGCTCCTAGTGGCCTCTTCATCAACCAATCGCCAGACTACGCATACCCGCAGTACTATATCCCAGTAAGCCCTTCTTCCACCAGGCAATGGCCTTTTCAAGCCTCAATCAAGCTAACTTCCTTCCCAGAAACTTAACGGCCTCGTTTTCAGTTTTGCGTTGCAGGCTTTTATCGAACTTAATCAGGTCGCCCAAAAAGCTCTCTCCCTCAAATTCTTTACCTTAGTCTTTCCTCACATCTTCACCATCTACCTGATCCATGGATTTATCTTCTGGTCAATCGGTAGCATGCTATGTGTGTTCCTATCCACGAAGGGCGTCACCTACAGCCTCAACATTGCCATTGTGGCAGTAGTGTGTTATAGTGTACTAGTGCTGAGTTTACCTATATTGACGCCTGTGGTGGAGACGCTGGGAAAGAATGTTACCGGGAATATTTGGCGGTATGCGAACGAGAAGCCAGCGCCGAGGAGATCGACCCTATATCCGTTTAAGAAGGATTTGTTATTGGTTAGGAGTGAGGAGGAGAAGGAGAATGAAAAGGAGAGGGCAGATATAGAGAAGGATGGTGTAGGAAGTAATTTGTAGTAAGGGTTAGTATTGTTGATATTTAGCGCATTGAGAGCATTCTAATTATCTTTGCATACACAAACTATAAGCAGGTAATGTCAATTTCTAGCTTGAGATATATTAGGCTCCGAATTTCGAGTCAAATTGGAATTTAAATTAACCAGTTCGGTTGAATAGTCAGTTACTGAAACTGGTAAATGTCTTGTAAAAACAAGAGGATGGCCAAATCTTAAAAGTGCCCTATTATAAGTCATAAATTGACCATAGGCCAGCCTCACAGCCAAATGAAACCTATTTAGCAGGCTGTAACAGTGTGATATGGCTCCGATATGTACCTATACGGGCCTTTTTTTTTCTCTCCTCGCCCGATAGTGAAACTGATAATAATATGTAATACTGCTATGTAGAATACCGTGGAAATGAATATATTGTTAACATGATTAGAGAAAGTCACCTACTAACCAAACCAAAATGTTCGTGCAACTAGATAAATTATCCTGGCCTTTATTAAATAGCTACGCTAAACCTAACCGAGCTGTAATCGGGCCAATTTAGTGCGGTACTAGTAGCCCCTGCTAATCTGTACCTAGGTAAGTATGGGGTACTGGGTCAAGGCAAAACTAGTAGAACTTGATCTACAGCCCTCAAGAAGCAAGGTCTTCTACTATTGAACCATCCCATTCAAAATTCCCATCTTTTGTATGGACATCATGAATATCTTTCATCACGTTTTGTCCCGCCAAGGCGCTGTGCTCCGTAGGGATTATTGTGCGGCTTGCCAAAGCGAGATTGCATGGATGTATTTATCTACTAAAGGCTGACATCCCCCCCGCTCATTACACCCTTTATCTTCCATTTTCCAATCGAACTCGCAATCGCGTCTCTTATCGTTCCTTACCAGCATTTCGCGAATTTTATTTCGTACACTCTCTTTAAGACACTATTCCAGTCGAAAATAATCGCTATAATGAAGTTCAATATTTCCTACACATTCGCCATTCTCATGGCCCCTTTATTCGTGTCCGCTCTTCCCACAGCGGGTCCGGAAAGCCTTCCAAGTGAGTTTCCTGCTTCTAGCCCGGTACGGGGTATTAAATTGGCAGTCTATTTACATTATATCTCACAGACCCAATCCTTAATGTCCGCGACGTTCCTTCTGCTGAGGTCGACCTCCCCGCCTTCATAACTGCCATCTTCGACGGCCTTGCTAATGTAATTGCCGCCGCAGGTGGCGCGGCCGCGAACACGATCGCGGCGACAGGCGGCGCGGTTGCCAATGGATTGGATCCGGACGGGAGTATACCGGCGGCTGTGAGCAATTCTACATTGGCTGGGCGAGCGAAGTTGGATAAAGTTGGTCGGGAAGTTGCTGTCGAACTTACGGACGCTTTGTCTGGCCGTCGGCGAGTTTAAGTGAGGCGGGGCACGGTGCGGACGAAGTGGATTGAAGCTTATACCAAGGTCAGAGGACTTGTGGTTATGCCATGGCAAAAAATCTGTTTTATTGGGCAGCGTTTACGGATGTGGGATTCGGGGCAGCAATAATTTGAGTATTAATAATGAGTCGCCAGACTATAATGCTGGATGATATATTCGAGAATAACGATTGTCTCTCCAGAAAGAAGATAGCAGCAAAAGCTTGTGGTGTGATGTTAACTGATAGTATTCTTTTGCCACAGCCTCGTTAATCCGCAGCCTTGCGACCCTTGCTAACACCACACCTACCTAGAAACCACGATTACTCAAAATTTTATATGTTTATTCATAGATCCTCATAAAAGATAAAACTCCAATGGTCTTCCGGTTTGATATATTCTAAATTCAAATTTAAGTAAAAATCACAGGCAACAGGGCTATGCCGAATCATCATGAGTGTCATAACCATGACCCAAACACCAATCCAACGACCAACCTCAGTAGTGCCCCTTACCAGCAACGGGCGAGCGGGTGCTGTGTTACGGATTCCGCAGCCCCCTTACCTCTGACTCGCTCCTCGTCTGAGAAGAGGCGGGGAGAATAGGGAATTGGAACGACTTCATTGATCCCCGCAACTATCTTTGGAATCGTTGCGTGGGTTGGAATGAATATGCAATACGATCTAGGCGCCAAGAGCCTCGAGCGTTTAGTCTGGGCTACAAGTGCTGATCAAGAAGTACGGAAGGCTTTTAAGAATTAACTCGAGATAGCATTCACGCTGACCTTGTCTAGCAAATTCAGAGCACGAATCTGTGTCGAGTGCTGAACAAAAGCTTTGATAAATTCCAGTCACGGAATTTCGGTGTGGATTTAGAGAAGAGAGACTCTACGACGGTATCTAAGCCATCGGATGCAGAAACTAGACTCTTTTGCAATGCGAGGGGATCCTGTGAAACACAATGCCAACTTCCCACGGTGTTTGAGGGACGAAGGACCCTCTTCCTTAACCCGATCCTCTCTGCTCCACAAAGCTATCACCTCACCTCGCCGCGTATTCTGGTTCATCTTGCAGCTCCTGGTCCTTTGCTCAATCGAAGTGTTTGAGATCGCGCTATCAAGATCCTTTCCCCCTGCGTTTCCAACTTAATCTTATATCAGCATCCTTTTTTGTCCAGTACTCAAAAAAAGAAAATCACTTAAGTTCAATTGAAAGAAAAGAGTTCAGGCCGATAATCCTAAAGGGCATGTAGCACGATTGTTCTGATTGCTCGAAAATTGAAGAATCTCTTGGCTCTTCTATACGCGCTATCTAAGCACCACTCTTAAATCAAGAGAAATAACCACAACTTACCAAAATAATGAGGGAAATTATTGAGATCAAAAAGGGTGTGTGGGAAACTACTACACCTGTGTGCTTGCCTATTTGGACCCCCAACTCACAGCGCCGATCTGATTCCAAATCATGGGCTTCAATTTTTGTACCTCCAGGATATATATGAGGTCCCCGCTCTGGACTCCACTTCTTCCAAAAACAGTACGGACATGGCATTAGAAACACAATTCGAAAGCACATGGTTAAGCTTGACCATTGCTCCACTTCAACTGAATGGCTGTCAGAAGCAAATACAAAGTATTGCGTATGCTTGAGCATATAAAAGGGCTCTTTTTCTATTAGTTTGATTTCGTCGTAGGAAGAAAAGAAATAAAGAAAGACCATCCATGGAGATATCGGCCATACATCACTGCCATTAACCATTACTAAGAGCGCTTTTTCAGTTCCTCATTGAATCATAGCACCTCGTCCCTTATCTCCGAGTGCGTGTAGTTAGATCACCGTCAATGAAAAGACTGTTGTCATCACGCCTCGCACTGTCAATTCCTCTACCTCAAGTAACACCATTGACTGGTTGAGACTTCTTCAATGAGACCATGTCCCGGAGTGTGTTTCTGGTAACAAAATACGAAAGTATCGTTTATTGAAGAGAACATGTACAAACACAAGGACATCCTATAGCAGTCCACCTTACTCGATTATCTGTTCTTGGTTTGACTGAAATTAAGGAAAGATATAGCCTTTTATAAACGTGGAATTGGCTGAGTGTTTGTTCATTCACTACTAAACGCAACGAACACTTCCAAACCCGAGCTCCAAAGTTGAGGGACATTGCAGATACATATTCTAAACTTATATAAAAGGTCCCACTCTTGGTTTTATCTCTTTCAAAGAAGCCTGGGGTGCAAATACTCCAGGCGGGCGCGTTGGTGCTTTGTTTCATACCTCGGCCACTGCGGGGGAGTTCTACGTCGATTTGTCTTCCAAAACAAGGACCGGGGTAGCTTTTTCTTCACGCCCCTCAGGTATCGCGGAGCTAGCCGTTGCCGGGTGCAGTATTGCTGTCATAACACCAACCTTTGTCATCGCATCTGCTCTCATAATGTTTTAATAAAGTCATCTTTGCGTGTCTGAACTTTGGAGAGAATAAAAATTAAGAGAATAGAATTTGGAAGAAGATTTACGCATGCAAGATCTCCCCAGCACTTGGTCGGCAAGGATTGGATCTTCACGGTGAGTTGAGGTAGAACACTGGTTAGGCTCGGAGCATTTATAGATGAGGGCTTGGTGGGGTGACTTTCTGCTGATCACTTGAGGAGAATTCAAAAAGAAAGCTTCGAAGGTAAAAGGCAGTTGAGGCGTATCCTGCCAGATGATGAGCGGAGGATTGGTTGAGCACTACACTTGTAATGTCTGGAGAATATGGACATTTGGGCTATAAGATTCAGTATCCGCCTAATGAGTTCAAACTCTGATGAATAAGAGAACTTTTTGGCTTGCATTTAAAGTATCGCACATCATCTGCAATCATGACCGCATCTATGTAACCCGCCGAATCAATTCAGCAGCCTGAAAATTTGCCTTCTGCCTTCTGCCATCTGCCATCTATCATCTGCTTCCAAATCGTGAAACTCACCGGTATCTATCACCAAAGCTACCCAAACTCCAGTGATTCTACACTCCAGCCATCCATCGGAGGTACACAGATCTAAGAGAACCATCCACCCTCCTCTCTCCGTTCCTCACCATAGGGCTCTCTCTCCTCTTGTCTCTCCTCGTAAACTTCTTCTTCGCGCTCACGCTCTAGCTCTGGCTCTCGCTCTCCCCATCCAGCTTCATTACCGAATCTACCGCCGCCATACTCCTGTCTCGGAGCCTCGTATCCACCTCCGCCGTATTCTCGTCTCGGCGCTTCATAGCCACCACCGCCAAACTCCTGTCTGGGAGCTCCGTATCCGCTTTCACCATACGCGCCCCTGGGCGGCTCTTCAAACCCTCCTCTACGTTCCTCAAATCTCTCCCTAGCAGGCTCTTCATACCCGCCTCTACGTTCCTCGAATCGCTCCCTAGGCGGTTCCTCATACCCACCCCTCCTCTCCTCAAACCTCTCCCTCGGCGGCTCACCATATCCACCACCAAAACCACCCGGAGCCCGATACTGCTGAGGCCTATCCTCATCATCCGAATCACTATGATGTTTCTTCTTATGATGCTTCCCATGTTTCTTGTAACTTCCATCAGAACTATTCGAGCCCCTACGCTCACGATGATGCTCAGCTTCATGATAATGTTGACCCTCTGCCGTACGACCCTCGCGCCACGTTTCGGTCTCTATCACACCGCTTGGACGCTCGTAGATACGTTCATTGGTTTGCTCAAAACCTCCTCCATAGGTGGGACGTTCCGTAGTACGTTGCTCGAAGCCAGCGCCTTGGGATCCGGATTGTTGGTATCGTTGATAATCAGTTTGGTACCCACCGCCTGGGAGCTGCGTCTCGGAGTATTGAGCTTGGCCGTATTGGTTTCCACTGTGGGCAACCTCGGTGTATTCTTGTTGGTAGCCGCCACTGGGAATATAGTTGTGGGAAGTAGAAGTCTTGGTTTCTCCACCACCGAATGCCCCGCTCAAGAGACCGCCACCTACACCTCCTGCTAAAGCACCAACGATTCCACCAAGAGCCCCACCACCGAGGGCTTCTTCTGCAAACTTGCCAACCCCAGGGCTAGATTGACCGAAGTTGCCTGATCCGCCGAATCCCGAGCCTCCGCCGCCCGAAAGAGCGGAAGATAGACCGCCCATGATAGCACTTGCTGCCAAACCGCCGGCTCCTGAACCACCGGGTACGCTCTTCTTCATACCGAGAGGCTTACCACATCCATGACCAGTATCATGAACACCTTCCTTGTGATTCTCGCCATTCATGACACCATCTCGAGATAACTGTTGTCGAAAAGTTTGCTGTTCATATTGATCCTTTGAACGCCACCATTGCTCAACCACACCAAACATGAGACGCCTCCCATCGACAGCACCATCATCACCCATATTTCGTTGAGCTGGATGATGGAAGACCCCATTGATAATGCGGGTAATGGTGCGGTTCACATCAATGCGTTCATCGTCCCAACATGCAATGAGTTGAGGAACAACCCACTTGAGGACTTGAGAGGCAATTTTACCAGCAACCTCATTGAGGATCTACATTCGTTAGAACCCAGAGAATCCGTAATGAGTCTCAACTTACATTAGAGAAGTGATCCTTCGACAGCATAGAATGAGTAGGATCAGAACTGTGATCATTATTGAAAACAATCAACTGCTTATCCTTTGAGCTCTGAATGATCTCAGAAGAGCCAGTGTTCAGCTCCGTCTTGATTTGATTGATGATTGGCAATACGAATGGTGCAAGTAAGGTAAAGACAAACTTGTTGATTTCTGCTTCCAGCTGTTCAATGAGGTCTGGTAAGATAGGGATCTTTTCAATAGCTTCGGTGATTGACTGCATAATCTCATCATGCCATCCGATAATTGGGTAGATTTCTTTCGCAACTTCCTGCATTTGTCGTGTGAAAGCCTCGGGCTGACGAGGGGAGACACGCATTTGAGCCATCTGAGCTGCAGTAGCATTGCTTTGCAGCTGATCTGCCTTGCTAGCCTCGTTCTCACCACCAAATATTCCAGGTGGAATCTTGTCCAATATATCTTTAAGGACGCTTGTATCAGCTCGAGAATCAGTCTGCATGCTTCCTTCAAGTTCCTGAATTTCGGACTGAGTAGCCTTGTCTGAGAACTCTCCCATGACAGAATGCAGAAAGTCAACGCCCCCGAAGGTACCTGTAACTACAGGGTACACAGGATGTTGAGCCCCTTGAAGGCGTACTTGGGTTTGACGACCAACGTGGGGGAACACATCACGTTCTCCCATCTCAAGCAGGGCAAGCTCAATATAGTTGCTGTGAGCAGAGTAATCTGGATGATTAGCTTACGCTTCTAAAAGTAGTTTATAACGTACCTTCTAAGCAATGAAGTCCAGTGCCCAGCAACCGGAGGGCCTCGTAGAGTTCAGCTTCATTCCTGCTTCTTGCATATGATCTTCCCAGCTCAATACTCTTGCTGAAGAGCTTTCTGACATGGAGGGCAGAAGTCATGATACCAGCTTGCTCATTTGCAATATAGTTCTTCAGCCCAGTTCTCGGATCAATCGCCAACTCAATCCTCTCATTGACCGGACCGCGAAGTCTTCGATCATATTGTGTAGCATCGAGATTATCCGCATAGTCTTTTGGATTGTCGATGTGATCCTCTGGTCGATAGCAGCCAAGACGGTCCGCAGTAACCTCGAATTCCTTTGTGCCATATCCAAATGTCATGAACCCGAGGACCCATAGGAGGATTCGAATAGCTTCGGCGGAGACATACTTGACAGTACCAACATCGATTGCTTGAGCTGGGGAATGTTAGCTATCTGCGATGGATATTGCGGTGAGTGGTTACAGTAATCTCGAAGCCAGTTTCCAAAGTAGACTCTCGCAACATTCATCTTATCAAATTTCTTTCCACCAGCAGCTCTTGACATGACAAGGGTAAGGAGGGTATCTTCAATATCGCCATGGCGCCCTGATGGAGTTAGTAATTTTCGCACACAAGGAATGAGAAATACGTACAATTGATACCTTCAATCTTGGCTATAGAAGCGATATTACCAGCTCCAAAAGCATGTGCGGGACTCGCAAGGAGGAGGAGAATCGCGACGGTAAGCACCACGGTTGAGGTGTTGAAAGTAGGCATCTTGTGTTAATATTCGTAGAGTTTGATGAAGAGGGGAAGCTGTAGGTTAGTGGGGGGTGAGGAATTTGTAGCAGCCACGCAGGTTTGTTCGTATGCCAAGCGTTTCGTCCTCCTCTGGCGGGGTTGCAAATTGAATGCCAAGTCGCACCGAGGAGGTCACCACCAGTAAGACGCGACGATCGCTACAGAAGAAAACCTAGGCTCCATGCACTGGTGAGTCAAGCCTGGAGGGGTGTAGCACACTCATTGAACCCTGATAAAGAGGGTGGTTGGGTCTCTCACATTGTCACTGTCAAAAGGAAGCTGACAGGTCGTCTGTTGGCGCTGTGAATAGTTTTGGAGGGGAAGATCTGCAGGGTGTACTGGGAATAGGAATAATGGGGCGGCGGGAAGCTCAGGCTGGCTGGCTGAGTCGGCTGGTACCGCCGACTGGGATGATAGAGCGCAAGATGGCATGGCCTTCCCTATCACCATGTTGACGCTCGCAATCTCCCAGAGACCTCCAGATTAAGTGGTGATTTGTAATGTCAATGGAACAAGGGAACAATGAAAGAGATATGGGAAGTTCTTGTTGTTGTGTGCAGGTTGATGACACAGGACCTCGCTCTGGGATCACATTCTGATTTGTTTTTGTTACGCCAGAGGCCTATTTGGGTCCGCCATACAAGCTCTCACAGGGTTCCGACCGCCTTTACACTGGGTGCAAGAGGGTAAAAGAGACTGGAAAATACGTATATGGAAGAAGTTGTTGGAAGGACGTATAATAAAACTCAAATCAGCCTTCAATGAAGAATTACAAGATTTCCCGTCTCTACTATAAGTCCAATTCTGTTTTGTCGCAAGTAAAGATTCTCAGCCATTCCCAGCCTCCTGACTTCTGGCAATCGGTGAGGGAAATATATCGTACGGCCTGGCCTCGCCTATATCTAGCCTCTTCAGCGTGCTGTCCACACCAAAGTTTTTTCTCCCTCGCCCCAAAATTCATCCTTCGCACGCTCCCGTTCAGCGACAATCACTATCATCAACGCCTGATTATCAACAACATCACAGAAATCGACGCCGATCAACATGCCGCGCGCAAAACCCGAGGCTGTCAAGGCAAAAGATGGTACAATTGAAATCGACACTGCGTCGCTAATTCGCACAAGAGATTCTGTAAAGTACCCTATTTCATCTTCCTCATTCCCCTTCCCCAGTCACGCCAGGCGCATCCGGTACTGGGCATCTTCAACTTCATCGAAGCTGTACCCCACCACCATCATCCCACTATAGAACAACAACAATTGTCCGACAGTCTTAGACACGTTCCATCCTGCATTCCAACATGTATGCGACCCTGATCAACGCGCATCTGGCCATTGCGATCTCGCCATTGTCCAATTCTGTACCTACGCGGCTACATTGTTTGTTTACTTCGCGTCGTGGCGCCGCGTCAGTCGCATACGCCATGGCTTGATCAAGACTTCTTCCAGAACAAATACTAACATGGTCCTAGCTTGTTACAGGGCTCGCGACTGTCCAGGATGCGCTCCAAACCATCTCGACGGGTTACATCAAGCAGATCAATGAGCTACTCGGGGAACATGGTGGACAACTCGATCTAGGTGCTCTCTCCAAGCTTAATGAGAACCCTATATTCACCGGCAATCTTCCAAACCTCGCACGTGGTGCCAGTCCAGCAAAGTCTGCTACCGGTGATGCAGCTGCTGAGAAGAAAGAGCGCAAGAAGAGGCAGCATGATCCGAATGCCCCCAAACGCCCTCTGACTCCTTTCTTCCTCTATATGCAGACTGCTCGCCCTATCATTGCTACCGATCTTGGTCCCGATGTCCCCAAAGGAGCTGTCAGTAACGAAGGAACGCGCAGATGGGGTTCAATGGCTCCGGATGACAAACAAGTTTGTACTTCTGCCCAGTATCACAACATATACTAAATACCATCTAGCTATGGACCAATGCCTACAAAGATAACCTCCGTCTCTACAATGCTCGCATGCACTCGTATAAGGTCGGACATAATGAGAACGCCAAAGATATGACCGATCAAGAAGCATTGACCTATGCTGAGCAAAACAATATTGGTGCTGAAGCAACCGCCGATGCTCAATTGGTTGGTGAAGCCAATGCTGGAGCTCTTCTAGATGTTGACGCCGATGCGGAGGGAGAGGTTGAGAAAGAACCCACGCCTCCTCCCAAGACGACTCCAAAAGCAAAGGCATCCCGCAAGAAGGCAACCAAGGGCACACCCGCGCCAGCTGCCACCCCTGCTGAACCAGAGACCATTGTCCCACCCGCAAGCTCAAGCATCGTCCCACCCAAGCCAGCTGAGAAGGAAAAGAGCCCAGACAAGAAGCGCAAGAGAGCTAGCAAGAAAGCAGACGAACCAGCTGCTGTCGAGGAGAAGGAAGCTGCCGTTGAGACTCCCAAGTCTACACCTAAGCCAAGAAAGAAGAAGGCTAAGGCTGATGCTTAGATTTCTTCTTGGCGTTAGGATATGGTGGTATGGTTTCTTCTGGTCGTTTGATAGGGGGGTTCGCTGCTCATAATTGCCTGGTCTCATCTCGAGTTATGCGAGAAAGGGGCTTTTATATGGTTTTCCCTGTATGATGCATGGATGGTTGGTCGGATTGGGCTAGCTTTGTGGTTATACATGATTTTAGGTGCTCAGTAGCTGGCTGTTAGCACATTTTCATACCCTGAATACTTCTGCATGTGATGATTGTTTTGTGTGACATTGTGTGTTCTCAGGCAGGCGTTTACTATAGCTTAATACCTGCGAAAAGTTCTCTCAAGTGCACATCTTTAGATCAATTTCTTTCATGCTCAAATCCAGGGTGTTTCTCCAAATCAATCCTCAAACCCTTCATCCACACGTCACTCTTCATTCATTGCTCAAGCCCAAGTTTGGCATGATCTTAATACTTCCTCCCCAACTCGTCCACATTACTTTGAGTCTAACAAAGATCACCTCATCTATATCTATACCCATTATTATTCTACTTTGTACACACCTGGCCATCTAGCTACCCTTCAGTGCATGGCTTTCATTCATACAGTCACAAACCGGAACTATATTTCTACCCAAACTACTTTCTCAATCTGTTATCCTCCATTTGTTCCCCAACACCTCCAGACAATTGGTGATACTCTCATTGATTCCACAGCTCATTACAGTGAATCGGTTTCTGATTGTCCCAAACATTCTCACATAGTCGAGCAATTCGAGCCAAATTCCTGTCTGGAAGGACACAAGCCGCCAACTGTTTTGCCTTATATTTTGGAAGCATGTACGGACTTCTCCTTCCATCTCCCACAAAGCTACAAAGATCATACTGCGACCACCATCACCTCTTCAAATGCCTCACTATCCACTCAATTTCTTTTTCTGAATTCCCACCCTCTCCGCTTCCATGGACCACCTTCATTTAAAACCCCTTTTCACTTTAGCTCCCTTAGCCATATTTGAGTCCTCTCCTTACTCTCCCACCGCGCCTGATTTAGTTATGAGCAGCACAGACTTCCTAAAACACAGCTGGGGGAAACATGATGATACTTTGCAAAGTAAACTCCCCTCTCTTACTCCCTTCCCAATCATGAAACTGATCTCCTTAGTTTACCTAAAAACGAACAACATCATTCCCATCCCACCAATTCCAAGATGCACAGCGGTCTCTTTCAATGCTGTCTCCACAATTGCCAAAGGCTGATCTCCAGCAACATTTTCCCTCCCATCGAAAGAGCGCACGTCAATAACAGGAGGAACAGCACCAGTGATTATATGTCGTTATTATACTTCCCATTTTCATTCTCCTCGGGGCCCAAAAAATTCTTGGAACGGAGCGGCGGGATTTAATCCACGAGCTACTGTCATCGCAACACCAATACCTAATATCCACCCAGCAGACTGAGAACAATGTCCCTCGGCAAGAGAAGGAGCAGGGATTTGGATACTCGTAGTACCCCAGCGACACAATAGGAGATATGAAATTCTGATCAGCTTATGAACCCTACGTATTGCTCACCAGATAGCGATCATCTCCTCTCATCCCGAAAAACTAGTTCAGAACCACTGCAGTGCTATATATAATACGCGTTGAAGATGATGACCGCGACTATCTTCATCAATTTTTCCTTTCTTACCTTATAATAGACTGTATGCTTCCTCATGTGACTTAGACGTGTGGTCCTAGGTTTGAAGCTGGTGGGTGGATAATGATTTTGAGGGATCACCATCCTGAAATACGCGCTGAGGGTGTGGTTATTCATTAGACAGATAGTTTAGTGTCAAAATTCACTGGTATATAGGAAGAGATTTTCGTTATAATATTAAGAATCGTTGTGATATTCACAGAGAGATGCTATACCTTGAAGCAAACTAATAGGAAACGGTTTGGATGGGAATGCAGAGGTGTTGGGTAGAAGAATCATAGTGTTCTGTGATGGAAGAATTTGCCGTTAGCTTGTTTAAAAGGAAAGGCAATCTGAGCTTAAACAGGGGATTGGAAGCCTTGAAAAGGGGGAGGGGTTTGGACGCGAGGCGGCTTTTCCCCTTTTTTTCCTCAACCACCCAATATCTCACTTTTCTTTCTCTACAAGTATGCTTACAATTTATCGCTACATTCTCTTTTCTCCAACTATCCCCATTACCTAAATATCTGCATTCTAACCCAAACCACTTCCATCGTCCTTGATCCCTTTCATTTATCTCACTGCCTCTCTTAAAAAAAACATCAGATCAATTTGAAATTTCTTACCAAATTCACCTCATGTACCAATGCATCCTTAGCTCCCTGACCACCCATCCATTCAACAAACTCCCCATAATCCTCACTCCTATTTTAAGAAAAATACGATCTATCTCCAGACCGCCTCTCAAGTCCCCAGGAAGCAGCACTATTACGTTCGTTTGCTCCTTTTATCTAAAGTTTCATATCGATCTGAACGTCAAATCAGTCTCCTGTTCAAAGATCTCCTTTGTTATTCCCTAGTGGCGGCTTGCCCATAAATTGCAAAGCGCAATCAGTATCAATCCAATCTCACCATTCTTTGAATATCCCCTAAATATCACGATCATAAAAACAACACAACGGTTCCCTATCGCACCGCATTTTAACTCCGCTTATCTCTCCCTGAGGAAACTCAGGCTACCTACCCCAAGTAGGAGGCCAGCCCAAACCACCACCTTTTCATTTTAACTACCTTAGAAGTTTTCGATTCCATAAAGAAACCCCCAGTATGATCGATAGCACCTGCTTCTAGTGTCTCCTATTCCTGTTCACCAGCTTTACATACCCTCACACGTGGCTCTGTCTGAAGTTCAATCGCAAACGCTATTTGACCTGGGAATTTATACGCATTTCTCCCCTTTGCTCATCGATCGCTCTAGCTTCACGAATTGAAATGGATCTTTAGCAACCCAGGTTTGCCGCCTTCCTCAATCTGAAAATTTCCCAGGAAAGGAGACATTGGGCAGAGAAGTCATGATTAGCATTTTCAAGGCACAGTACTATAGATTTCTTGAATTTGGATAGAGATGTCTGGTACCTGGGAATTATACATACATCCCAGACCCTCAATATGGAGCTACTTTGCTTATAGAACATCTAATACGCACCTTTTACTGTTAAAATTAAATGCTTCCCCCCTCCAATTGTTTACCGTCGCCATTCCTCCCTCCCAAAGCCCATCGGCTCCTCCGAGCGTAACAATACTTACGAGCCTGTACTCACCACTCTCAGATTAAACACTTCAAGACCAGCTGCTCGAAAGTCTATCATGCGCATTCCGAGGGTCATCTTCAATAATCATCACCTGAATCGGCTTTTCCTCAAGTTCGGATTTAGACGTCCCTCCTGAATCAGCTTGCGCTACCCTCCTTCGTCTAGCTCGGCGCTCCGCAAACCCTTCTTGGAATTCCGTCAGCCAGGACGCCTGTATCCTCTTCCAAACCACATCATCCGTTCCATTAGTGCCCCTCAAATGACGATTCAGCCTCACTACCTGCTCATCTCTCGCCCAAATTGCAATAATCCTTTTTAACGCAGGCATCCTATCCAACCACGCAGGAGATACTCGCCAAACAGTCTGACTTGCAGCCATGATACGCGTTCTTTCATCGAAAATTGTCTTCGTCATTCCCATCTGCGATACATGCGCAAGCTCTTCCGACCCGAACAGAAGTAGGATAGTATCGTATTCAGGGTTCCAATACAAATAGCTATTGGGTGCAGGAGCAATTTCATCATGGGTTGAGTGATGCATTGATATTTTGTATCCTGCTGAATAATAGGCTAGCCCGATAGCGCGTGACTCGTGACATGCGTGGAGGATGGAAGGGATAGCTCGTTGGAGTAGTACGATCTCTTGGGGCATGATATGAACATGCCCACTTTCTGGTACATTGAACGCGATAATCTGTGGTTGCAGCACGTGCTTCCATATTTGATCGCGGATCTCTGGTGGAAGGGAGCTAAATTGATAGAAAGACGCCATGGTGGACAATGGCTCGTCCATTGTCGCATGAGGAGACGTGATGTGAAGTTAGGAAGACGTTGCCATTGAGGTGAACACTAGGTAGTCGGCGATGCTGACCCACCTGGAGGTGGGGTACTAGTAGTAACGCTGACTAATATTTCCATTGTTGAGCCTCCTTGAAATTGCTCCCAACTTCAATCATGTCCTCATACAATCAAATTGAGCAATGGACGAGCCATCAATTTACCCTGCGTTCTTCCAAAGGTTCTGCTTTCTGCCTTCAGAACTACGCGACCAGATATGGAAGCTTCTGTTGGAACCACAGATCATCATATTCGATATTCAGAGAGGCGACGCTGATTTGCTTAGAACACTGCAGGCTGTTTGTTAAACCGAAAACGACGAATCATCCCATCCATCCTCCACGTCTGCAGCGAGTCGTGCGAAATAGGATTGGCATATTATGAAGCAGGCTTTAAAATAGCAGGCAAATTTATTCCTGATCATCCTGAGTGTCTTCCTCGAGTCGCAGCTGAACTCAATTGTCACATATATTGGAATCCTCGACACTGTACTATCCAAGTCGAATTGAACTCCGAATGGATCGCCCAGACGCATGGTACTATGCATGACCTGATGCCAATAATATTCGATCAGAGAATGCGTAATTTGGCCACGAATTATCTTACACTCAGAAAGCCTCCGGTTGGATGTTTTTGAAGCCAAGATTAGAAACTATCATTGGTCTTTTGACTAGAGAGAAGCGAGGATTGGAGGGTGTGCGTGCAAGAGGTGAGAGAGGGATCGATGATGAGATACTGGAGAGAGTACGAATGTTTTGGCCGAATAAGTGCAAAGTTGTCTGGGGGATCGCGGGGAAAGTATAGGGGCTCGAGGAAGTTGCTGCCAGATGGAAGTATGGTCGAATCCCCTTTCCCAGAAACGCCGTTTCAGGTTAACTTCGTTGACATTGAAAGCTTGAATGCCGGACAATGACATTTTCACGAGGCTGTCTTGAGAGTTTGATTAAGGGTCGCTCCTGGTGATGAGAATTGATTCGTAAGCCTTCGATTTTGGTTTTGAAAGACTCCTTTCCCCCCAATGGCCCATAATTTTATGAGCTTCATTGGTCCCGGCACCCTTCAAATATTCCACATGTTATTATAGCTTTCTTGTATCCGTCAATGTTTCGTAATCTGAAGAGGTAGTTCGAAGTCAGCGATTTAATCACAGAGGACCCAATTTCTTATGGGTGGAAGAAACATTTAAAACGTGTCAAATTATTCTTATCATAATCAGAATCCTGTTTGAAAGGGGGTGATTGGAATCGTGATAAACATGGAAAGAGCGAGCATGCCGCTAGGATACCTCGTCTTCGATTTGGAACATCATTTCGACATCTCGACTCTCTCTTCATGCGTCGATATTAACTTCCTGATCACGGTGACACTCTTGGCATCAGACCAACATAAATTTCTTCATCAAACACATCAATCTCAATGTCACGATGTCCGTTTCAAGCTCAACCGCGACCGAGGAGCCAAACTTTCCACAATCCCCCTAAACTTCCAATCGAGATACGCTTGATGATTTGGATATTGGCGATAGGAAATCGCAATAAGATTATCCATTTCAACCTTTCCGACCCCTCGCAAAACCGCCCTTCTCCACACTTGTCCAATGCGACCATTTCCACAATGTCACAAGTTGAATAGGAGTCTGCTCTCGAGCCCTAACCAAGATGTTTTACACCACCCTCCATCATCGCGGCGCGCAACGCTAGCTGCCGCCTCGCAAATAATATCAGTTTGATATTTGAATCCGAATTTGCATTCCCAATCTACCTAATATATACACGAAACATATACATAAATCTTCATTTACAACTCATCATGTCCCCTCTCCACCTCCTCCCTCCCCACCACCCCTTCCCTCTTATACCTTTGCGTCAACTCCCATACCTCAACTGGGTTCATAAAACCACTCCCCAGCGCAACATATAACCCATGAATCAACGCATGCGTCCTTACCTCAAACACCCCCTCATAACCCGCCGGGTAATCTTTCGTTTCAGGGTCATACTCTACATCCACAGCCCATACATGCGGTGGATTTCTCTCGTCAAACTCGTTCAAGGAGGCGATGGATCGTTCGTCAGCCATGAGAACAACGCCGGTATCGAGACCGTAGGGTACGACGCCTTGGGCACGGAGAGAGAGGAAGCGCGACCGGCAGTCGGCGGCGGACCCGAGGTGTAGGGTGGGGTCATCTTCGAGGGGCATTAAGAATTCGGGGGCGATGGCTTCGAGTCCGATGCCGAAGAGCTAGGGAGGGAGAATCAGTTTGATAGTTCTGTGTGGGTTTGGGTGGGGACGGGGTAGGGAAAGGGGGGAACGTACGTCGCCCTCTTCAAATTGTGCTTCCATGGCGTCGTTTAGGTTGTCCATGAATGTTTCCCAGGCGGAGGAATTTTGGTACGAGGTCCGGTAGAGGAGGAAGCCGAATTCTTCGTAGGATTGGACGCTGTAGATGGTGGTTAGTGGGTTGGCTTTAGGAAAGTATGGATCAGGGGAATTAGGGCACTTTGACAAAGGAGGGAGTGGGGTAGAACAAAAAAAGCAGAGAGTGGTGTATACCCGACGATAGCAACTAAAGGGGCGATAGACCGCTTGTAGGCGCGGACAGATGAAGGGAGATGAAGCAACTGTTGCGCTGCGGCGTGAGTCTGCGTAATGATCTGCTTTAAAACTTTTCGAGGCAGTTCGGAGAGAAACCCTTGATTGGGGTCTTCTTCTGCGAGGGTCTGTTCATGGTTCAGGCGTTGGGTGAGGAGTTCTTGGACCTGAATTTAGTTAGAAATGGGTATCATAGGAGGGGAAGGACATACTTCGAGCGGAAGGGAGGTTCTTTCAGAGGAGGTATGATTTGCGAGCTTTTCTTCTGTCCAATTAGGTGGGAGGTATGTTGATATATCTTGTTTCTTTAGAGTATTAGAGCCTATCCGTCGTCTTGTACATATCACGTGACTTACAGGTTCTTCATAATATTTCATGCGAATGGCGTCAAACACGGAGGGTTTGTCCTTCGGAGGTGGGAGTGGCGAGAGATATAACGAGTCTCTCTCTTGGTTAATGGATTGCCGCAAACCATCTTCTGAAATCTTGAGCTTGATCGCTAGATCTTCGATTAGGTCCGTGAGGATCTAGGCGTCATTAGAGACAAGTTCCGTGAACATGCGGGGTCAAATACATAGGCTTGAGTCTTTGAGATCATGCTGTCAGCCGCTGAGGCCCATTGTTCCGCTGACCATCCTGCTGGAGCAATGTTCTCTATCAATTGAACGCTATAGTTCGCCCCGGTGGCCGAAGTGACGGATATGCATGTTGTAAAAGCGGAAAGTATAATTTGGCGTAGCATCTTGAGGGCAATTAATCATTAAAGTACAAATGTCCAGGATATCCAGGGTATGCGCGGTATGTACGGTGTGTATAAACAAATCGATGCCGTTTCTGTCCTGTAGGACGATAGACTATGGTGAGTCGCAAGGGTCGGGTATCCAAATTCTCAAACTGCTTCCAAAAGAGTGTCGTGACTACAATGAGTCGATATCCTGATACAATGTTTGATAAGAAAAGACGCACAGAAGTAAAAGAATGTGGAGAAGACAAAATCATTAAACGGCTAGAATAGGGGAGCTCGATATGACGAATGTGGTAGTTGCTCATTTCGCTTAATGCTGGGGTACTTGTATCGGCGCTAAAAAGATAGGCGCTGGCCTTGCCCCTTTACTCCAAGGGGCTTGCGCGAACTCCTTTGGACATTTATCAATTCAGTGATGAGAGAAAAATGCTCTTCAAACCTGTACACATGAAGTTTTGGTTACTGTCCCTCATTGGATCCTTCATGACAAAAAACCGCAGCAAGTGCTCGGAATTATCGAGTATCGAGCATCGAGCATTGAGCTCCTCCGATTATGCGCCCAGGGACCGCCGTGGACGTGTGCGATGAATTCGCGGAGAGGCCGATACCCTTATACATTTACATATCCGAGAATACCTTCCCTTTATTTCCTTTGTTGGCGACCGAAGACTCCTCATAGGTTGTCGCACGGTGATAGGATCTAGAAGGATGCCATGTCAGATCCTTACCGCAGCTGGGCTTGCGGCTGCCTGTGATAAAAATAGCAAGCTGTGAACCACATTTTCCTACTATTTCAATGCATCCGCAACTCAATACTGATTTCTCAACATCATGCTTGTATTCAATTTCCAACCCGCTTTCCCTCGATTCCGTCAACTTCCTGCAGCTATACGTCTAAAAATATGGCAACTTGCTCTCCAGCCGCAAGAGCTCAAATTCTATGTGTCTGGAGACCGACATCATCCTCACGATCATCTCCACCGCCGTCGTACCACCATACCTTGTCAACAAATCTTTTCATTCCGCTGTCAGATTCCGCCACTTCTACATGCATGCCATGAGTCTCGGGAGATCGCGTTGGGTCATTATGTACTAGGCTTCAAAATGTCTCAGACGTGGGATAAGGGTGCGATCTTGCAAAGTCGTCCCCCTTGTGCCCATAGGAGAGGAGACTTGGTCATCTGCAACGAGCCAGTGTACTGGAACCCATCTCAGGATATTGTCACCATTCAGGCCGTCCCTGAAGATTCCCAAATCCACTGCTATTCCGACGCATGGTGTCAACAATACACGCGGACCGGATTCATGACCCTGGATGAAAGAGTCAGATACGTCGTGATCTTGGATTTCCCCGACCCGGATTGTTGGTGGTATCGGAAATTTGATGCATATCTGCCCGGCCTGGAGGCTGTCTTCGTGATCATCGATCCAAAGATATTCCCCTTGTTTTACGCGGAATTCGATGATAACTGGGAATCGAGGCAGCCCTGGAATTCGACATTAACGAGGAGACAAGGCATAGCAAAAGCTCTTGACATGTTGCTTGAGATGACAAAAAACTGGAGAATCATTCCAAAGGGATGGGCGGGCCTGAAGGTGAAATATGTGGCAAGCATGCCTGATGTCTTGGATGAGGTCGCGATTCTGAGCAATGCTTCAGGAACTCCTCGGCGCTCAAAAAGCCCTTGACGTATGATATCTAGAGCAAGGTATTCACTCACTCACTTTACATTTCGGTCCTCAATGGGTTCCCGTGACATTCGGTTTCTGGCTGGTCACCGATCTTACAAACGATACGTTTTGTTTGGGCCAGATTAAGTTTTAAACTAGGGTAGTTGTGTCGTCTCCTTGGAGCGCGTCTATCCTCTATTGCGGAACGATAGGCCACTAACTAAACCTACCTAAGTAGGTAGGTATCGGACAGGAGTACGCCAATGATCAGGTGACTTTAGATTTATAATCCATCGATCTTGACGTATATAGACTGTATATAAGTCCAACGTTGTACAGCTTAGAATTATTCACCAGTCTTCCTGTATTTCTAATTCAATCATCATGGCACCAAAATTCTTCGTAACAGGAGCAGTGAGTTTCCATTTCTCAGTCTACACGTCATAAGCAACATTCACCAAGCTATCGATATCGGTTCATCTTATTCTCAAATTCATTTTAGATTTTGGGTTTCTGGACATCTAATTAACATAACATAGACCGGCTATGTATGTGGCGATGTCCTTCATTGTCTCCTCGGAGCTCAGCCATCTCTAGCTCAACACATGACATGTTCCGTCCGTTCCGAAGAAAGGGGGAAAGCCCTCATCGCAGCCTACCCAGACATCAAACTCGTCTACGGCACCCTCGAAGACAGTGACAAAATTGAAGAAGAGTCTTCAAAAGCCGACATCGTCCTTGACTGGGCCGACTGTGACCATGTAGGAGCTGCTGAAGCCATCAAGCGAGGCCTTCAAAAGGGGAAAGGGGGGATTTGGATCCACACCAGCGGAACCGATATCCTGAACCCCTTGAAAGAACCAGGGACTGGACCAATTAAGGTCTATGATGATTGGGACAACATCAAAGAGTGTCTCTCATTCCCACGTAAGTCCCCCCTTCACGTCAAGCGAGTAATTCTAAGAGGTCATCAGATAACCACCCCCACCGACCAGTGGATAAAATAGTTCTCTCCTCCATCTCTCCCAAAATAAAAACCGCTATCATCTGCCCGCCCACCATCTGGGGTCTCGGCCGCGGCACCGGTAACCGCCGCTCTATCCAGATTTACAACCTATGCGCCATAACCCTGACTCGTGGCTCCGGGATAAAAATCCCGCATCCCCTAGCCGACAAGTTGTTTTGGCAGAATATCCACCTCTGGGATCTCACTAACGTTTATCTTGAACTCATCAATGATGCGATCGGAGAATTCAACGGCCAAAAGGTTCGAGCAACATGGAACGAAGAAGGATATTATTTCGCCGAAAACGGGCGCTTTTACTGGCAAGAAGTAGCGGGCTGGATTGCAGAGGAGGCCGCGAGGCAGGGGTTGATAAAGAGTGCTGAGTTGACACAGATGAGTGAGAAGGAAAAGGAGGAGGAGTTAAGGAAGGTGGGTGTTGCGCTTTGGAATACGGAGTTTGATTGTAAGAGTGTGAGAGCGAGGAAGCTGTTTGGGTGGAAGCCGGAGCAAGGGAGCCTGAAGGAGGAGGTTCCGGAGATTGTGAGGGGGGAGGGGAAGATGGTTGGGCATTTGAAGGAGTAAAGAGCACGTACTGGTACCCTTCTGCTGCCCAGCGTGCGCCGTGAATTTGCGTGCGCAAATGGTGCTGGTACCCGGAAGGCTGCGCATGAACCCCGCGATTGAAACTCTCTATATGTAAACTCCCATGTTCAAATCTCGCCGTGTTCAAACCGCCCTGGAGACCCGGGGCTTTGGCAATGATTCTACAAGGACAGTTGATGCTGATGCTGATACCGATACCCAGACAAGAGTCTCGTCACGAAATCACAATTCAGTCGGGTCTGGCCTGGAAGCAACTTGGCAATGGCGGATATCTATCCCTAGTGCCCCCCAGATTATGTCAGCACGGAGCCGGGTAAGAGGGGCAGCCGAAAGGTTGCATGTCGAAGTCAGGCTTTGACGATTACCGTTCTCCACTGTGAGTCTGGAAGTCCCGATTGCCGCTACTCCTATCTACCGAATTCTTTACATGTGTCACACCGTCTGCTCGTTGCTTTGAATCCCACTCTACCAAATGGGTGCATCTATGTACAAATAAACGTACAAATACATGTATATATCCCTCTCAAAGCACTCCATCTTCTACCTTTCCCTCCTCTGCATATGCTCAGAATAGGACAACTCCTACCATTCTGATTCTCTTCTTTCACAATGGCCCCCTCGGTCTCCACACCGGCCTACAATCTGGCGTACCTGACCGCCGTCTTCCAGGATCAACCTTACATCTCTCTTTTCGCCCTTGTTATTGGTTTGGTATGTATCCTGATTCTTTCCTAGATAAGAAAAGATCATTGACTTATTCTCTGCAGCTCATTAGCTATGGCATTGGGAAAGCCATCTATAATCTCTACTTGCACCCCTTACGCAAATTCCCCGGCCCAAAGCTCTGGGCAGCCAGCGCGACACCTAGTGCGCTCAGTGTCCTGGGGGGCAAGGCGCACGAGAAGATACTGAGCCTGCACAATCAATACGGTGATGTCGTCCGAGTTGGTCCAAACGCACTATCATTCACCCATCCCGAGGCGTGGAGGGAAGTGTGTGGACATCTCAAGCAGGGCCAACTCGAGAACGGCAAAGATCCAAACTACGTCAGTGAGGAATACGACAAGAGTCTCATTTCCGCCTCACGCGAGAGACACGGTCCAATGCGACGAACAATGGCACATGGCTTCTCCGCCCGCGCTATGGCTGAGCAACAGCCGATGATCAATGCCTATCTAGATACATTAATGACAGCGCTGCGTGAATGTGGTGAGGATGGTAAGAAGCCCCTGAATCTAACCGAGTGGTACGAGTGGACGACATTTGACATTATTGGGGACCTGTCCTTTGGCGAGCCATTCGGGTGTCTCAAAAATCGCAAGTCGCATCCGTGGGTGGAGATCCTCTTCAGTTCCCTGGCCACCATTTCACTCATCCAGGCTCTGAAGGACCTCCCTTTCTTCAAAGTGCTTGCGCCTTTATATTTCGCTGCCATGATGCCTTCGGATTTCCTGAAGAACAAGGCGACAACGGGGAAATTCGCGGAAGAGACGGTCAAGAAGCGACTCGAATTGTCGGTTGATCGCCCGGATTTTGTGCAGGCAATGCTCAAGAAAAACGCTGATTACGTGCGTCTTTTCCCCACCGTTTGTTGCGTTGTGATTTGCTTAACATGGTTTCTAACATTTTGAATGTGTAGAAGATGAATGAGAGAGAAATGATAGACAACTCCACTGTTCTTGTTGGAGCTGGATCCGAGACAACTGCCACAACACTGGCCGCCGCAACGTATTTCATCTGTGCACATCCCGAAGTCATGAAGAAACTGTATGCGGAGGTCCGCTCAGCTTTCAAGAGCGAGGAGGAGATCGACATCAATAGCGTCGGGAATCTCACATACATGCTCGCCGTGCTAAAGGAAACAATGCGTATCTACCCTCCGGTGCCAATCGCATTGGCGCGCATCACACCGCCTTCTGGATCACCCATTGCTAGCGAGCATGTTGCAGGAGGGGTAAGTTATAACCGGTGGATGACGCGCACGCTGATCTCAAGACCATTGTACTAACAGTCTACTTGCAGACTTCGTTGGGTCTCTGGCAATATGCCATGTACCACAAGGAAACCAATTTTGCCCAGCCAGAATCATTTCTTCCCAACCGCTGGCTTGGTGATGAGCGCTTTGACTCTGATCAGAAAGACATTCATCAGCCCTTTTCCTTTGGACCTCGGAACTGTCTTGGCATGAAGTATGTATTGCTTTCCTTGTCTGCGCTTTGAGAAATTTGCCGTAAATGTGTGAATTCTTGGCTGACTTCACCACTCTCGCAGCCTAGCATATATCGAGATGCGTTTGATCCTTGCACGCATCATTTGGAACTTCGATCTGGAGCTAGCCCCAGATTCGAAGGATTGGGCGAAGGGGCAGAGCGTATTTTTCTTTTGGAACAAGCCTGAGTTAAACGTTAGCTTAAAGCAACGGGTGAATTAGTGACTGTTGGTTTTTTGTTACTGCAGTTCATGAAGCATGTCACTTTACAGAAAGAGTTTCGAACCAGACTGCTTTATGAAAGGTTGACTGCGAGGGAGAAGTGCTTCAAGTCAAAGTACCTATCATTTTTCTCGGTACAGTGGGTTTCTCGCTATAGGGAGGGACGTTCCTTGGTACTCAAAAATAGCCTCATGGTGTGCAATAAGAAATGATAGAAATCTTTCTTAAATATTTATAATATTCATGATGCAGGAACTAGATATTGGAAATCGGAAATCGGAAAATTTGATGGGACCTAGAGAAAAACTAAATTCTAGTATTGCTATAGGTTTCTTTATTATTATTATTAAAACTTAATAAAAATTATATGAGAAAATAGAGGTCAACTCAAGTGTAATTGGTTAAAAAGCAAGAAATTAAAAAAAATATAATGAGGTACTTAATCTTGTTTATTTAGAATAATTAGATCTACTAATTAAATTACTCACCTTATTTACCTTAGGTAAGTCAACTGAGTTAAGAGCAAGTCAGAATAAGTCAAAGATGATTAGTGTCTAAGTAAGAGGCAAGGAGATCAACAAGGGCAATCTGTAGTGCAGTTGTAGCTGGCTGGGCGATCTGACTTTCATTCACCCTCGAATTCGACGATTCCCTTGAAAGTTCGGTTATTAAACTACAGGAAGCTCTAAATCCCTTCAAATTTATGTCTGATGTATAAAGGGTATAACAAATCGGATGACATCAATTCGCGGCCGATGGCGTACCTGATAATTGTTTAGTTGTGTCTTCACCGAGCAAGGATTTGTTATACCACTGAACACCTTGGTCTGAGAGAATAAAAATACTCTGGCTCTTGTCAACTGATCACGATGGTTTAAAGCTTTTGAACTCAAGCGTGATAGGACATCTTTGAGCGATGTACCCGTGAAGCTGTATCTCCACCGAAATACAGAGCGGCGAGTTGAAGGGGTGTGTGTGCCAGGTTCTGAAAAGCATCGTTTCTAAGCTCAGAATTTCGGGAAATCCATTGCCACAGATTGTCCAAGGCATTGACCAATGACTCCTATAATTTAGTTGTCAGTACAAGGACTTGTTGGTGGCCTGGTCTTTGCTCAATTCTAGTTGCCAGCTGGGCTACTGGGTTTGTGGCACCGTTTGTGAGACATTCCTTTCTCAGGCCGTTTAATTCTCCATTCGAATATTCACCATGGCCATGACCATTGGCCGAAGCGAAGCTCCCACTAGTCTCCTGTTGGTAAGTTGGTACTGAATCTAGGATCAAATGGGCGTTCGTTCCTTTGTAGCCATAAATATTCACGGAGATACGCGCAAGGCTTTTTCATCCCATGGTTTGAGTTCGGTAAGTATTTATTCCGCATTGGCTTCTGTTTCTCGACTGTTGTGTACAATCGGTTCCGGTAAGTCTCCGCCCATCACGTGCGGACACCACCTTTTATATAAAATATTATAACTTTTCAACCACAGGGCCTAATCTCTTTATTTCTAGCTTAAA